>Ga0116162_10002022_pt1 | contig 12778 bp, 21 predicted proteins | sample AD_UKC105_MetaG_FD_89875 | JGI IMG/M metagenome (GOLD analysis project Ga0116162, IMG submission 89875) | Active sludge microbial communities of municipal wastewater-treating anaerobic digesters from Hong Kong - AD_UKC105_MetaG | ecosystem: Engineered > Bioreactor > Anaerobic > Digestate... | reverse complement strand
TGTATTAAAGATTTTCCCTTACGCTAGGGTGGTGAGCCTCCCTAGTAAGGATTTTAATCAATGCCTTATTGATGGCAGAAGTAAGGCAGCTTTTAATGCTGCTGTATTCAACGCTAAGAAGCCTAAGAATACACGCATTGTTAGTTGTGAAGATGTATATGAGTCAGCTAAGAAACCCGTTGAATGGGGATATTCGTGGCCATATAAGAAGCTTACTGAACTTACTAGGGGGATACGTTTAGGAGAGACATACTATCTCGGCAGTGGCGTGAAAATGGGAAAATCAGAACTTCTTAATGACATTGTCGCCCACTGTATTACAGAACATAAATGGAAAGTGTTCGTAGCAAAGCCTGAAGAAGCTAATCATCGGACTCTTCAAGGGGTTGTTGGGAAGATTGAAAATAGAATTTTCCACGATCCTAAGATTGAATTTGATGAGAAGTCTTTTGATAGGGGGTATGAGAAGGTAAAAGATTCTTTGTTCCTTCTGAATTTATATCAAGAACTCTCCCTCGAAGTGTTGCAGACTGATATACGTACAGCAGCAGCAGAGGGGTGTAAAGCAGTATTTATTGACCCCATCACTGTATTATCAAATGGAGTTAGTGCGGCGGATGCCAACACTCTCCTTCAAAGGATGGCTCAAGAGCTTTCGGCTATGGCTATGGATTTGAACATTGTAATCTTTATGTTTGCACATTTGCGTGCCCCAGAAGCAGGTCCCTCGCATGAGAGAGGTGGTTTTGTTCAATCACATCAATTTGCTGGTAGTAGAGCTATGATGCGTAGTGCTAACTTAATGATTGGGTTGGAAGGTAATAAAGACCCCGATCTACCAGATGAAGAACGTAATATACGTCATCTAGTTGTATTAGAGAATAGAATGAGCGGGGAAACAGGCAGAGTTACACTATTTTACGACAAAAATACAGGAGCATTTAATGAGTTGTGACTATGAAGCTCAGTACGATGGTAGGATATGGAGTAATAAAACTAATAGATTTCTTCAACCGGCAAGTAATGGTAAAGGATATCAACGGGTAGTTCTAATGATTGACGGTAAGAAATTTAGTACGTATGTTCATAGATTTATCGCAGAAAATTTAATACCAAACCCTGAAAATTTACCCGAAATCAACCATAAGAATGGTGATAAATCTGATAATTCTGTTGGTAATTTGGAGTGGGTCTCCTCTAGCGACAATAAAATTCACGCGATAAACACGGGATTGCGGAAGGTTAATGGTATCATCCAAATGAAAAAGAACTGTGACTATTTTTATATTTGGGCTAGTGCCAAAGAAGCTGAAGAATTCACAGGGGTAAATAGTAAGAATATCCAACGTGTTTGTCGTGGTGAGAGGAAAACGGCTGGCGGGTATATTTGGGAGTATTTATCATGAAACAAATCATAACTAAAAAACCTGAAACTCTTCAAGAGGCATTGTATGCTCAGGCCAATGTAACCACTAGTCCGTATTCACGGTGGCTTATGATCCAAGCAGCTAAGGAGCTTGACAGTATGAAAGATCATCAAAATTTTATTAACAGAGCACATTATGATTTTTATATTAGATATAATGAAGATGGCACATGGGAGGTAGTATATGAAGATTAAGTTTAAAAAACTTAGAAATGGGGTAAGGCCCCCTAAATATGCTACAGATGGTAGCGGGGCATTCGATATTTATTACGATAATTATGCAGAGGTAGAATATGGGACGATTACAAAACTTAACACTGGAATCGCTGTGGAACTTCCTAGGGGATATAGTCTTTTTCTTTTTTCTCGCTCTGGTCATGGTGCCAATCACGGTGTCAGGCTTGCTAATTGTGTTGGGATCATTGATTCTGACTACCGTGGAGAAATTATCGTACCTCTTACAAAGGATTTGGAGGGAGATTGTTATAAAATTTTCCCATATGACAGGGTTTGTCAAGGGATTGTTTTCCCAACGCCAGTGATTGAATTTGAGGAAGTAGAAGAGCTTTCTACCACTGAACGTGGGGAAGGTGGGTTCGGGAGTACGGGATAAATTATGCTCTCAATAATTGAAAAGCATTATATTAATAACCGAGATACCCTTGTAAAGAGGTTTACAAGAAGAGCGGGTAGCCCTCAAAATGCCGAGGATGTTGTACAACAAGCTTATTATAATGCTATTAAATATAAAGATTCCTTTGTTATGGGAATGGATTTTGGAGCATGGTTTAACAGAATCATTAACAACACTTTACGACGTATGAAGAGAGCAGAGATGCAATCTACTAATATCTTTGAAGAAGAGTTGGATGATGAAGACCCGTTATTCACTAACGCAGTAAAGGGTAGTGTAGTAAAGGATATTAAATCAATAGAAGACGAAACTGTACAGTATATATTGTCTCTCTATTTTCTTCATGGCTATACGATGAAAGAAGTAATGCTTGTCACTAATTTAGAATATAAATTTATTGATAATGCTGTGTTCAAATTCAAAAAACATATCAAGGAACGATATGGATAAATCAGCCACATTCGATCTTGAAGCTGATGGGCTACTCCCAACTGCTACTAGAGTGTGGTGTGGGGTAGTGAAAGATAGTGTTACAAAGGAAATTTTTAAATACGGGCCTAATAATATACACCAACTCCTAAAAAAACTAGAAGAATATGGTGAATTAAAGGCACATAATGGATTGGGATATGATTTCCCATTATTGGAGAAACTTTATGGATGGAAATACAAAGGAAAGAAAACAGATACTTTGGTACTCTCTCGGCTTCTTAATCCCAAGCGTGTTGCTCCTTACAATTATTCTGGTTCCGCTGGCCCTCATTCCGTAGAAGTATGGGGGTGTAGATTAGGGCGTAAGAAGCCCGATCATGAGGACTGGAGTAAGTATAGTGAAGAAATGTTACATCGCTGTACAGAGGATGTAGAGATTCAGGAACAAATATTTGACACTCTAATTAAAGAAATGTCCGGTGGGGATTGGTCCAAAGCTGTTCCATTAACAATGAAGCTGTTTGAATATCTCCAGATGCAAGAGTCTTATGGTTGGAAGGTTGATACCTCGCATATGAATACATGCATCCATCAGCTTGATTTTTGGATGGATAGAATTGACAGAGTATTAAAACACCACCTTCCGTTTATTATAGAGGTACAAGAACAAAAAGAAAAAGGTGAATATAAATATGTTAAAAAACCTTTCCTCAAAAGTGGAGATTACTCGAAATCTACTAATGAGTGGTATAATTCTAACGGTTCAATCATTTCTACTCATAGAGTGGCTGGCCCTTTTAGTCGTATTACTTTCCGTCGTGTTGATTTAGATAAAGCTGTCGAGGTAAAAAAATTTCTCTTAGCGTCTGGATGGGAGCCGCTAGAATGGAATACTAATGATGCAGGAGAACAAACAAGTCCTAAACTTTCTAAAGATGATCCGTTTGAAGGTATTCAAGGGGGTGTTGGTAGGCTTATTGCTCGTAGAGTTCAGTGTAAACAGAGGAAGGGTATTATTACAGGACTCTTATCATCGGTTAGAGAAGATGGGAGAATAGGAAGCGCTGTAAATAACCTAGCTGTTACTGGAAGGGCAACTCATAGAGGTATCGTAAACATCCCTAAAGTTGGTAGCTTCTATGGAAAACAGATGCGTAAGATTTTCTCATGCCCTGAAGGGAAAGTATTAGTAGGCACTGACTCTGATGGATGCCAGCTTAGAATGCTTGCTGGTCGCATGAATAATCCAGCATATACAGAGGCACTGTGTAATGGCGATAAATCAAAAGGCACTGACAACCACAGTCTTACGGCAAAGATTGGAGAGCTTGAATCCAGAGACATTGCAAAGAACGTCATGTACTGTGTTCCTTTAGATACACAAATTCTTACGAGGTCAGGTTGGAAGACAAAGGATGAGATTCAAATTGGAGAAAGTGTATTAACATACAATCAAGAAAAAAATATAAAAGAGTGGAAACCTGTTCTGGCTATCCATGAAAAAGAAGACGAGGTTATTAAACTTTCTCATGGACATAATTTTGAGATAAGAGCCACAAAAGACCATAGATGGTTTGTAAAACAAAGAAGGTATATACCATCCTCTAATTCGTATGGTAGAAATAATGGCAGATATATGGATTTTCAGATTAGAACTACTGAGGAATTAAATTCCGAATCCAATATTATAACCAATGCTCCGATGTTACCAGACGAAACAGGAGAGCCTTTAGAATGGAACTCAAGTAAATATGGTACTGATTGGACAGCAAGTGTTTGTAAAGCTTCATCATATGAGAGGAAAGGTTTTTTAGCAGGATTCCTCGTTGCGGATGGTTGTTATCAACGTGGTAAATGGGAGTTTGCTCAGAATGAGGGCCCTCTTTATGAAGCTGCATTAACCGCATTGTTTATAGAATCAGATGGTTTTATTCATGTATCTACAACGCAAGGGGTAAACTTTAGAGTTAAAAAAGCAATACTCTCCAAAAAGAGTCACACTACAATGACAAGAATGAAGAGGGAAGTTTTACCACGTCAACCTGTTTGGTGTGTATCAACTGAGAATGAGTCATTTGTAATCAAACAGGGGGATGTTATTACCATAACAGGTAATTGCCTGTTGTTCGGTGGTGGAGATACTAAACTTGCTAAAACGGCTAGAAAACCTATTGGGGCAGGAGCTGACCTCAGAGATAAGCTCTACAAAGGTCTTGACGGACTTGGGGAACTTATGGATAGCCTAACTAAAGAATGGAGGATGACGGCTAAAAGACGGTATAATACTAAATGGAATAAGGTGGAGTATTACAATGGATACATTACAGGGCTCGACGGACGCCCTATATTGGTTCCATTTGAGCATCAACTTCTAGTGTATTTATTACAGAGTGATGAAAGTATTATGATGTCCGCTGCCTATTGTCGTTTCCATCAACGTATGTTTAAACTAGGATATGAATATGGAAGGCAATGGAGTGTAATTATGTGGATGCATGATGAATTTACTTGTGAATGTGATGAAGATATTGCTGACATAGTAGCTAAGGAAGCAGAAGATGCTATAGCTTGGGCAGGAAACTTTTATAACATTTCTTGTCCTCATGTGGGAGATAGTAAGATTGGAAGAAATTGGTATGAAATTCATTAAACTAACTTTATCTAACACTGAAGCACCTATATTTATTAATATAAATTATATTGTAACAGTTGAACCCGATTCTTCTGGTAAAAGGTCTTGGGTTCATCTTCTCCTCAGAGAAGGGGACATTATAAGAGTAAATGAGGAACATAATTATATTATGGAGGTTTTAAATGGATGATGTAGATTGGAAATATGAATACGACCGGCTTAAAGAAGAGTATGATGCTCTAAATATCAAATATGATAATGTTACGTATCTGTACGAAGAACTTGAGCGTTTGTGTGAGAGTTTTGTTAGTAGCTATAAAGGGGAATAAATATGGGTTTGAAAGCGCCTAAAGGGAATAACACGTCTAAAGTGGAACAAGAGAAACTTGAAGCTGGTAACTATCCTGCTCGGTTGGTACAAGTGATTGATATGGGCCTTCAGCCTCAACGTGCCTATCAAGGACAAGATAAGCCTCCTGCGCAAGAAGTAATGCTCACGTATGAATTTGTAGATGAATTCCTGAAAGATGAAAACGGTAAAGATCGTGAAGACAAGCCTCGTTGGCTATCTGAAACTATTCCGCTTCGTTCACTTTCAAGTGAACTTGCTAAATCCACTAAGCGTTATAACGTATTCGATCCTGATGGATTGTACGAAGGGGATTTCTCTAAATGTATTAACTCCCCGGTTATGGTGGCATTAGTTCGTAATGGCGATTATGAGAATGTAGGTGGTGTATCTGTAATGCGTCCTAAAGATGCAGAGAAGTGTCCTGAACTTGTTAATCCACCTAAAGTGTTTGACTTGTCCAACCCTGATATGGAAATCTTCGGCAGCCTGCCAGAGTGGGTTCGAGAGAAGATTAAAGGTAATCTAAATTATCGAGGGAGTAAGTTGCATTCTCTTATTGAGGGTGTTACAGCAGATGATGAACCCTCAGAAGAAGATGTCCCTTGGTGACTCCCTATTTAGATGGGGATATAATCCTCTATGAGTGCGGGTTTGCAGCGGAGACAGGTTGGCAAGGGGAAGGAATACCTTCATTTGACTATGTATCAGAATTGGTAGATGAGCGTATTAAGAATATATGCGCACTGGCGGGGGGTACTACCCCTCCAATCATCTTCTTCTCTGGCCCTTCTAACTTCCGCATAGAACTTGCTAAGACTAAGCCTTATAAAGGAACGCGTAAAGACACTAAACCTTATCACTATTATAACATTAAAGCCTATCTACAGAATCAATATGAATGTATGATTTCTGATGGAATAGAAGCTGATGACTTAATGTCTATTATGCAATGTAAGTCTCCCCTGCCAACCATTATCTGTTCAAGAGATAAAGACCTCCGGCAAGTTCCGGGTTGGTATTACTCATGGGAACTTGGTAATCAACCCAGCTTTGGGCCTGAATATGTGGAGGGGTATGGTAGGATATGGATGAGAGGTAAGAAACTAGAGGGTGTAGGGGATAAATTCTTCTTAGCCCAGTGTATCATGGGGGATACCGTAGATAATATTCCAGGAATCGTGGGATATGGTCCTTCTAAGGCGTTTAAAATCCTTCAAGCTACCTCCACCTATGAAGAGGGTTTAAAAGCTGTTATAGAGGCTTATAAGGCCGTTTACGGGGATAGTTGGGGAGAGATGCTCCTTGAGCAAGGTCAATTACTATGGCTGGTGAGAGAACTTAATGAAGATGGTACACCAATTATGTGGAGAATTTAATGTTTGAATGGTGGAGAAACACTAAACCTGTGGAAGAAATCTCCCATCAATACGAATTGATTGTTGATGGAGAAATTATTCCAGTGTTAATTGATAATGATAAAGAAGATGAGGAATAATGGGCAATGGACAGAAGCTAGATTCAATAGCTTCATAAAGAGTGCCCTTAGGGCGGCTAGTAGGAGATGGCCGCCTAAATTCGGTGCTCTCAAGAAAGCTTACACATGTAATAAGAAGAATATAAAGACAAACAGGATGTCTAAACATTACACATGCGCTCAATGTAGGGGATTGTTCCCGACATCTGAAGTAGAAGTAGATCATATAAACCCTGTAGTCCCTGTAACTGGTTTCACTACATGGGGAGAAGTAATTGAGCGTATGTTTTGTGAAGAAGAGGGGTTTCAAGTACTATGCCGTACTTGCCACTCAGTTAAATCTACCGCTGAGAGAGCGAAAAGGAAGAAATATAATGGATAATTTTAAGGGATATTCCTTGTTCAATGAGATTGAAGATAATAGTCTCCGCACTCGTAATCGTGCTGTTCTCATGACTAATATTGTTGAGCAGCATTTTAATAAAGGAAGTATTACAGATAAGGGGAGCTATCTAGTTCTTGGTTATTTCAATCAAGTTCCGAAAGAAGAGCGCGCCGCATTGCATAAAGCTTTCTCCAGTATGTTAGAAGATCGTGGATTTAAACGGAAAACACACTAATGCAGAATAAGCCTATTCCAAATAACAATCCTCATATTACAGATTTAGTAATTGAGGATATGAAAAAACGTAAAGAAGAAGGTATTAGACGTTATGGTGTCCCGCTTCAAGCAGATAATGGGCGGGACGCCCTTCTCGATGCTTATGAGGAAGCCCTTGATTTATGCCAATATCTCCGCCAAGCAATTGAAGAACAATCTGTCCCCATTTTTAAGGACTATTAAGTGAGATATTATATTGACCCGCCTAGTGGGTGGAAGTATGGATTCCCAGATATTTGGGATGATGAGGAAGAAACTATGGATGAGTGTTTAGCAAGGCATGGTTATACACATGAACTCCCTTATATCCGAATGTGGAAGGTAGAAGATGAAAGTAGTTGATATTAATGTAGAACTATTAAACTCTTTTGGAACGGACCTTACAGTTGTCAATGCTGCGAGGGTGAGCTTTGCTAAGGAGAGTGATTGGGAATATGAAATTGTAGAGGGTTATGCTGACTATGAAGGTGGAGGACACCTTTCAGATAAAGATAAGGGACTGATTCATTTTCTAGCTAGAAATAAACATAAAAGCCCTTTTAATCACGCTTTCCTGAGCTTCCGTGTTAAGGCTCCGATTTTCATAGCAAGGCAGCTTGTAAAACATGAATACCTCCCTTGGAATGAAGTGAGTAGGCGTTATGTAACCTCTGAGCCCGAGTTCTATTTTCCTAATATGTGGAGAAAGAAAGCTGGTAATGTGAAACAAGGGAGTAGTGATGAAACTGCATGCCTTTCTGAAGGGTTAGAGAGAGACTTATATTTAAATGTAATGGATAGTTTAGCAAACTATAAAGCTCTTCTTGAAGAAGGTGTGTGTTCAGAACAGGCACGCATGACACTTCCCCAGAATGTTATGACGGAATGGATTTGGAGTGGTAGTTTATACGCCTTTATGAAGATGTGTAAGCTTAGAATGGATAGTCATTCTCAAAAAGAAACTAGAGAAGTGGCAGAGAAGATTTATGGTATCATCAATAAACTGTTTCCTGTATCTTCTGAGGCATTATTGGAGTATGCGGAATGAAGATATTGGTAATTCCAGATACACAAGTGAAGCCAGATGTTCCTACAGATCATCTAGAATGGATTGGTAAATTTATAATTGATAAACAGCCAGATGTTATCGTTCAGATTGGTGATTTTGCAGACATGCAGTCCCTCTCTTCCTACGATAAAGGAAAGAAGTCATTTGAAGGGCGACGATATACAAAAGATGTTGAAGCTGTAATTGCAGCACAAGAGATTCTCTTCAAGCCTCTAAAAGATTTGCAAAAGAGGCAGAAGAAGAATAAGAAAGAAGTTTATAAGCCAGAGCTTATAATGACACTGGGGAACCATGATGAACGAATTAACCGTGCTATTAATAATGATGCTGTGCTCGATGGTGTTATCAGTATCAGCGATCTCCAGTATGAAGAGTTTGGTTGGGAAGTTTCTCCTTTTCTTGATGTCGTTATCATTAATGGCGTCGCTTTTAGTCACTACTTCCCAACAGGTGTCGCAGGGCGTCCTGCTTCAACTGCTAATGCTCAACTCTCGAAGCAGCACCAATCTTGTATTGCAGGACACCAGCAAGGTTTGCAAATTGCAACAGGTAGAAGGGCGGATGGAAAACTCCTAACCTCTATTATTTCTGGCTCTTTCTACCTGCATGACGAGGAATATCTTGGCCCACAACAGAACAACCATTGGAGAGGCTGTCTTATGCTTCATAATGTAGAAGATGGGCAATTTGATTTGAATCTTCTTCCTATGGTTTATTTGGAGAAGAAATATGGGAATTCTTGAATACGTATTAATGGCAATGTTCTTTAGTGCATTACTTTCTTTCTTAGCTGCCTATCGTGATATGGACTTCTCCATTTCAGATGCTATTATTGCAAGTGCATTCTGGCCTCTCTCTCTATTATTGCGTTAGTCGTATTCTTCGTTACTGTGTTCTTTAATGAACCGGATGAATATGATGAATACGAGAAAAGGATGTATGAAGACGATGAGTAATAAATGGATTAATTTAGTATATGAAGACATCTGCCATGTAATACCAGAAAAAGATATAAGAGAACATGAATGTTCTGAAGAATGCTGGTGTTCCCCATTAGTTGATGAGGAAGATGGGTATATTGTCTATTCACACAACAGTTTAGATGGTAGAGAGGAATATGAATATGGGAGGAAGTTTAATTGACAGAGTGTATTGAATGGACTAAAGCCATTAATAGTTCTGGGGATGGGGTTGTTTGGAAGAACGGGAAACAACATTACGCTCACAGATTAGTAATCAACGCATCAAAAGGCGATGTTGTATTACATTCGTGTGATATTTCTAAAACAAATGTTCTGGACATCTGGAACAGTAGAACATGGAGGCACATTAATGTCTGAAAAAAGGTTTCGTAGCGTACTCGGGGAAAACATCTTCCGCCATAAGTATGCGCAAGGGGCATCGGACACATGGGATAACTGCGCAGAACGTATTGTAGAAGATGTTTGCGGGACACGCTGGGGGACTGCTCATGCATTGATGTCTTTAGATGAAAGAAAGCAACTTACAGAATATATTAAGACAATGCGTTTTCTCCCCGGCGGGCGTTATATTTACTATGCAGGCCGCCCTAATCATTACTACAACAACTGCTATCTGTTACGGGCTGAACACGATACTAGGGAGGAATGGGGTAGTTTGATGAATCGGGCTGTCTCTTGCCTTATGACAGGTGGTGGTATTGGTGTGGATTACTCAATCCTTCGCGGTGAAGGTAAAGTAATCCGTAAAACAGGGGGTGTTGCATCTGGTCCAATCGGATTAATGCGTATGGTTAACGAAGCGGGGCGCTACATCATGCAAGGGGGGTCACGTCGCTCTGCCATTTACGCTTCCCTTAATTGGCAGCATGATGATATTGAAAGCTTTCTTACTGCTAAGAACTGGCCTGAGTTCATTAAGAGGAAGAAGAATGAGGACTTTAACTTCCCCGCCCCTCTCGATATGACTAACATCTCTGTCAATTATGATGATGTGTGGTTGAAGAACCCTATTAACAAAGTATTTTTGAAAAACTGCCGTCAGGCTATGGAGACAGGTGAGCCGGGCTTCTCTTTCAACTTTGGGGATAAACAGGATGAGACACTTCGTAATGCATGCACTGAAGTAACCAGTGAAGACGACAGCGACGTGTAAATGAATGCACCTTCACACAGGGATGTGTGAAGCAAACCTCTTAATATCGGTGGAAGCTGTAATGAGTAACACCGAGGCAGCCTATAAAGGAGCCGTAACGACTATGAAGATTAATATGATGCAACTTTCCAAGTTTGTTTCTTGGAGCGTAACTGGTGATGGTTATGTGGGCCGTTCTACCAACAATAAGAATGCCCATTATTCTATTTCCAGAAGTCCTGAGCACAAAGATTATCTGGAGATGATCGCCAATAAATTTATTGGTTTACAGGATTGTAATGTAAGAATTGATGAATACACAAGACGTGATAATGGAAAAACAGTTCTTGATCTGAGAACCTCATCTCACCCTTTGTTTAGCAGAATTAGAGATAGACAGTACATCAATAATCGAAGGATTGTTGATAAGCACCAGCTTACCATGCTTGATTGGGAAGCGGCAGCTATCTTGTTTATGGATGATGGTTCAACCTGCTACAACAACAAAGGAAGTATGATTGTACGTATCTCTACTTGTGCGTATTCACAGATTGAGCAAGAAGCCTTGAGGAAAGCTTTTATTGAGAAACTTGGTGTGGTGTGGAACGTTAATAGGAACGGCTCAACATACCAACTCAATCTTGCTAAACAATCAAGAGATAGATGGTTCGAGAACATTTCCCCATTTATCGTTGATTCTTACCAATATAAGTTGCCTGAATCTTTGCAAAAGGAGGCATCCAGAACGGATGATGATTTTGTCTATGTTGCTAGAACCGACAACAGGTAACCTCGGTTCAGTCAATATTGGGAACATTACTTCTATTGACGAATTTAAAGATGTGGTAAATTTAGCTTCCAAGTTCCTTGTCTGTGGTACAATTCGGGCAGACCTTCCTTACGAAAAGGTTTATCAAGTACGAGAACGCAATCGTAGATTGGGATTAGGTCTTATGGGAATTCATGAATGGCTCTTGAAAAGGAACTGCCAATATGAAGTGACTGATGAGCTAAAGGAATGGTTAAAGATATATGAATCAGAATCAGAAATAGCAGCTAAAGAGCATTGTGACAGATTCTATCTTTCTCACCCTAAAGCATATCGTGCAATTGCGCCGACTGGTACTATCGGGCTGTTAGCCGGAACTTCTACTGGCATTGAACCTGTATTCTCTGTCGCTTATAAGCGAAGATATTTAACTGATGGGACCAAGTGGAAATATGAGTATTGTGTTGATGCTACTGCAGAAGTGTTAATTGAACAAGGGATTAATCCAGATAAAATTGAAACTGCATATGGACTTTCTAATAATTACGAAAAGAGAATTAGATTCCAAGCGGACATCCAAGATTTTGTCGACATGTCAATTTCCTCTACAATTAACCTTCCGGCTTGGGGTACGAAAGACAATAATGAGGATAGAGTCGAGGAGTTTGCTAGAGTGCTTGCTGAATACGCACCAAGACTTAGAGGTTTCACTGCCTATCCAGACTCCTCAAGAGGAGGTCAGCCCATTACAGAAATAGCTTACGAAGAGGCTGTAAAGCACAAAGGTATTGTTTATGAAGAAAATGATATGTGTAAAGGAAGTGTTTGCGGAATCTAAATAAATAAAAAGCCCCCTTGGAATTAGGAATTTCTCCTAGCTCCTTGGGGGCTTTTCTTATTCTTCCCTTACTACCTTCCCATCAAAACTGAGAATATGTATGGGAAATAGTTTCTTATGAAGAGGAAGTGTCTCCCACTTAACCCTCTTCAAAGGCATATACCACTCAACGTGGCCGTCGTTCGATTGCCATTTCAATCTAGGAACCCATCCATATGCTTTCCATTGGATTAGGATTTTACCTCCATATTTTATACGCTGTTTTATTGCGTATGTCCAACAATTTCTCATAAATTTGAATCCTTTTGCCTAAAGGCTTAGATCAAACAGACAACCAAGCTGCCCCGTCCCACCGTTTTAGTGGTGCAGCAACCCAGTCGGCACCGTCCCATGATTT
>Ga0116162_10002021_pt1 | contig 12780 bp, 6 predicted proteins | sample AD_UKC105_MetaG_FD_89875 | JGI IMG/M metagenome (GOLD analysis project Ga0116162, IMG submission 89875) | Active sludge microbial communities of municipal wastewater-treating anaerobic digesters from Hong Kong - AD_UKC105_MetaG | ecosystem: Engineered > Bioreactor > Anaerobic > Digestate... | reverse complement strand
AGGCGTGTGATCCAATCCTTAATGCGCCATTCAGCAATCACCCACAACAGGGTTGTGGGTGGCACCCGGCGGCATTCCCACGCGGAGTCTATAAATAGGAGCCTGGGAATGAGTAAAAATATTATCTGGTGTGCCACGTACAAAGCGCCATTCTTTGTGCGTGCTGTTATTTTATCTTTTCAACCCAACCCGAAAGGCCAACCCCCTGGCCGTCCCGGCCCCCCTGGATTCCCGATCTCCGTCGAGAATGACAACAAAATACATATCAGGAAAAGAGATCCTTAACGCGATAGCCGGGCGCTCTGCGACAGAAGTTAACCTGCATTTCTCACCGGTGCAGGTTAAAAATCGTGATAAGGCTGATAATACAAGGAACAGCAAGTGAGTGGTGAGGCTGATTCATGCACAAAGCAAAGCTTGTGCATGCCACCCGGCCTTTCTTCGTTGTCATCACTTTTTTTGCTTTTGTCATCGCCCCATTGTTGTCATCACCGCGAAGGCGTGTGATCCAATCCTTAACGTTTCTTTAATCCTTCCGGAGACACAACTGTCTCGCGTGCCGTCCCCTGCGATAAAATCCATCTTCAAGCGGACTACAGTTGATATAACACCGAATTGCTATATAATGACCGCATGATATCCCGGCAGGCAACGGCGCGTTAACGGCGGCGGCCGGTAAGAAAAAGGAGACATTGCAATGGAAATTCTGGTATCCGAAATTGAACGGCTCAGGGAACATTTCGACGAAATAGACAACTGCCGAGAAAAGGCATATCCGCTCGCCCGCGAGCTGCGCCGCCTCTCGGTGCAGGCGGTGCGGGACATACAGCGCGGGAAGTTCGACGCAGCGCGGGAACTCATCGACACAAGCCGCGAGATAGCCCGCGAGTTGAACAACAGCGCGCACCAGTTCGGGTTCTCGCTCGAAGCGCACCAGGAATACACCGAGGCGGCATTCACGCTCGCGCTGATCACACGCGCGCCGCTCCCGACACAGGAAGAGCTCTGCACGAACGAGCGCGGTTACCTCATGGGGCTCGCCGACACGATCGGTGAACTGCGACGCCACGTTCTCAACCTGCTGCGCGAGGATCGCGTCGACGAGGCGGTCGAGTACATGGACCTGATGGACGACCTGCATTCCATGATGATGAAATTCGATTACACCGACGCCGTGCTGCCGCTGCGCCGCAAACAGGACCAGTTCCGCGGCATCATCGAGCGCACCCGCGCGGACCTGACGACCATAATCTGCCAGAAAAGGCTTGAAAAGAAGCTCGACCTGTACAGCGCGGAGAACTCCTGATCCGCGGCACGGCTGAAGATATGGGCAAGAAAATCTTACTCGTCAACCCGTGGATCACGGATTTCGCGGCATACGATTTCTGGCTGAGGCCGCTCGGACTGCTGTCGCTCGCCGCTTTTCTTAAATCATCGGGATTCGACGTCTCATATATCGACTGCCTTGACCGGTTTCACCCCTCGACCGGCGCACACCGCGGCGACATGCGCCCGGACGGTTCGGGCCACTTCCACAAAACCGAGATCCGCAAACCCGCCGCGCTGTCGTTCGTCCCGCGCAGGTTCAGCCGCTACGGGATTCCACGCGAGGCGTTCGAGGCCGCGCTCGACGGCATGGATGCGCCCGATGCCGCGATGGTCACCAGCTCAATGACATACTGGTATCCCGGCGCGTTCGAGGCGATCGGGCTGATCAAGCGCAGGTGGCCGGGCGTCCCGGTCGTGCTCGGAGGCCGATACGCAACACTCTGCGCGGACCATGCGCGCGCGAACAGCGGCGCGGACATCGTTGTCGAGGGCGCATGGCAGGCCGCGCGCACGGCTGTCGCGGGCGTTATAGACGGGCTGCCGGATTTCCCGGCGGGTTTCAAAGCCACTCCGTTCCCGGCGCACGAACTGCCGCGCGATCACTCGGTGGCAGCTTACTCTTTTTCACGCGGCTGCCCGTTCCGATGCACATACTGCGCGTCGCACAGGCTCTATCACGGGTTCGAGCAACGCGGCGCGGACGAGGCGGTCGAGGAGATACGCATCATCGCTGAAGAACTCGGCGCGAAACATGTCGCGTTCTATGACGACGCGCTGCTGGTCAACGCGGAAAAACTGCTTGTGCCGGTTCTCGAACACGTGATACGAAAAGAATACGGCCTGAAGTTTTACACGCCGAACGCGATGCATGCGGGGCTGGTCAACGCGGAGATCGCGGTCCTGATGCGCCGCGCGGGGTTCACCGAGGCGCGGCTCGGGCTGGAATCTGCGGAGCCGTCGTTCCAGCACGACACCGGCGGAAAGGTTGACAATACGGGATTCGTAACCGCCGCGAAACACCTTCGCGACGCAGGGTTCCGCCCGCCCCATCTCGCGGCATACGTGCTCGCCGGGCACCCGGCCCAATCGACCGGGCAGGTCCGCGACACCATCAACTTCGCCGCGCGGCACGGAGTCGAGCCGGTTCTCGCGGAATATTCCCCCATCCCCGGCTCGATCGATTTCCCGCTCGCCGTCGAATCCTTCAACCACCCCCCCGACTCCGACCCGCTGTTGCAGAACTCTTCGCTCATCCAGTACCAGCACCCGCGCATTTCCACCGAAGATTTCCGGAGCCTTAAAATGGAATGCCGCGATCTCAGGTTGAAAGTCCGTAAAACAGGTTATAATTGAGGCCGGGATTTCTAACACATAATGGAAACCGACGCGAAGAATACAAACAGCAACTCAAAAATCGCCGCTGTCGCGGCCATAGCCTGCTGCGCCTTGATATCCGCCGCTTACATCGGCTCGAACTTTTCATCCGGCATGGAATACCGGGCTTTCGCCGAAAATCTTTACGGCGGGCTTTTCGATTACATGAAAACCGTCAGCCTGTTCGGGATACTCCGAGCGGCGGCTCATGCGGCGTTCGCGATTGTCTATTTCATCTCGATGCTGATTGCGGGCAGGCTCATTTCCGGGTGGATGCGCGTATCGTTCGGGAGCATAATGACCGCAGTGCCCGCATGTATCGGGCTGGGTGCCGGGGCATACTCGATGCTTTATCTTTTCCTGGGCATCGCGGGCGTGCTTCAGAAATGGGTATTCGTCCCGGTTATTGCCGCGCCTTTTATCGTTATCGCAGTCAGTCCCGGCATGCGAATGGCGGATGCCGGGCTAGCGCTGCGGGCATTCAAAAAAATCTCCGGTTCACCCGGTACCGTTCTCATAGTCATAATGGTTATCATCTACGCGCTGATAGGATTCGCCGGCGGGCTGACACCCCCGACTGACGCCGACGCGCGGATGTATCACCTCGCCCTGCCGGACCTTTACCTCAAGGCCGGCCGCATCCATTACATTCCTTACATACTGCATTCCAACTGGCCGCTCGGCAACGAGATGCACCTGATGGCTGCGATGGGAACAGCGGGGATACTCGCCGCACGCGCGATAAACGCGGGATTCATCCTCGCTTCCGCGCTTGCCGTCGCGGGTCTTGCGCGGACACGGTTCGCCCCCGTTCCATCAACAGCGGCGGCGGCCGTTTTTATTTCCATCCCGATCATCCAGTCGCATTTTCTTTTCAGCAACATCGAACCCGCGCTCGCGTTCTACGAACTGCTCGCGTTCGCAATGTTTCTCAAATGGAGAGATACGCGCGATGTTTCGCATGCGGCGATGTGCGGGCTTTTCTGCGGTTTCGCGATGGCGGTCAAGCTCAACGGTTTCGTCTTCTGCGCAGCGCTGCTCGCGCTGCTGACGGCATCATTGATATCCGGAAGGCGGCACGGCGGCGCGAAAACCGCGCTCGCGTTCATAATCCCGGCGGCGATGCCGGTGCTGCCATGGATCATCAGGAGCTGGATATGGACCGGCAACCCCGTTTGGCCTTTTTTCTATTCGGTGTTCGGAGGGAAAAACTGGAGCGCTCTCAACGCGCGCGATTACATGTTTTATCTCACCAACTTCTTCGGCTCGCCGTCGTTCTCCGGGCTTGCAAAATCCATCCCGGGGCTGCTGACCGGCCAGCTTTTCCTCAACACCGGGATCGCGCTGATCGCGCTCGCGCCGGTCATGTTTCTGTCAAAAAGATCTCGCCGGCCCGCTCTGTTCCTGCTTTCGGCAGCCGCAGCGCTGTTCATTTTCTGGTACGTCTCATCGCCGCAGCCGAGATTCCTTTACCCCGCAATCGGCATCGCCTGCGCGGCAGCCGCAGCCGCTTTCGAGGCCATGCCGCGAGCATCGACCGTGGTTCTCCTGCTCGCGCTCGCATTTCATTCCGTGCCGTTCGCATCTGCATATTCGCGCAACATCCCGTTCGCGCTCGGCAGCGCTGCGGCCTCTGAATTCTACGCCGGCGACGAATTGTTCCTGGCTTACGGATTTGTGAACGGATTGCCCGCGGACTCTAAAATCATGCTGCTGTGGACATCCGAAGGCCTGTTCTGTCCGCGCGATTACGTCTGGGGCGACCCGTTCGATCAGGGCTACATCCGCTACGGCAGTGACATGTCCGAAACCCGCCGCCGGCTCGAAGCGGAAGGAATAACCCACGTGCTGTTTCACCGTCCCGGCCTCGCTTCAAAAGAAAAACTGGATCGCCTGCTGCGAAAAAAGCTCGATCTCGCGGACAACGATCCCTCGACCATCTTTTCCGCAATTCCTTACCAGAACGCGATGATAAAATCCGGAGCATGGAAACCGGTTTTTATCTCCCCTGCTGCTGAATATTACATCTTCGAGATAACCGCTCCGCCAGACAGATAGCCCCTGTGTCCGGGTTCGATCAAAATAATTCTGGTTATGTCACGTTTTTACTTTATAATTAAGCGACAGCTCGTGTCATGGAGTGCGTATCATGATATCAACACGAAATAATTTTGCAGCAATATTTTCGCTTCTGGTTTTATTCGCGGTATGCGGAGCGGCATTCGCCGCCGGCATCCCGCCCGAAGTGATTCACATGAATGAGTTCAGCAACAGCCTCGGCGAACGGATCGACGGCTGGCGCGCGAAAAAGGGCGAGCAGCCACGTGCCGTAAACCCCGCCTATAATGTCTCTAAATGGAAACCCATCAATTCCGGCTTCAAATGGAAGAACCCGACGGTGTGGATGCGCGCAAGCTTCACCGTGCCGGAAGAGCACAGGGGCAAGGCCGTATTCCTTTACCTTGTAGTGCGCGACGCCGCGGTGGTTTACATCGACGGAGAACAGAAATTCAGCATAAGCAAAATCGGAAGCGGACTGATCACAAAATCCGCGGACCCGAACCACGAATACACGGTCGCGCTGCGCGTCATGAACACGAGCGGTGAAGGCGAATTCATCTTCGCCGGTTACAAAGTGCTCGAATCAAACAGGCTGATCGTGATCAAGGATATGATACAGAAACTATCGGAATTCACGGATGTCTCGAACAAAAAATACAATGAGTGGCGGTTCAGCGCGGAGTCGGGAATAAAATCCGCCGATCCCGGAACCGACATCAGCGGCTGGAAAAACATATATATAAAACACAACCTCGGAGAAGGAAACACGTTCGGCTGGTACAGGTCGATAATCGAGGTGCCGGAAAAGATCAACGGCTACCCGGTCGCGGGCGGGCCTTTGTTTCTGGAGATCGAGGCACAGAAAGACGCGGAATTGTATGTGAACGGAGAGAAGACAGGCCGGTTTTCAGGCAAAGGGGTTCTCGGTCTTCCGAAGACCGCGGTGCCGGGCGTCAGCGCTGTCATCGCGATCAAGGTAGCGGACCTGAGCGGCGAAGGCGGGCTCAAATCGGTTCAGCTTCACGCATCGGCGCTGGAGCCGATACAGAAAAACGCGGTCGAGCTTATCCGGCTGCTCAAGATCGTGCAGATGTTCTACCAGCAGATGCCGGACCCGCCGTCGCGCATCGACGACGCGATCCGGAACGCGGGCGCGGAGATCGACATGATCCTGAAAATGAGCGATCCCGCGGAGCTCAGCGCGGGACTGGACAAACACCGCGCCGCGATTTCGGCATGCGAGACATTCCTCGCCGATTACCCTCTGTTCAACAAGGGGCCATATCTGCAGAATGTCACTCAGAATTCCATCACCATAATGTGGGAGACCCTCGTGCCCGCGCCCTCGACCGTCTATTACGGCAAGAGCTACGTGGATCAGCACAGCGTCTCCGATCCCGAGCCGAAAAAGGTTCACGAGATAACAATCTCCGGTCTCGAAACAGAGACAATTTACAAATACTGCGCGGTGTCGCGCAATCTCGCGTCGCCGGTCTCGACTTTCAAAACCGCCATCAGGCGCGACACGCCGTTCAAGGTAACCGTCTGGGGCGACAGCCGCTCGGACCCGACCTCACACGAAAGCGTGGTCAACAGCATGATCCTCGAAAAGCCGGACATCGCCGTCAACGTCGGCGACGTGGTTCTCCGGGGGCATATATACGATCTATGGAGCGACGAATACTTCACACCTATCCGACGGTTCGCCATCAACACACCGACCTACATCGCCATCGGAAACCACGAGTTCGGCGGCTACTCCTACGGCGGCAACGTGCCGTGGTTCGACCTGTTCGTTTCGCACCCCGCGCCCAACGATTACTACTATTCCTTTATGTACGGCAACACGTTTTTCATGGCGCTGAACCCGCACGAGGAACCCGGCAGCCACCAGATACGGCCCGGCTCGGACCAGTACAACTGGATGGTCGCCCAGCTCGAATCCGAGGAGTACAAAAACGCGGCGTTCAGGCTTATCTTCCTGCACGAGCCGCCGTACTCGGAATGCTGGACCAGCGGGTACTACGACGGCGAGCCGGAACTGAGAAGAGATTTTGTCCCGCTTATGGAAAAATATAAAATGGACATCGTGTTCGCGGGCCACACGCACGACTACGAACGCGGCCAGTGGCCCAAGCCGGACGGCCCGTACTACATCATCACCGGCGGCGGCGGCGCATCGCTCGACGACACCCACCACAAGGACTGGGAGCAGATCGACATTTACAAGTTCATATACCACCATGTGCTGCTCACCATCGACGGTAACCACCTGAAATTCGAAGCGATAGACCGCAACAACAAAGTATTCGACAGCTTCGAAATCAAAAGGTGATCCCGGCAAGCCGGCGGAGCGGGTTTTGGGATAGACTCTTTATATTTTCTTTGTCACCACAGATTATGGTTATATAATAACTCCAGTAATTTCATTAAAGGAGTTATCATGAAACACGTTTTGAAACCATCTGCGATACTAATTGTTTTTGCTGTCTCTATCGTTATCGCCGCGGCATCCGCCGGCGCGCAGATGCCAGCGGATATGGTGCAGATGAACCCGTTCCAGAGCGGGCTCGGCACCCGGATCGACAACTGGCGCTGCCGGGAAGGCGATTTCCCGGAAGCCGCGAAACCCGGCTTCGACGACTCGGCGTGGGAAACCACCGGGCTGGGCAAGGGCTGGAACTCCAGCATCTACTGGTTCCGCTCGACCTTCACGGTCCCGGCGGAGGCGGACGGCAAAGCAATATCCTTCTACGGCTCGATCAACGACGCGGGCACCGTGTACGTAGACGGCGAAAAGCTGTACGAGTTCAGGGGCAACGGCAGCGCGATGCTGACAAGGTCCGCCGTTGCCGGAACGTCCTACTCGATATCCATCCGCGCGAACAACACCCAGGGCGCGGGTAAATTCGACTACTTCGGGTTCAGCACAATCTCGTCCGAATCACTGATCGCCATCGACAACTCGCTCAAGAAACTCTCGAAACTTACAACGGTGAACGCGCAGCCCGTCACAGGCTGGCTGTACAAGGAATCGATGGGGAAAAAAGCCGCAAACCCTGACACCGACACTTCCGACTGGACTGCCGTGATGTTGCCGAACTCCATGCCGGACACCGTTTCGGGCGCATGGTACAGAACGGAATTCACACGGCCCGGGAAGATTAACGGATTCTCTACAGAAGGCGGCGCGGTTACGCTCGACTTCAGCCTCAAAACATCCGGCACGCTTTACATCAACGGAAAGAAGGTCAAAACCTTCCAGCAGACCGAATCGCTCGACATCACGCGCAAGCTGCCGCCGGGCGAAAAGATCACGCTTGCGATAAAAGTAACCGATATCAGCATGGACGGCGGGCTGCGCAGCGTTACCGTCCACGCAACTGCGCTCGACCAGGTGAAAAAAAACACCGACGATCTTATCGCACGCGTCAGGTTCGCACGCATGTTTTTCGAGCAGCACCCGGCACCGCCCCGCGAACTGGCCGACGCCATCCACAATATAGATTCCACCACAGAGTCGCTGCTCTCCATAAAAGATCCGGTTGAACTCTCGACACGGCTCAATAAACTGAACCGATCACTCGATTCGTTTGAATCGTTCCTCGCGGACTACCCGATTTTTCACCAGGGCCCGTACCTGCAGAATGTCACTCAGAACTCCATTACCGTTATGTGGGAAACTCTTGTGCCCGCGACATCCGAGCTGCACTATGGCCGCAAATTCCTCAATAAGGTTATCCGCGACGACACGCCGAAAACCATACATGAACTGACTATCACCGGGCTCGAGCCGGAGACGGAATACGTTTATGCCGCGGCATCCAACAGGCTCGCCGCGCCGACTTCGAGTTTCCGAACGGCGATCCACCGCGACACGCCGTTCAAGTTCGCAGTCTGGGGCGATAACCGCACCGACCCGGTTTCGCACGAAAGCGTGATCGAGAGCATGATACGCAGCAACCCGGATATAGCCATCAACGTCGGCGACGTCGTGACACGCGGCGAGGTGTACGCGCAGTGGAGCCGCGAGTACTTCCTGCCCATGCGCCGATTCGCGATCAACAAGCCGGTGTTCGTCGCGATCGGAAACCACGAGTACGGCGGCTACGGCTACGGCAGCCGCGTGCCCTGGTTCGACAAGTTCGTAGCGCATCCCGCGCCCAACGATTACTACTACTCGTTCGTGTACGGCAACAGCTTTTTCCTCGTGCTCAACCCGCAGGACGAAGTCGGCGCCCACCAGGTGCGGCCCGGCTCGGACCAGTATAAATGGATGATGGAGCAATTCGAGTCCGAGGCATACAAAAACGCTACCTTCAGGTTCGCGTTCTTCCACGAGCCGCCTTACTCTGAATGCTGGAGCGGCGGCTACTACGACGGCGAGCCGATGATCCGCAAGGACCTCGTACCGCTGTTCGAGAAATATAAAATGGACATCGTTTTCGCCGGACACACGCATGATTATGAGCGCGGACAGTGGCCCAAACCGGACGGCCCGTACTACATCATCTCCGGCGGCGGCGGCGCCTCGCTCGACGACACACAATACAAGGACTGGGAACAGATCGAGTTCTATGCATTCCTGTACCACCACATCCTTGTCACCATCGACGGCGGGAAGCTGAAATTCGAAGCGCTCGACAGGAACGACAAATTATTCGACAGCTTCGAGATCATCCGCGACTGAACGCAAAAACAATAGAGACAACGAAACCCCGTCACGATATCGCGGCGGGGTTTTTTATATTATCCGGAATCGAACAATCAGGGAGGGCGTTTCACTTATGATGTCCCCAATGTATGCGGACTGACGGTCCGCACAGTCGGGATTGCCGCGTCGCTCGCCGGGCGACAGTCCCGGCTTGCTCCTCGCAATGACAGGATAAAAGATACACTATGGTGTTTTTAAGTTTGAGCCGTCCACGAAGAAAATCCGTAAGGGGACAAAAAGCAGGCTGGCCTGCCTCGCAATGACAGAACAAATAACATTAAGGTATGTTCACCAAAACGGACTGTCCACGAAGCTATTACGTGAAAGGACAAAAAGCAGGCTGGCCTGCCTCGCAATGACAGGATAAAAGATACACTATGGTGTTTTTAAGTTTGAGCCGTCCACGAAACGAGTATGAAAAACTTATCGCTCCCATCGTCCGCGGTGGGAGCGTGGAGGCGAGCCTTTCGCTGCGCTCAGGATCTCGCTTTTGTCTCACTTTTTTTGCCGTCATTCTCGACGCAGATCGGGAATGACGATAGTGTGTGATGATTACAACTGGTAACAGCCAACAGATTCTCCTTCCTGTATTTCTGTCCCCGCATTCGTCATTCCGGCATGCCGCCGGCCGGAATCCAGGTAAGGAATTTCCATTTCAGCGGGCAACACTTCATGCACAAAGAACGGCGCTTTGTACATGGCACACTAAAGGATATTTTTTACATTAAGGAGTGGATACCTGCCTTCGAGACTGTTGAAATATTCCCGCTCTGTCATTCTAAGGAAACGCAGCGACCGAAGAATCTCTGAGTAATCGCTCCCATCGTCCGCGGTGGGAGCGTGGAGGCGAGCCTTTCGTTGCGTTCAGGATGACAAACTCTCTATGCCAACATTTTTTCAACAGCCTCCTCCGCGGGAATGACAGCGGGAGAGGTCTCACTTCAGCGAAAACATACCCTGTGGATCACACGTAAAAGTCGAGCTGAAAGCGAAACGTGGCGAAGAACGACAGTAATCTAACAAGAAACATTAAGATATATTCTGCGATCTCACCGGGGACGATGGAAGCGATTAACTTCGGGCGCGGAGCATCGTAACGAGAACAATACCCTGTTATCTCTAATGCTGTCATCCCTGAATGTCTTTGTCAGGGATCCAGTCTTTTCTTCTCAATGCACGCCTGTATCTCTGTATCCCGCATTCGTCATTCCGGCATGCCGTCAGCCGGAATCCAGAAAAAACGTGCAGTTATCCTGTGGTTATTCTGATAATCAATATGATTCATATTATTGATTGATTATACTATTCATTAATAGTTAAAAGAGGTATTACATAATGTCGTCAAATATCAGAACCATTTTGTTTTCATTAATCATAACCGCTTTTTTCGGGCTGACCGCAGCGGCGCAGCTACCCCCGGGAACCGCGCAGATGAACCCGTTCGAAAGCGGGCTCGGCACGCGGATCGAACACTGGGTATCAAAAGTGGGCGACATACCCGGGGCCGAAGAAACGAACTTCGACGATTCGGGCTGGAGCCCGATCGGCATAGGCGACACTATTCCGGGCAACGTTTTCTGGCTCAGAACAAAACTCAGCCTGCCGCCCGAGCTCAACGGGAAACCGGTTTTCCTGACAATGGCCGTGAATAATTCCGCAGCAGTGTATGTTGACGGAAAGCAACTATTCGCATTCCACAGCCAGGGTTCCGCGCTAATGACGCGCTCAGCGGACGCAAGCCACACCTACGTAATAGCGATGCGGGGGCTAAAGGATACAGGCAACGGCAACTTCACGTACGCCAGCTACAGGACGGTCGGCTCCACACAGATTGTTACCATCGGCGACGCGATAAACACGCTCGGGCCGTTCACGTCCATCAACTCGCAGCCCGTGTCCGGCTGGCTCTACAAAACCAACATCGGCAGCAAGGCTTCAAAACCCGGCACGAGCACATCGAGCTGGGACAAAGTGTTTCTCCCCTACAGCATGGGCAACTCCGCACTCCAGGCATGGTTCAGAACCGAGTACTCACGCAGCGAAAAAATCAACGGCCTCGATACCGCCGGCGACACGTTCACACTCGATTTCTCGCTGCGCACCACCGCCGACATCTACATCAACGGCAAGAAGGTGCAGAGCATACAGGGCAGCGGCTCCCTCGACATCACCCGCAAGCTGCCGCCGGGCAAAACCGTCACGCTCGCCGTCAAGGTGATGGACATGGGCGGCTACGGCAAACTGTCCGGCGTCCGCGAACATGCGCACGCGCTCGACACGATACAGAGTTCCGCCGCGGAGTTGATCGCGAAACTCAAACGCGCGAAACTTTTCTTCGAGCAGCACCCCGCCCCGCCCGCAGACACCATCGCCGCCATCCGCGCCATGGAGTCCGAAATCAGGGATATCGAAAAACTTACCAGCGCCGAAGCGCTACAGAATAAACTCAACACTCTCAGCCGCGCGCTCGACCCGGTGGATAAAAGGCTCGCCGAGTTCCCGGCGTTCCACCAGGGCCCATACCTGCAGAATGTCACTCAGAACTCCATCACCGTTATGTGGGAGACCCTCGTGCCCGCGACATCCGAGCTGCACTACGGCCGCAACTTCCTCAACAGGGTGGTGCGCGACGACACGCCGAAAACCATTCACGAGCTGACTATCACCGGGCTCGAGCCCGAAACCGAATACATGTACGCCGCAGTGTCCGGAAGTCTCGCCGCGCCGACCTCGAAGTTTCGAACCGCGATCAACCGCGACACGCCGTTCAAGTTCGCCGTCTGGGGCGACAACCGCACCGACCCGGTATCACACGAAAGCGTGGTCGACGCGATGATCAAATGCGAACCCGATATCGCGGTCAACGTCGGCGACGTGGTAAGCGCGGGCAATGTCTACGAGCAATGGAGCAGCGAATACTTCGTGCCGATGCGTCGCCTCGCGATCGATACCCCGACCTACATCGCGATCGGCAACCACGAGTACGGCGGCTACGGCTACGGCAGCCGCGTGCCCTGGTTCGAGAAGTTCGTCTCCCACCCCGGCGATATCGACTATTACTACTCGTTCGTGTACGGCAACAGCTTCTTCCTGGTACTCGATCCGACACGCGAGATTGGCATTGAGCAGGTGCGCCCCGGCTCCGAGCAGTACAACTGGATGCTCGGACAATTCGAGTCCGAGGCATACAAAAACGCGACCTTCAGGTTCGTGTTCTTCCACGAGCCGCCTTACTCCGAATGCTGGGGCAGGAACTACTACGACGGCGAGCCGAAGCTGCGCCGCGACCTTGTGCCGCTGCT
>Ga0116162_10002014_pt1 | contig 12807 bp, 4 predicted proteins | sample AD_UKC105_MetaG_FD_89875 | JGI IMG/M metagenome (GOLD analysis project Ga0116162, IMG submission 89875) | Active sludge microbial communities of municipal wastewater-treating anaerobic digesters from Hong Kong - AD_UKC105_MetaG | ecosystem: Engineered > Bioreactor > Anaerobic > Digestate... | reverse complement strand
GACATGAACACAATAGAAAAACTCGCGGCATACATCGCTTCAAAGGTAAACAACGAGCAGGGTCCAGATGTTCAGGTCAAAGGGGATAAAGAAGAAAAAACCGCTATAAAAAATGATAACGGAATACACAGGTTCACGATCTCGGTAAAACAACTTGAACCTGTAAATTCAGAAAACCGTAATTTCGACGGGAAAGTCTTCCTCATAACCAGGGACAGTTTCGGCTTTACAGAGAAGATCTCTGAACAGATTAAGTCGAAGGGAGGCAGGGTCTTCACGATGGGTAGTGCAGACGCGGACTTTATCGTGGATATGACAGATCCTGCTGAGGTTGAGAATAAAGCGGCGGAGTTTGCCTCAACACACAGTGAGATAAACTCGCTCATACATCTCAGCCCCATTGACTATATCATCAGCGGGGAGGATACAACTGCAGATTCCATTGAATCATCAGTTAAATCGCTCTTTGCTGTAATAAAAACAATGAATGAAATGCTTCGAAAGGAAGGGAGCATCATAGCAGCACTGTCATTCAACTCGGTTGTTTTCCCGTACTGTGAGAACCCTGGCAGGATATACCCTGTTTCAGGATCTGTTGCAGGGATGCTGAAAACCGTCAACAAGGAGTTCACTAATACTGTCGTGAAGGCTGTCGACTTTTCAGTTCTTAATCCGGCAGGGGTAATTGATGAAACCACTGATCTTTTCATAAATGAACTGCTTTCAGGCGACACAAGGGTTGAAGTGGGATACAGGGGAAATGAACGTTTCGGCCTCATACTTAACGACGAAGCCGCAGAGAACGGCAAATCCCTTGTACGTGACGGTTCGACTCTTCTGGCAACAGGGGGAGCAGGCGGGATAACCTTCGAAATACTGTCAAGGCTGGCTGCCGATTTCAAAAACCTCAAATTCATAATTTTTGACAGGCTTGATATAAACTCTCTGAAGAAGGAGTTCCTTGCTGAATCAGCGGATGAAAGCTATATCATCTCCTCCATTAAAAAGAATATGCAGGGAGCAAAGCCGCTGGAGATCAAAAACGCGGCGTCATTGATCATGCGCACAAAAAAGGCGTATACCAATGTCGCGAAACTTAAAAAAATGGGGGTAAAAGTGGACTATCACGCTGTTGATGTCAACTCGGCTGATGCAGTAAAAAAAGCCCTCAAAAAATACAAAAGAATCGACGGCATAATACATGCTGCGGGCATGGAGGAGAGCCAGGTTATCGAAAAAATGACTCTCGACTCATTCAACCGTGTCTTCAACGTAAAGGGTTACGGAGTACTGAATCTCGTATCAGCACTTTCCCGTATAGAGTATGACTTCTTTGCGGCTTTTTCATCAGTTGCCGCGCGTTTCGGCAACGAGGGACAGGCTAACTACAGCTCCGCAAACGAAATGCTGGCCAAGACCCTGTTCCGTGAAAGGGCAACCCACAGGGAAAGGGTCTACAAAATATTCGACTGGACCGCATGGGAAGGGGCCGGCATGGCCACAAACGAAACAGTTAACAAAGTCCTGAAAGAGCGGGGAATGACATTTCTCCCCCTTGAGCAGGGAATTGAGCTCTTCCTCGCGGAACTGCGAGATGAAAAGTCGCCTGAATCTATATTTACAGGCATGGACACATCCTTTGACCGTGACGGCATACTGCCGGTCAAAAACGCGGAAAAGATCGCCCCGGGTGAAGATGAAAGTATAGTTGCTCCATTCCTTGACGGGATAGTAGAGAGCTCTCCCGACAGCATAAAATTTTCAAGGACAATTGAACCTGGCCGTGACCTTTTCATGAACGACCACACCAAGGACGGGGTACCCCTTTTCCTCGGCGCTACAGGTATAGAAACAATGGCTGAAGCAGCGGCACAACTTGCAGGTGATGGAGCTGTACTCAGAGAACTCCGCGATTTCACTATACCGTACAGCATCAAGATACTGAAAGGGCGCCCCAAGGAACTTCTTATTGAGGCATCCGCCGCTTCAGATCCCGCCGAAGGCATAAAGTGCAGCATTACTTCAATGTTTAAAAACCCGAAGGGCCTTATAATCGGCGAACCCACCCTTCACTACAGGGGGAATTACATCTTCAACGGTGAGAACAGGCAACCTGTAGTTGAAATACCTCCTGCAGGAAAAATCGAAAACGGGTCAGATTTCCAGAATACGATCTATCACCCGCAGAGGCTTTTCATGGATGGATTATTCAGAACAGTACAGGGGATACATTCCTTTGACGGCGAACTCCTTGTGACCAGGATGAAACACGCTCCTGCAAGAGAATTCTTTAAAGGGGTAACTGAACCTTCATTTCTGGTGGATGTAGTGCTTATTGATTCCATGTTCCAGACAGGGGGAATATTCGAGATGCTCACAACAAGCGACATCATCCTTCCGTCAAAGATAAACAGGATGCTGTTTCACCGGGCGCCTGAGAAAGGGAGAGAATATCTCTGCTTCACGAGGAAGCTATCAACAGACGATGAGGCCACAACCTTTTCACTCATGCTGGCGGACAGTGAAGGAAACGTATACATGGAGATCGACAGGTTTGACATGGTGAAGATTACAAGGGTCCCCCGGGAAGACAGAATCGATACGAAATTCAGGATCGCCGGCTAAAGGCCATGTCAACAAGTGAAATTTCTAACGAGTATAACCGGAGACAGTATATGAATACATTTAATTGCAGCGGAAGTTTATCTGACAGGGGATATTGTGCTCCCCCCCGTATAAAATCGATAGATGCGAAATTTACCGCCGCGCTTTTAACAATAGAGGAAATGAACAGGCCGAGTGCGGACAGCATGGCAGGAGGAGACAGCAGACCATCGGTTCATAGAAAGGGAAACCTGAAAAAGGTACTCATAGCCAACCGCGGGGAGATAGCAAAACGCTTTTTCCTCGCCCTGCACGAGGAGTCTATAAGGTCGGTAGCAGTGGTCACCTCGCCTGATGAGGGTCAGTCGTGGTATGAATTCGCTGACGAAGTTGTCTTCATCGGAAAGGCTGCGAATTACTCTGACGCTTCAACCGTTATCGCAGCTGCGGTGTTCGCAGGCGCCAACGCCATATATTCCGGGTACGGTTTTCTCTCGGAAAGCTCCGACTTCGCGGAAATGATCAGCGCGGTTTCAGAGATTACCGGCAGAGAGCTAATCTTCATGGGCCCCGATTACCAGACCATGCGCCGCGTGGGGGACAAGGTCACTGCCCGGCAGCTGGTGGCGGAACATGACGTGCCCCTTTTCAAAAGTTCTGAAGCCTTCACAGATCCCGATCACGAAACAGCCCGTATCGAGGCCGAAAAGATCGGTTACCCTGTTATAGTGAAACTCAGTTCAGGCGGAGGGGGTAAAGGGATGTACCCTGTATTCAGGGCAGAAGAGCTGGACAGGGCCATTGAATCAGCCCACCGTATAGGCCTTGAACTTTATAACGACGGCACATTCTATCTCGAGAAATACCTTGTACGGCCGATACACGTGGAAGTGCAGGTATTTAACGGCGACGCTATCGGCATACGTAAATGCGCTGTACAGAGGAGGAACCAGAAAATAATTGAGGAGAGCGGACACACCTTCCTTGACCATTACACGTCACTGTCACTCCTTGCCGCAGCGGAAAAGATTGCGGAAATTTCATGCTACAGCTGCGGCTGCGGTGCGGGTACTGTTGAATTTCTCATAGACAGTGAAACCGGAAAATTCGGTTTTATGGAGATGAACACAAGGCTGCAGGTTGAATACGCTGTAACGGACCAGTCCCTTGGCATCGACCTCGCGAAGTGGCAGATCCTCCACTTTGACGGGAGGGGGGATGAGATTGAAGACGCGGAGCTTATCAAATACCGCACCCTTGAAAGGAACCACGCGATTGAATGCCGTATCTACGCTGAAGAGCCTGAACAGAACTATATCCCCTCAACGGGAACCATTGCCACACTTGACCTCCCGACATTTAACGGGATCAGATGCGACTTCGGATTTGCCGAGGGTGACCGCATCCTCCCATCCTATGACCCTATGATTGGAAAGGTCATAGCGCACGGAGCTACAAGGGAGGAAGCCCTTATAAGGATGGAGAGGGCACTGCAGGAGCTTTATATACGGGGTGTGCGCACGAACATAAACCAGCTGCTGAAGATTTTAAGGCACCCCGCTTTCATAAAAGGGGACTACGCCAATACGCTCCTTGAAGAGTACAGGGAACTTGGATACAGCGGCACTGACACGCCGGCAACTGCAGACGGGTACAGGGACCATATCGTCCTGGGAGGTTTTGCCGGATACATAAAGCTGCTTCATGAATATATAAGGAATTTCTCTGTTATCGCCCGGTCTGAAGGCTTAACAGAAAGCTCTCCCGTTAACGCCGCACCGTATGAATACAGTGTGGAATACAATGGAGGGAGGTTTACAACGGAGTACCTGCAGATCTCAATGAACGTTTTCCACGCCCGTATCAACGGCGAGTCCGCAGGTGCGATAACACTTGAAAGTTTCAGCGAAACGGATGATGATTTCCTGGTAATCTTCCGCAATAAAACACAACGTATCCGCGTTGACAGAACCGGCGATATTCTGATTATCCGCATGAGGGGCGGCAGCGGCAAGATTGAGTATTACCGCATGAAGGTTTCACCTGCAGGAGAACGAAACAACAGGTCCAGGGGAGCAGTAAAGTCTCCGTTCCAGGGGACATTCGTATCATTCTGCGGGAAGGGACCGAAACCGGGTGACAGGGTGGAAAAAGGCGATCCTCTTATTATACTCTCCTCCATGAAGATGGAGACCACACTGGCCTCGCCTGTAACCGGTGTAATACGGTATGTAATGGGCGCGGATGAAAGCACAGCAATCCCTGCAGGGAGGAGCATACGGGAGGGGGAACTTCTCTTTAACATTGAACCTGATAATGAGGACAAAGGGGAAGATGCCGGTATTGAAAAAACGGTAAAAAAAACAGTCCCCGGTGACACCCATGGTCTGCTCCTTTCAGATAACTATAATGACACTATAAACAGGGACCTGGAGAGGCATTTAGACCCGATGCTGCAAATATTCCAATCCATAGTGAGCGGCTACATTCAGCACGATGAGCTCGCCGAACGGCTTGTGAATATTATCGAGAATATACCTCACGAAAAATGGGAAGGCATTATAAATGATGAGCGTGCCGGAATAATAAACGACATTATAATTCATTATACCAATATCAGGAGGCTGTTCTCCCCTGTTGTATATGACGACGGGTTTTCATTCTCCGACGAACTGGACAGGTTTATCTCACGATGGGACAGAGACAATATAACTGTCCACCCGAGGTTCAGGCAGCAGATCGATGAGATGCTTGCATCTTACGGGATCGCTTCACTTAACGCGGCCTCAAATGTTGACAGGCTTCGTTCCCTCCACTTCTTTCTTCTGATGAAACAGTCGATACAGTTTTACCACGGGTACTGGAAAAGGGTCGGTTCACAGGTGCATATTGTCGCGCGCCTTGCTCCGCACCTTGACAAAACGCGGGTTGCAATTAAACGTCTTTTTAAACACACTCAGAGCGAATCAGACGACTCATCACACAAGCTGATCCGCCGGGTCATATCTGCATTCTACCCGGACCTCGCGCAGCAGATTTTTTCTTCAGCTAAAAATAACGCGGGAGAACTGCTCCTCCCTGAAGCAGGAAAAGATGAAAATACCGGCAGTTATGCTTTTCCGGAATCCGGGCCTGAAGAAAAAATATTACCTGATAACATACCGGAATATTTTACCGCTTTTATAAAAAAACGGATAGCAGGCCTTAAAACTGAACGCGATATAAAAAGGCTGCATTCAGATACGGAGGGTGTTTTTCTCTACCGTACAGTTCCGGCTGACGGGAAAGAGGCATCAGTTTTCGCCATCGCTCCGCTCAATGTGACCTGCGGAAAAAAAGGAATATCCGCAAAGCTTGAGGAGTGTGTCAGGGCCTTATCGTCAATGAATGAAGCGGGACGCGGAGCTGAAAAACGTATCGAGATATTTGTCACCGGTTTAAGTTTTTCATGGGAGGAGGAGCACACCGAGGAACTCATTACAGGTAAACTCCTTAAAAAGCAGTGCGCCGCGATATCAGCATATCTCCACAGGGGAATAATAAAGCAGGTAATAATAAACATCAATGTCGACTACCCCGGAGTGACGCGGCAGGTGAGACGCGATTTTTCGGTAAGAATAAAAAACGACGATCTCACAATAGAGATACTCTCCCGGGGAGACAGAAACAACCCCTACACTTATACTGAAACAGCTGACACAAAGACCCGGAAACTCTTTAACCAGGACAAATGGCCAATTGAGGATTGGGCCGGACATTCACTGGACCCCGGTTCCATTGAAGAGATAATCATTCCTTCAATAGATGATGCCGCAGGGAAAGAGACCGTGGCCTCAAAGATATTTCTCGGCAGGATAAAAGGAAAACCTGTACTCTACTATATGAAGGACTTCCGGATAAACGGGGGAGCCACAGGTGACCTTGAGGGAAGAAAATACTGTGCCGCAGCCTATATAGCAGGGCTGAAAAGGCTCCCTCTTTACGTGTGGAACGACAGCGCCGGCGCCAACATAAACCAGGGCGTAGTGTCCCTGAACCGCGGCGCCGAAGGGTTCATGATGAACTCCCTGATCTCCGGCAGCGCGCGTCGTGATGAATTCATGAAATACGTCAGAGCTGTGCCCGACCCTGCCCTGAAGTCACTCTTCGCCGAAATTGACGGTATGAAAAAGATCAGAGAGGCCCCTGAAGGGGAAGGGAGAAGCGCTCTAATCGCAGTGGGGATCGGGGCCTCGGCAGGCCTTGATGTTTACGGTTCAAGCCAGGCGACCTTCCAGGTACTACTGAACTCGGAAAACTCATACAGGGTGCTGACAGGCTCAAATGTCATACAGTCGGTTATGGGTGAAAATATATCGAATTACGATATAGGCGGCGCCCAGGTACTGGGAAAATGGGCAGGTGTTGTTGACATCATTGCTGAAGATAAACCTGAACTTATTTCCCGTGTAAGGGAGATACAAAATCTCCTCTCGCCATCTGATGCAACAGGCAGAATAAAAAGGGTAACCCCCATGCCTGAAGCAGAGGTCAAAATTTCCGGCTCCGTGATCATTAATGAATGTGACATTAAAAGAAATGTTGATAAGGGGAAGTTTCTCCCACTGAAGGAGGAATATTACGGAGGCAATGCCCTGATAGGGGGAGCGGCCCGTATTTCAGGCTGCGGCGTTATGATTATGGCTCCCAGGACCAACTCCGGTTTAAGGCTCACTGCATCAATTATTAAGGCAAGGGAGCTTTTACGCATAGCCTACCGTACAGGGCTGCACCAGATCCTGATATTCGGCAGGCAGTGGCAGAAATCGGGGAGGAACAGCAACACGGGGAACACCCGGCCCCTACTCGACCTTAACAGGGCACTTAACGAACGGAGCGGCCTCAGGATACATATAGTAACCGATATACGGGGGCTCAGGGAGATCGGTGTAAACAGCACTGCTGACTTTATAATCTTTGTCGCACCGGAAAATCTCAGCGAATCAGAGAAAATTTTTGCGGGAAAAAATTCCGCCTTCATTACAGGCACCCTTGAAGATGCGTTTGACATTTCCGGCAGAATAATATCTATGATTGAAAAACCTCTGATAAAAGGTAAACAGAAAAGCGGCGGCGTACCTGCAGTTCCGGAGAACACCTCGGAGCCTTACGATATAATCCGCTCTGTCATCGAACCTGTATGCGACAGCGGAACTTTCACAGAGTTCGGCAGGGAGATGAACGACCCGGTATCAGGCCCGACCCTGGTGACCGGACTTTGCAGGATAGACGGCAAAACAGCGGGGATAATAGCTGACCAGCCCCTCTCAAGAGGGGGAGGAGCTGACTCGGCAGGCACGGAGAAATTCAGGGTGTTTACCGAATTTCTGAACCGCCATAATATCCCGGTTATCATGCTTTCAAATTCATCCGGTTTTGTGCCGGGATCAAAGGAGGAGCGTTTCAGGATACAGTCAGTGGGAGCGGAATCCCTGGATGCAAACATCCTTGGAAAAGTGCCCGTAGTATCGGTAATTGTAAACCAGAATTACGGCGGAAGGCTGATACAGGCATTTAACGGGTACCTGCGGCCGGGCATCGTATACATCGCGCGCGAGAACGCCATGATGTCAGTACTGGGAGCGAATGCCGCATTTGATCTCCTCCGGAAGAAAGAGTATCAGAAACTGGTGGATGAAAAAAGTATAACCGAAGCGGATGACATGCGAAGAAAGTTTATTGAAGATTATACGGCAGGGTCCCTTGCCCGTAACGATGCGATGCGGACAGGTGTGCTTGACTGGCTTATTGAAGATATAAGTAAACTAAGGGAGCACCTTGTAAGGGGACTTGCACTTGCCGAAAAACGCTGCGAAGAGGCTTTCGGATCTTAAACCGATAATAAACAGGGAGTGTGCCAATTGGAAAGGAAGGACATTATGCAGAACAGGTCAAGAATTGAAAGGATGAAATTCTACGCCGAGATAGGGAACTACTTCTCCCCCGAAGGGAAGCTTGATGAAAAAGCGTTCCGCCTGAAACTCAATGAAACCATGGAGAAGAAGCGCGGTGAGGAAAATGAAAGCGGCCGGGATTTTGACCTGAGCGGATGGATGTCCTCATACCTTGCGGAAATTATCGACTACCTGCTTAACAAGGATCTTCCCGGCGAGGCTTTCGGCCTTATTAAAACCGCGGTTGAAGAGGCTGAAAAATACGGTGTAAATAACCTGACAATACCTGCCGCACAGATGAAGCTCCTTATGGAGAAGGTCCCCTCCCCCCCGAAAAAAGAGGAGAGGAAAAAGGCATCTTCAGAGGAGATGCAGAAGAAAATATTTGATGCGGCAATAAGCCTGTTCGGCAGCAAAGGTTATCACCGCACAACCATTGACGACATAGTGGTACTCTCCGGTGTGGGTAAAGGGACTTTCTACAGACACTTCAAGAGCAAGGAGGAACTGCTCTCCAGGCTTATAAAGGGTTCATTCAAGAGGATCTCCTCCGACATAAACAGAATCCTTTCCGAAGAGACCGGGATACTGCAGCAGATAGAAACAATCATAAAAACATGGCTTGAATTTATAGAAGCAAACCATGTTGTATACAGGATAATACGCCTTGAAGGGGTTGATCCCGAAATTTCAACACCGCAGATGTTCTTTGATTATATTATAAAACACCTTCCCATGCTGAAGGAACGTGTAATAGCCATGGACAGGAACAGTGAACTGAGAATTGCCGATTTCTATACCGTATTCTACGGAGTTATGGGCTTTCTTGAAGGAGTGGCGCACAAGTGGTACCACAACAACATGTCATACCATTTAATAGATGAACTCCCGGTTGTACTGGACCTCCTTTTTAACGGCCTGAAAACAAAAATCGGCGACAGGGAAAATCCCGGGGAATTACCGGAAACTTAAAGAAATATTAAAATCGAAAATTACAGGTTTACAGGATGATTAATAAAACAGTAACAGCTCTATTTCTAATATACTTCTGCATCACTGCAGCGGTACTCTTTATACCGGCAGTTATAATCTGGTTTGTGACACTTCCCTTTGACAGGAGGAGGGCAATACTGCACCTCTATACATGCCTGTGGGGCTCAATGTACACATCTGTAGTCCCCACATGGAGGATAAAAGTAACAGGTAAAAAGAATTTCCAAAAAGGAAAAGCATATATAATAGCAGCGAACCACCAGTCGCAGCTTGACATACTTGTGGCATGCAGGCTGTTGAAGCATTTCAAGTGGGTATCCAAGGAAGAGATACTGAAGATTCCTTTTATAGGATGGACAATGCGCCTCAACCGCTATGTTACCCTGAAAAGGGGAAATATGGAGAGCGTTGAACAGATGATGTTAGACTGCGAGGAGAGGCTTAAACAGGGAAGCCCGGTATTTTTCTTCCCTGAAGGGACAAGGTCAACCACCGGGAAGGTAAAGCTTTTCAAGCCGGGTGCGTTTATGCTTGCCCACAGGCTGAAGCTCCCGGTACTCCCGGTAGTGATCTCAGGAACATGCGAGGCGCTCCCTAAATACAGCATCTCCCTTAACGGGACAAAAAATATTTCCATGAAGGTGCTGCCCGAGATACCTTACAGTTCATTCGCATCACAGACAATCACAGAAACAGCCATGATGGTGAGAAACATTGTTAAAGATGAACTTGACCGGCAGACCGGTGCGGCATGAATGGCTGGAGTATAGCAATTAACTAATTGTTTAACACATGTCATTGCGAACGAACGTCAGTGAGTGAAGGCCGCTTCTCTGCATCCGGTTCTCAGGATGAGGTTCGTGTCGCCCCGGCACAGGAAGTGCTAAAAAAGGCGACCGTGCAGATGCGGCACTCGTGCATCCTTGCACATCGCATACTGTTAAAAACGAGATTGCCACGTCGCGGAGTTTATCCTGAGCCTGTCGAAGGGCTCCCCGCAAAGACAAAAAAGCTGTTTCAATCGTTAAACGCTATAATCAGATTTAAATAAAAATTTCAAAATCAGTTTCACTATTATATTAAGAGGATTATGTACAGTTACACAGAGAAAGACCCTTTTTTTGATGATATAAGGCCGTACAGGGACAGCGAGGTTGAAGGAGTACTTCAAAGTTTTATCCACTCCCCGGGATTTGAAAACAGCATAAATCTAATGCTGGGACAGTATATTTCATTTTATGGAGAAGAGGAGAAAAAAATTATCCTCAGAAATTTCCGGGAGACACTGGCCAGGATAAAAACAGTTGAGGATTTCCAGAAACAGATTGTTTTAAAATTCATGCTTGAACCGGTTGTGCGGAACACCATCGATTCCCTCACAGTCTCAGGGCTTGAAAAACTGGAGAAAGACAAGGGATACCTCTTCATCGGCAACCACAGGGACATCACCCTGGACCCGGCGCTTTTAAACTATCTCCTTGACAAAAACGGATTTCACAGCGCCGAGATAGCATTCGGCAACAACCTCCTTATCAATGAAGTCATAACCGCCATGATACGCCTTAATAAATCTTTCATAGTGAAAAGGAACCTCCCCCTGATGAAACAGCTGGAGGAGTCAAAGCACCTCTCTGAATATATTTTTCACACCATGGAACAGAACAGGTCCGTATGGATCGCCCAGAGAGAAGGAAGAGCAAAGGACGGGAATGACATAACCAATCCCGCTGTAATAACCATGCTTCACCTTTCACAGAGAGACAGGCTCCCCCTCCCCGATTACATAAAAAAGGTAAACCTCACACCTGTGGCAGTGTCATACGAATTTGATCCCTGCGACAGGCTTAAGGCCCTTGAAATACTAAAAGCCAGAAATTCCGGTGACCAGGCCAAAAGCGCCTCTGATGATCTTGCGAGCATGAACCGTGGAATTACCGGCCAGAAGGGTCGTGTGCATTACTCGGTGGCTGAATCATTTGATGTAACAGGGGCAACTGAAAAGGAAATCGCAAAAGCTGTCGACAGGGCGATAAACCTCTCGTATCACCTCTGGCCCGTGAACTACCTGGCCTTTGACATGCATAACAGCACATCAGATTACAGCACCTTTTACAGTTCAGGTGATGAGGAAAAATTCAACGAAAGGATAAAGCGGCTGTCGCCGGAAGTGCGCGCCATTGTCATTGAGGGTTACGCCAATCCTGTCAGAAATTATGAAATTCAAAACAGGTGATATGATACTTGACTGCCTGCATAGAACATCCTGTTCTATGCAGGCAAAATACCGGAATTCCATACGGCAAATTTATTCTACCGTCATACCGGCTGAAACGACAGTGGAATGCCGGGTGCGTTCACGATGAACCGGCATGACAGGGAACTCTCTTCCGACAAACCGATAACATTAACTTGTCTCAATCTATAAATATTTTATGCGCTAAAAATTTTGTTCAGGAATCAATGCTGTTTAAAAATTAAACGGCAGCATTTCATCAAAACCTGCCATTACTTTATAAAGCCGGCTTCCAAGAATCCGTTTCTGTTCTTCCCTGGAATCCGCTTCAAAACCTGCAAACTCCTTCCTGAAACTTTTATATTTATAAATATTTTCTCTGTTATTAATCATCACAGCCGACACAACAATCATCAGTGCAACCACAACTGCCGGGATAAACCTGAAATAAAGGTGCCGCCTCCTCCTGCACAAAAAGAGAATCGAAAGATTAATCACAACAGCAGAGCACACAGCAATAAATATATCGTAATTGTTCCACCACCAGATCTGATCAGTCCCGCCGACATAAAGATCAGCAGGCCACCAGAGCCTTATCCCTCCCCATACATAACCGGGAGTGGGAAGGTCACCAAGAAGGTGCATAATATAACCGAAGAAGAAGGCCAGAACTGAAGGTATGACAGGTCTGAAGAGACTCCCCTCCCCCTTTACACGGACAAAAATATACCTTAAAATAACGCCTGCAAAAAAAATCAAAGCAGCCAGTACTGCACCTGCCGCAACTGAATGCATTGCCCCGTGATGGGAAAAAGTCCACTTGCCGAAATAGATCTCCCTTCCGGAAACGTTCAGGCCATGAACCGCGCCAAAAAAACGGTCAAACCCCTTCCAGAGACTTATGGCATCCAGATCAGGGAAGAAACCTCCCAGTCCCCCCATCAATACAACAGCCGGGGAACCTGAATTTCCCCTTTTACCTGAACACGCTGCTACGGCTGTTCCTGCAGCCACGCCGCTCAATGTATGGGTCAGTATATCCAT
>Ga0116162_10002012_pt1 | contig 12813 bp, 8 predicted proteins | sample AD_UKC105_MetaG_FD_89875 | JGI IMG/M metagenome (GOLD analysis project Ga0116162, IMG submission 89875) | Active sludge microbial communities of municipal wastewater-treating anaerobic digesters from Hong Kong - AD_UKC105_MetaG | ecosystem: Engineered > Bioreactor > Anaerobic > Digestate... | reverse complement strand
GCCATATTCAGCATGGAGGTGGTGGCGAGGAGGTTCTCACCGTTCGACTCGGTCCCGATCCTGATGTCTGCGGTCGTCGGCGCGGCGGTGGCGGCCGCCCTCACCGCCCCCACCCCGGCCTTCTTCAACCCCGAGTTCGTCTTCAGCACCACAGACCTCGCTCTCTGCTTTCTCCTCGGCCCGATCTTCGGTGCTCTCGCCTTCGCCTGGGTGAAGTTCTTCTATCTTGTAGAGGACGCCTTCGAGGCCCTCAACATCCCGAAGATGCTAAAGCCCGCAGCGGGCGGAATCGTGGCTGGGGTCAGCGGGTACTACCTCTTCGGATACGGGCTTATGGGCGTCGGATACGACGGCATAACCAGGATCTTCGAGATGGAGTCGTTTCCCGTCTTCTCTGATGCGGTGCTACTTCTGATCGCCCTCGGCCTCTTGAAGATCCTGGCCACGTCCTTCACCGTGGGGTCTGGCGGTAGCGGCGGCATATTCGCGCCGTCCCTTTACATCGGGTTCATGTTCGGCGTCGCCTTCGGCCTCTTCGCCGATGCGTTTCTACCGGGCCTGAACACGGCGTCGCCGACGGTCTACGGCCTTCTCGGGATGGCCGCCCTCTTCGCCGGGGCTGCCCGGGCGCCACTCACCTGCATCGTCATGATCCCGGAGATGGCCAGCAGCTACAGCAGGCTTCCCCCCATCATCATCGCCTGCGTTCTCAGCTACGCGACCGCCCAGATCCTGATGAAGGGGATGTCCATCTACTCCATCAAGCTGATGAAGAAGGGGATATTCATCGACCAGCCCCAGCCCGTATTGAAGAGCATCGCCATCGGAGAGGCGATGGAGCCGGAGGTCGTCGTCGCCCGTCCCGAGATGCCGCTGAGAGAGCTTCGAGAGCTGATCTTCAGGCTCAATCACAACGGATTTCCGGTGGTGGAAGATGGGCGTCTCGTTGGCATCGTCACCTTCGACGATCTGAGGAAGGTTCCGATCGCCGAGCAGGACAGCACCACCGTCGGCGACGTTGCCGTGAAGGAGGTCATCACCGTCCGCCCGGACCAGTCCGCAAAGTACGCCATGGACCTGATGTACCAGAATCAAATCGGGAGGCTGCCGGTGGTGAACTCCGACGATCCGCAAAAGCTCGTCGGGATAATAACCAGGACCGACGTCATCCGGGCCTACGAGACAAGCGCGCAGAGATGAAAAGGATATATCTCAAATATGTAATTAATTATAAAATATAAATAAGAGAAAGAAAGGGTTGGAGCCTAAAGCCCCGCCCTCTCTACGATGACGTCGGCCACCTCTTTTGCGCTCTTGAAAGGAAAATCGCTGCCCTTAAGGACTTTGCCGGCGTCCCCTGCCGTCAGCTCCACGTCGCCTGCCTTGCATTTCGTCGCGGCGCCCGCGGGCATCGCCGCCAGAAGCTCCTCAGGGGTTTTTATCGGAAACTTTGCTCCCTTCAGGGCTCCTGTGATCTGCGCGTGTATCTCATCTTTGACGCTCATTTTTTCACCTCATAACCTAATAGTACAGGTATGAATATATACTTTAGCGTCATCGAAATGTACTAATTCCGGCTTGATACACAAAAATAACCTTTAGATATATGGGGGAAACCTTTTAGCCGATCGAGGCCATAAATCCCGGCCATGGAAGCCCTGGAAGAGCCCTTTGTGAGGGAGATCTCCGAGATCAGGTCGGAGCTGCGGGAGATGCGCGCCGATCTGAAGAGGTTCATGGAGCGCTCGAACCGAGAGCAGATGGAGTTGATCCTTGCCGACTTCAAGAAGAGCTTCTCGGAGGTCCTGATCCGCCACGTGGAGGAGGAGGCCGAGGAGGGGCTGGAGGAGAATATGGTCGAGGGCTGCGAGATGAAAAAGGCCTGCAAGACCCGATTTCAGGGACTTCTGAAGGAGAGCGCGGGGCTCATCAGGGACGCGGACTCGGAAGATGGTGAGGAGACGATAGAGGAGCTGAGGTCACGCCTCTCGGATCTGCGGTCCAAAGCTCCCTATGACCGGTGCGAGAGGTGCTTTTCGGAGGCGTCAAAGCTCCAGGAGAAGCAGATCGAACTTCTCCGGTCGATGCGGATATACGAGACGAGGGACGAAAAGGAGCAAGAATCCCAGGACCTGCCGGTGGAGGCGGTGGTCAAAGAGATCCTGGAGCCCCTGAACAGCAGGCAGAGGCTCCAGATCCTGAAGAGCCTGGCGAGCGAGACCAGATCCTTCTCCTCCCTCTCGGAGCTGACAGGGCTTCGGGGCGGAAACCTCCTCTTCCACCTCGAAAAGCTCCTCGGCTCGGGGATGATCCTCCAGCGGCACGAGAGAGGCGACTACATGATCACCGAGAAGGGGTACCGAGCGCTTCTGGGAATAACAGAGGTGTATTCGAGGCTCAGCCAGGATTCTTGAATGAAATCCACTGCATGGCAAAGTGAATATAATTTTGATCCTCCCTATATCGATGAGATGCGTACAAGATCGTTCCATTTTTATACCTCCGTCCCCTGATATCCTACCAATGTACCGTATACTGGTTACCAACGACGATGGCGTCTACTCCGCGGGGATCAGGGCGGCGGTCCGGGGCGTGGCGGGCCTCGGCGAGCTTCTGGTGGCCGCCCCCTCCGGTCAGAGGTCCGGCGTGGGTCGGTCGATCTCCATCTTCGAGCCGTTGAGGTATAATCGGGTCAGCCTCGACGGCGTTGAGGCCTACGAGGTCTCCGGCACCCCCACCGACTCGGTGATCATGGGGATATTCTGGCATATGAAGGGAAAGCTTCCCGACCTCGCCGTCTCGGGGATAAACATCGGCGAGAACATCAGCACCGACACCGTCACCACCAGCGGGACCATCGGCGCGGCCCTGGAGGCGGCAAGCTACGGCGTCCCGGCGATCACCGCCTCGATCCAGGTCGTCGACCAGGGGGACAAGTTCGACAACGTCAACGATCAGGCCTACCAGTTCGACGTCGCGTCCGCCCTAGTCCGGCGGGTGGCCAAGAATGTCCTGGAGAAGGGCCTGCCGCCGGGAGTGGACATCCTCAACCTCAACGTCCCCGTCAGCGCCACCGAAGACACCGAGGTGGTGGTCACCAGGCTCGCCAGGAAGATCTTCAAGACCGCGGTCCAGGAGCGTGCCGACCCCCGGGGCAGGCCCTACTACTGGATCGACGGCGACCTGGTCTGCACCGAGCGGGAGGGGACCGACGTTCGGGCCGTCTACCAGGAGGGGAAGATCTCCATCACCCCCCTGACCATCGACAACACCGCAAGGGTGGACTTCTCGGAGATCTCCACGCTCCTCGTTTGAATTCCCAAGGGTGATTACTTGACCAAGATATCGATCGCAGATTTCGAGAAGATGAGCAGGGACGATCAGGTCCTCTACCTGATCGAGAACCTGAGAGACCTCGACGACGAGCTGGTGGACCCCGGCATCGACCTCCTGATCGGAGCCGGGGAGACGGAGCTGGCCATCGCCCTGGCGAAGGACTCGGGCCGGGTCGATCGGGCGATAGAGATCGCTGCGGGCGAAGGCGACTACCTCTGGGCCGCCCTCATCGCCAAGAAGGCCGGGCAGGAAGATGAGTCGAAGATGCTCTATCAAGAGGGGCTCGCTTACTACGTCTCCGAAGAGCTGTACGGCCGGGCCGTCAGCGCAGGTCAGGCTCTGGGGCTGCCCCCCGAGCAGATCGACCACCTCTTCGAGGCCGGGGTGAACGCCGAGAGGAGGAAGATGGACACGGGCCGGATCGGCTACGCTCTGGAGACGGTCGCCCTATCCCTGGAGAACGCCCTTTTGGGAAGGGACGATGATATGGCCGATGACCTGCGAAAGGCGATGGCGGAGGAGAGGGAGAGGATATCGAAGCGGGCTGCCGCCGAGGATCAAAAAGAATGAAAGAGGATGAGATGATGGGGCGAGCGCAGGGCGGCTCCGTGAGCAAGCGTTCTATGGATCGCTCGCCTTTTCCTCAGCGATCTCTGAGCTTCACCTCGATCTTCATCAGATCCTCGGCCACCAGGACCTCAGCAAAGTGGCGACGGGCATCGGCGAGGAGGGGGCCGACGTCGGAGTACCGGGAGCTGATGTGGGTCAGAACGAGCCTTCGAACGCCAGCCCTCTGGGCCAGTTGGGCGGCCTCGCCAGCGGTGCTGTGCATCGTCTCCACCGCCCAGTCGGCCAGCTCGTCATCGAGGGACCCGTCGTGGATGAGCAGGTCCGCATCTCTGCTCGCCTCCTCGATCTCCGGGGCGGGCCTGGTATCGCCGGTGTAGACCACCTTTCTTCCGGGCCGAGGAGGGCCCATCACCTCCTCGGGTCGCACCAGCCTTCCCTCCGTCTCCACCGCCTCCCCCCGCTGGAGACGACCGAACAAGGGGCCGGGAGGCACTCCCAGCTCGATCGCCCTGGTGCGGTTGAACCTTCCGGGCCTCGCGTCCTCCCGGAAGACGTACCCGAGGCTGGGGATGCTGTGGCTGGTCCTTAGCGCCTCCACCTCGTAACCTTCCATCCGGACCACGTCACCCGGAAGAAGCTCCAGAGCCCGTACCTGAAATTTTCGCGAATAATAGCAAAGCCGGTCGAAGAACTCCACCACCTCGGCGGTCCGGACCGGTCCCGCAATGGTGACGGGGTCTTTTCTCCCCTGGAAGGCCATCGTCTCCAGAAGCCCCGGTATCCCCAGGATGTGGTCGGCGTGATGGTGGGTGATGAAGATGTAGTCCAGGCTCATCATCCCGGTCTTCGCCCGCATCATCTGTCTCTGGGTCCCCTCGCCGCAATCGAATAGGACCAGCGCTCCCTCCCGATTGATCAGGACCGCCGATGGGCTTCTCTCGGGGGTGGGAAGAGAGCCAGCCGTTCCGAGAAAGGTCACAGTAAGCATCTTTGGCATCATCTCCAGCTCAGGGTCGAAGCTCTTGGCGGAGGATTATAAAAAGGTGTGCAGGCGGGCGTTGCTCGGCAATCAATTTTTGCTTCAATATGGAAGAAATGAAAGGAAGAGCGGTAAGGCTTGGCCAGGCCAAATTGTCGATTCCATTTCCCCTTCCTGCTTCTACGACTCGATTATGGGAGTCGGTATGGTGATGGTCACCGTAATCGTAGAGGACCCCGAATCCTCGTCCTCCGACTCGTCCCCGACGGCTCTGGGGTTCTCGTCGACGTTGGACCCTCCTGCGATCGAGTAGCTGGTCTCCTCCTCCAGGTCGTCGTAGGCGTTGTCGTCCCAGTCGTTTGTTCCAGCGTCGACGGCGTTACCGTCGTTGTTATCTTTGAGCTCGTTTTTGGTTACTCTGCTGCCGAGAGACCCTGCCGATATCCAGATCCCGTACTTGTTGCCGCTGACGACGTTGCCTGAAATGACGTTGTCATCGGAGTCCGCCAGGGAAATCCCGTACCACTTGTTGGCGGTGACGAGATTGTTTCTGATGGTGTTGTCGTCGGACCCAACCTCGATCCCGGACTTGCCGAACCCGGAGTTCATGACGACCAGTCCCTCCACGGTGATCTCATCTGCGGAGAGGACGATGGCGCTTCCCACCCCTTTTCCGTCCACCACCGGCCTTCCATCCCCGGCGTCCCTTCCTCGTAGGACCACGCTCTTGTTGATGACGATGTTCTCTCGGAAGGTTCCGCTCTCGACGCGGATGGTATCCCCCGGACTCGCCCCGTCAACGGCAGCCTGGATGGTGGCATAGTCGCCCTCAGGCCCGACGGTGATGGTGGCCGCTTGGATCGCGGTCATCGACATCATAATTACGATCAGAGCTGAAAGGAGTCTTATTCTCAATTCGCCCATCCCCAAATCTTCGCCCATATCACTCAACACCCAGCAACCCGGCCCTGATAACCCGGCCCCCAATTTCGGAACTTGAGATCCATATCTTCGAACTCTTGATCGATATCTTCGAACCCCTGATCCAGGTTCAGGCTCTCGAATTTAAGGTCCATCTCCTCCAGGGTCAGATCCAGCCCGAGCTCCTCGCCTCCGGGAGAGGCTATAGCCTCGTCCAGCCCGGGAGTCTCATTCAGCATCTCACCATCGGCTTCATGGTCGGGTTTCGCCTCCCCGGCCCCGGAGATGCTGGATAAACCATCCCTCGGAACTGTAAGCTCCGAGACGACCCGCCTCATGATCTCGTCTCGGTCCGAAGTGCTATTTATCGCCTCAAACCCGAAGGCGAAGTAGACCAGCCTGTAGGTCCCGGTATCGACCCTCACCGCGGCGCATCCTCCATCCTGGTAGTTGAAGATCCCGGTCGCATAGGATGTGAGTGGATCTATCTCGCTCGGCCAGTACTGGCTGTCTGCCCCATCTCCGCCGGATATCCCGATGGTCATCCCGTCAGAAATGGGGTCACCCTCCACCGCCTCCAGGACGTAAATGCCGGTGCTGTCCTTGATGTACTCGACCTGTAGGTAATCCCGGTAAAAGTCCGAGGCCTGGATGTTGTAGCCGATATCCTGGCCGGAGAGAAAGAGGCTTCCGCCAGAGTCCAGATAAGCAGCGAGGTTGTCCTGGTCCTCTGCGGTCAGGGCTGTGGTGAAATCCCGACCTGTAAACCATATTACACAGTCGAAGGATGAGAGCTCGCTTTTGCCCGGTGGCTGGTCGACCTTCGAGTAGCTGTACCCGTTGGCAACCAGAGCCCGTTCATAATACGTCTCGTAGTCCGCCTCCTCGTCGTCATCGACCAGAAGAATCAGGCTACGGTTCTCGTAGACCTCTATCGACCTCTTCTGGCTGTTGTCGCCGGTGGATTCCTCACCCTCGAGGGGGAGGATGCGCGCCTCCAGGGTGTAGCTCCCCTCGACATCCTCCGACCAGGGCAGGGCTATCTGGGCCAATCCTCCGCTGGGAAGTTCAGGTATGGTCTCTGTTCCAACCACCACCCCCGACTCCAGTAGCTGGACGGCTACCTCCTTCTCGTCCTCGGTGCCCCTGTTCTTGACCACGATCTTGGCTTCAACAGACCTTTCCGGCTTGGTGTAGCTGGGAAGATCCATCTCCACCATCTCCAGGTCGTGGGCTGCGGTGAAGGGCCGATGGAAGGCGATCTCGGGGTCTCCAAAGAGGTTGATCTCGTAGCAGCAGAACCTCATCACGTTACCGTCACTGCTCTGGTCTATGGAGCCCAGGTTGTCCTCCTTTGAATCCTGAAGCGCCCGACCGATATTTCTGATCCCCTCTCCGAAGACGGCATCCCAGAACTGACGGTTGTACCTCTGGGAAGGGCCGTCGGTGGTGGCCCTCCGCCCCCAGCCGAACCTGGCATTTCCGATGAAGGCAAAGGCCCCATGGGGTTCGGTGACGAACTGCTCCAGAATGCAGTCATTTGGCGAATAGACGGAGTCGGGGTCCCGGTTGTCGAAGGAGCCGGCGTAGCAGCCCTGGCTGTACCCGAAGAAATACCGGTCGTTCTTAAGCCGGGCGACATCGTCGGCGTTCATCTTCATGGCGCTGGCGACGTTGGCGTGGCCCAGATGGTTTAGAGCGTGGAGATCTCCTTCGATCTTTGCCACGAGCTCGGTCTTATTCCATTCTCGATCCCGATCGTAGAGGGCGTACTTCTGGTAGTCGTCAGGAAATCCCACCGTATTATATCCGCTGGCCACAGATCCGTCTTTGATCTCGTCCAGGGAGTTTCCGCCCCAGTCGCTGACCCCGCCGAACCCCAGGTACTCGCCCACCATCAGAACTTCCGCGAGATACGGGTCGGCGTTGGCCGAATCGTAGGAGATGGTCTTCCGGACGAAGTTGGCGAGCTCGGCGTAAGAGTCGACAGGAGCCCTGCCAACGTAAACCTCGGCCATCAGATCCACCTCGCCGCCGCCGGGGCCGTCATCGGGCTCGCCATAGACTCCGTTGCTGTTGTAATCGTAGTTTCCGTCCAGGCAGGCGTAGTACAGATCCGAGGGGATGTTGGGGGGGCTGGCCTCGTAGTCCCAGGCCCAGAGCCCTCTTGCGGGAACGATCCTCTCCCAGCCGTCTCCACCGGAGACGCTTCCGTCGGAGTCGCCGCCTAAAAGGACGTAAGATACCCCATTGTTGAGGTAGGCGTCTTTGATGAAGCTCCTGATCTTCTCCTGGTCGTCGACGCCGGCGTAGGTATCATAGATGTCCTCCACGACGACGATGGTCGCGTTGAGCCCTTTTGTTCTCTTGGTCTCGATGAGGGCGGTGAAGTTGTAGGGTCCAGGGGCGTCCCTGAGCCCCCGGTTGGTGATGATCACGTAATCGCAGTCTCCGTTCAGGAGGGGGGAGGAGCCCATCGGCGCGATATCGCCGGAGTAGGTCGCCGCCTGCCCGGGGTTCTCCACCAGCTTCTCTATGTGCGATCTGTCCTCCGGCGACCCCCTGAAGAGCCCTCGGTCCAGGGTCTCAGTGGGGGCTGTCTTCACCTCCAGATCGAAGGTGCCGAAGTAGTAGGTGTCCTTCGTCTTGGGGATGTACATGATAGGATATAGATTTATATATAGAATATTATACCCTTGCTTCTCCTGAACTCCCACCACAGAATAGACGTCTCTGGGGTAGGGCTCCATCGATGAGTAGGTGGTCTCGTTGAGGGGGGTGATGGTCAGGTTTCCCGGAAAGCTGATGGGGAGAGGGTCCTGGCCGGGCTCGATCAGGATTTTGCCCAGGTTCTTCTTCTCCCCCGGAAGGACCTTTATCTCCTGAATCTCCTCCCCCAAGGGGATGAGTATCCTCGCCGTTCGAAAGGGGATTACGGGCTCTCCGGGTATAATCCTGTTCTCTAGCCCCGGGATCCTGATGGACTGGGTCACGTTCTGGGCTCCCGTGGGAAGGATCTCGCCCCCGAAGCCCACCTGGACGATCGGCTCTTGTGGCCGGTACTGCCATTTTATGACGGTCTCGCTCTGGCCGTAGCTCTGGGCCATGGCGGATGAGAAAGAAAGAACGAAGCTCACGCTCAAGACCAGCAAAAAGCAGGTCAAAATGGTCGGATGACGACTCCTCATGGTCTTACCCCAAATACGGCCATACCCGATCCCCTCCCTTAGACTTCGGCAAGATGTACCCCCTTCGCACGGTCGCGATATTCATCTACGCCAGTATTTCGAGGCCGGAAGTGCTAGCAAGTCTTGACTTTAGCAAATTCTGATTCAGATCCTCCCGCATGGAAAGACAATAAACTCCTGTCTGCGAAGTATTAAACGTTTTCCCATGATTTTTATTAAAGGATCAGCATGCAAGAAAAAACGCCATCGTCTAATAGATTGGACGGCCCGGGCATGGAAAAAGGCAAAATCAGAATTCATGATATCATAACCAGCTCGTTTAAAAATGGACCCTCCCGCTCAAGAGGCGGACCAGCCCGTCCAAATTCAGCAGAGAGCGAATCCGGAGACTCAGAGGTAGTCCTCGATCCCCCTCAGATTCTCGAGATCCCTCTTGTCCATGGCCGATTCCGCCACCACCTTCTGCTGGATGGTGATGGGTGCCCCTGAGCGGAGGGCGAGGGCCATGCAGTCGCTGGGCCTTGCGTCCACTTCCCGGTCCACGGAATCGATGGATACCGAGAGGCGGGCGTAGTAGACTCCGCCGTCCAGGTCGTCGATGAGGACCCCGGCGATCCTGGCCCCCAGGCTTTCCAGGGTGGACACGAAGAGGTCGTGGGTGGTGGGGCGGGCAGAGACCGATCCCGATAAGGCTTGGTATATCGATATCGCCTCAGAGAGGCCCACGAAGACGGGAACGATCCTCAAGGCCTCGTCCTCCAGGAGGACCACAGGAGCGACCACATCCCCCCCGGCATGAATGGCGTAGACACCCTTGACCTTGACCTTCAGGGGAGGCGACGGCTCTTCCATGCTATTCACTCTGAGACTAATCTTATATATTAATTATCCATGAGAGATGCCTATGGTCATCTCCACATCCTCTACCGACCAGTCCTTTACCAGGGAGCCGGAGACTTTCAGGTCTGAGCCCAGATGGAGGCATTTCGCCCTCACCTCGCTGGCGATATGATCTTTCATCGTCTCCACAAGACTCAGGACCTCCTCGTCCTCCACCCTGACCGAGGCCTCGATCTTCTCCTCGACCCGGAGGTCCAGCTCCTTCCTCATGTCCTGGACCCTCCTTATGATCTCCCGGGCATAGCCTTCGGCCTTCAGCTCCTCGGTGAGGGTGAGGTCGACGTAGACGATCCCGCCGGAGAAGTCAGCTGCCACCAGGTTCTCGGGGATCTTCTCCAGAAACTCGATCATATCGGGTTGGATGGTGTAGCCACCCACCACGCACTCGCCCGATCGGATCCCGTCTCTTATTTTTGCGGGGTCCGCCTCCTTCAGGGCTTCTATCACCTTCTGGGCATCACCTTTGAAGACGGGGCCGATCTTCTTGGGGACGGGGTTTATGGCCGTCTCCATCTCGGGCTTCTCGCCTACGTTCATGACGGCGACCGTCTTGCAGTTGGTCTGGCTCTTGAGGATCCCCAAAAGGTCTTTCAGATCGGGGATCTCCTTGGCGGGTGCGACGATGACCTCTGAGACGGGCCATCTCAGCTTCCGTCCGCCCTTCTGACGGGCGTTGGATACCGCCTCCACCACGTCTCTCACCAGCTCCATCTCCTTCTCCAGAGCCTGGTCGACGAGATCGGATCTCGGGCTGTGCCATCCGCACATGTGAACCGATTCTGGAGCCTCGGAGTCGGTGTTCTTCACCAGGTTCTGGTAGATCGTCTCAGCGGTGAAGGGGGCGAAGGGGGCGAGGAGCTTGGCCAGGGTGACCATCACCTCGTAAATGGTGGCGTAGGCGGCGAGCTTGTCCGGGTCGTCGGTCTCGATCCAGGTCCGGGGCCTGACCAGCTGGATGTACCACCGGGAGAGGTCTTCCAGGACGAAGTCGGAGAGGGCTCTGGTGGCCCTCTGCAGCTGGTAGGTCTCCATGCTGGTTCTGACCTCCTCTGCCAGGCTGTTGGCTCGGGAGAGGATCCACCGGTCCTCGGGCCTGAGACCATCACGGCACTTTTCGAGGGTCGTCCTGGTCGGGTCGAATTTGTCCAGGATCATGTAGGGCAGAGGGAACCGATAGGCGTTCCAGAGGATGTTCAGCATACGGTTGGTGTTCGCCACCTCCTCCCAGCTGAAGTGGATGTCTTCCCAGGGAGCGTTGGAGGAGAGGACGTAGAACCGCAGGGTGTCGGCTCCGAACTTCTCTACCACCTCCTCAGGCTGAACCACGTTTCCTATGCTCTTGCTCATCTTCTTGCCCTTGTCGTCCAGGGTGAAGCCATGCATAAGGACGGACCTGTAGGGGGCGACCCCGAAGGAGACCATGCTAGCCCCCAGCTGGGAGTAGAACCATCCCCGAGTCTGATCGTGGCCCTCGGTGATGAAGTCTGCGGGCCACCATTCTTTGAGCTGCTCGGTGTCCCTCGGATAGTTGAGGGTCGCCCAGGAGGCGACGGCGCTGTCGAACCAGACGTCGAAGACGTCGGGGACCCTTTTCATCTCGCCGCCGCAGGGGCATTTGAGGGTCACCAGATCGACGGCGGGGCGGTGGAGCTCTTTTACCACGGAGCCGCTCCGGGCGTTCAGCTCCTCCATCGAGCCGATCACCTCCATCTCGCCACAGGTCTCGCAGATCCAGATGGGCAGAGGTATCCCCCAGTACCTCTGGCGAGAGATGCACCAGTCCCGAGCGCCACTAATCCAGTCTCTGAACCGGGCGGAGCCCGCCCAGTCGGGATACCATTTGACCCGTGCGATCTCGTCGAGCATATCGTCCCGGAGGTCTGAGATCTTGAGGAACCACTGAGGGGTGGCGATGTAGATGATGGCGGTCTTGCACCTCCAGCAATGGCCGTACCGATGGACCAGATCCCCTTGGGCGAGGAGGAGTCCCCGCTCGGCCAGGTCCTGGTTCACCTCATCGTTGGTGGCCCGGACGTATTTTCCGACGTACTTCTCTCCCGCCTCTTCCGTATATCGGCCGTCCTCGCCGACGGGGCAGAAGATGGGCATCCCTTTGGCGACCCCCAGCTCGAAGTCCTCCAGGCCGTGACCTGGGGCGATGTGGACCGAGCCCGTGTTCTCCGCGGTGACGAAGTCCGCCAGGTGGACCCGGTGGGAGATTCCCTCCTGGGCCGGGATCAGGTCGACCAGGGGATGCTCATATTCGAGCCCCTCAAGCTCCGTCCCTCTGAACCGGTCCAGGATCTCGTAGTCTTTGTACCTCCCCTCCCGGAGGACGCCCTCGACCAGGGGCGATGCCATGATCAGGATCTCGGCCTTCTCGGGGTCGTCCTTCCAGGCCCGAACCCGCGAGTACTCGAACTCGGGGTGGACGGCGACGCCGACGTTGGCTGGTATCGTCCACGGTGTCGTGGTCCAGATCATCATGAAGGTCTTCTCTTCGCCCAAAACCGGGAACTTGACGTAGATGGAGGGATCGGTCTCCTCCCAGTACTCCACCTCGGCGTCGGCGATGGCGGTCTCGCAGCGGGGGCACCAGTTCACCACCCGGAAGCCGCGCTCCAGAAGCCCCCGCTCGTTCGCCCTCTTCAGGGTCCACCAGGCCGCCTCCAGGTACTCGTCCTTCAGGGTCATGTAGGGGTCTTCCCAGTTGAGCCAGGCCCCCAGGGTCCTGAACTGATCGGTCATCTGGTCCTTCTGGCTGAGGGCGAACTCCTTGCACTTGTCGATGAACCGGTCGACGCCGTAGGTCTCGATGTCCTTCTTGCTCTTGAAGCCCAGGTACTCCTCCACCTTCACCTCGATGGGGAGGCCGTGCATGTCCCAGCCCGCCCGGTCCTTGATGGAGAAGTCGTTCAT
>Ga0116162_10002006_pt1 | contig 12833 bp, 9 predicted proteins | sample AD_UKC105_MetaG_FD_89875 | JGI IMG/M metagenome (GOLD analysis project Ga0116162, IMG submission 89875) | Active sludge microbial communities of municipal wastewater-treating anaerobic digesters from Hong Kong - AD_UKC105_MetaG | ecosystem: Engineered > Bioreactor > Anaerobic > Digestate... | reverse complement strand
TCACCGCACTGATGAATTATATTTACTTCATCAAGAAGATGCTCAAGAATAGAGTTAATTAGTAGATTAATTTTATTAGAACCGCTTTTACCGGCCGTGATATACATAACAGGCAGAGAGGGCTCACAAATAAACGAAGCTGAGCTGGCTTCAAAAATTTCTGATCTAATGGGTATACCTACAACCTGTACTTTCTTTTTGTTAAAAAATTTAATCGAATCCGGCCAAGATAGTAAAACTCTTTTTGCAAAAAAAGAGGAGAATTTGTTTGCGTAACCCACTACAACCGTCTGCTCGTGTAAAACAGATGGGATTCTCAAAAACCATCCGACAGTTACAACCGGAACAGATAGATACCCGCCAAATGTCAAAATTGCATCCGGCCGTTCTTTTATTAGAAGTAGCAGCGCATGAACAAAACCAAGAGGAATCATTAATAAAGAGATAGGGTTATAAGTTCGGTAAAACTTTCCCGCCCGAAGCGAGTAAAACTTCAATCCCAATGCAGTTATTTCTTTATGCTCCAGAGACTCCCTCTTATTAGAGCGTGTTGAGTTCCTGTGTCCAAACCAAACCAATTCAAGAGATGAGTCCGATTTTTGCAGCTCCTTAATTACCGGTATTGCCGAAGAGTGGTGCCCGCCGATCAAAACAATTTTCATATGGTTGATTTTATCATTTTAGGACTTCATTCGTGAAATATTGCTAAGTACTCCTATGCCCATGAGCATAAAAACAAGCGACGACCCTCCATAAGAGATTAACGGGAGCGGCATACCGGTTAGAGGTATTAATTGGGTCATCGCGCTAATATTAACGAAAAACTGTATTGCAATCCAAGACGTTATGCCTACAGCTAAAAGTCTGGCATACATATCTTTGGATTTTAAAGCAACAGAGTATCCTTTATAGATCAGCAGACCAAAAACAAAAACTAAAGATACTGTACCAACAAACCCTAACTCCTCGCCAATGATTGCAAAAATTGAGTCTGCAAAAACCTCAGGCAAGTAATTAAATTTTTGCCTTGATTGTCCGAACCCTACACCAAAAATTCCTCCTGAACCTAGAGCGATTAAAATTTGCTTAACGTGATATCCAACCACATTCGCATCGGCATTTCCACTAAAAGCGGCAGTAAAGCGCTCAATTCTAGCCCTGCTATGAGGAGAAGCCAGCATGGCCAACAGGCCTAATAATGTAAACGGGGGAAGGGCCAACAGAAAAGGCTTAATGCTAAAACCGGAGGCAAAATACATGGATAAACCGATAGCAAAAATTAGAGCGGCCGTCGACATGTTGGGCTGCAGCACAATAAGAAGAGATACGCTCCCTAGGAAAATAAAAAATTTTATTGTTTCGTCTTTGATCGAAGTTTTCATGTCGCTTAAGAAGGATGCAAAAAATAAAACCGCACTGAACTTCGCCAGCTCGCTGGGCTGAAAACCTAAAACGCCCAGAACGGGTAAGGGAGGCAATGGATGAGGATTGAAATAGAGCCATCTATTAGCACCATTAACACAAGGGGTAAATATAAAATTCAAAGAACAAGGCAAAACGCCAAAAATTGCTAACAAAGCCAGCAAAGAGGCAGTTACGTAAAAGAGCGGACGAGCAACGCGTTTTATGTACGAAAGCTCTAAATTATAAAAAATAATAAAGCCTACTGCCCCGACTGCTAACCACGATAACTGAAGAAGAACAAACTTATAGGGAGTTTTATATATTTGTTGAGATAAAATTCCGGTTGAGTCGTAGATCGCTATAATACCGAATGATAACAAGAAAACGATACAAAAGGATAAAATCTTATCAGGAAACCTCTTAGGATTTCTGACCTTAAGTCTATATTTCGATTTATAATTTACGGGCAATGTACTCATAATGAGGGTATCCGATTACTGTCATTTTATGAACTCATATAAACATTGCGAAGCAATTACAGAAGTGCAATGAGTATGCCGACAAATGTCAACATAACAGATACTATCCAGAACCTTAATACTACCTTTGTTTCAGGCCAGCCTAGAAGCTCAAAGTGGTGATGCATAGGAGCCATTCTGAAAATCCTTTTTCCTGTTAGCTTGTTTGAAAACTGCTGAAGAGGACTTGATATTCCATCCATTAAATAAACGCCTAAAATAAAAAACAGCGCTACTTCCCTGTGAAGTACAACGGCGAATACGGCAAGTACGGACCCCAGAACATGCGATCCTACATTTCCCATGAAAATTCTTGCGGGGTAGACATTGAAATACAAAAAGGGCAACATTGCTCCAATAAAAGTGGCGGCTAAGGTTCCCAAAGAATTGTAGCCGAGACGAGAAGCTAAAACCCAAAAAGCTGCGAAAGCAATTATACCTAGGCCTCCTGCTAAGCCATCCAAGCCGTCTGTAAAAGCAACAAAATTCAAAACCGCAATAAATAAAAAGAAAATAAAAATAGGATACAGAATACCTATGTGTACGTCGCCAATCAACGGAAACCAAATATAGTCCCAACCTAATTTTACGTAGGCCCAATAGGCTACAAAACCACCAATAAATCCCTGAATTAGAAGTTTTTGATATGTCTGTAAACCAATGTTTGCAGTGCTCCCAATAATTCTTGTGAACTCAAAAAAGAACCTCCAAACCTTAATAAAAGGTTTAAAGACTGTTTTTTTTGCAATATTTGAGGCCAGATCGCCTTTTTTATAATTAAACGCACCATCAATCATAAGAAGCTGCCTCAAGCCCGAAGTCCTGTAAAGTTTTGATAAATCCTCTACAATACCAAAAAGTCCTGCCATGGCAGCCACTAATAGAGGAAAAAGGGTTTGAGTACGAGATTTATTGAATATAAAAGTAACTAAAGAAACAGTAACAAGAAAAACCAAACCTCCCATTGTGGGAGTGCCTTTTTTCTTTAAATGAGATTGTGGTCCATCTTCTCGAACATCCTCTCCCATTTGATACTTGTATACAAAACTTATCCAAACCGGATAAAGAGCAAAAGATATCATCATTGCGAAAATCAAGTATAAAATCTGATTAAGCATATTAAGAGTATAGCACTAATTTATCTCTCTATAGAAGCGCCTAAAGACAAAAGCTTTTCAATAAAATCCTCAGTATATTGCTCAACCTTTTCAATGCCAATAACAGTACTTTTCCCCTCCGCGCATAACGCGGCAGACACCAAAGCAAGTCCTGAGTTATAACCTTCTATATGCAATGATCTTCCTTTTAGTTTTGTCTTTCCTGTAACGTGGGCCACTGTAAAAGGCTCGCCCTCTACTTTTAAATTATAAGCATCGTTGCTGATAACACACTCCAAACCTACTTCTGAAGGTCTTTTGAGCTCGATATTTGCTCCCATACTATTTAATTGCGTAACGTAGCCGAAGTTGTCAACATACACTGTGTCATGAAACACGCTTGTGCCCTCTACCTGCGTCATAAGTGCGCACATAGGGCTAATCCAATCAGTGAGGTAGGCCGGGGAAGGGGCCGAGGTAATATTTATCGGCTGAAGCTCTTCGCCAATTCGCCAAATCCTGATTTCATCATTTGCGAACTCAAACGTGGCTCCAATTTTAGGTAGAGAACTCAAAAAAGATAAAAGGGGACCTCTTTCGGTACCCTTCAAAATAAGGTTTCCGTTTGTAATCAATGCGAGCAGCATAAATAAAACGGCCTCATTCTTATCAAATATAATTCTGTGCTTGGCGCTACTGAAAGTGCTTGTGCCTGTGACTTTAATAACGTCCGGCTCTACTCTTTCAACTTTTGCACCTATGCTATTCACAAAATCTATTAAATTGTCTGTTTCCGGAGATTGGGATGCGTTCGAGATCGTTGATTCTCCGTTGATAAATGACGCAGTTAAAATAGCATTGTCGGTTCCGGAATTAGTTATACCCTTAAACTTTATATCGGCTGCCCTAACCTCGGAACTATCAAAAGTCACAATGCCATCTTTTTCTCTTATTTTTACACCAAAAGCGTCCCAAACATCGAACCACCTGTTTATAGGCCTAAAGCCGGCCTTGATGTTTAAAGGTAAAGGTACACAGGCTTTACCGAACTTGTGCAACAGAGGACCCACCACCAACATTGTTGTACGTAATTGAGAACCGATTTCAAAGGGAACTTCAAAAGAGGTTAGGTTTGCGGCATTAATAAGTAAAGAGTTTTTCCCTATCCACTCGTAGCTTGCACCTAAGGCTTTAATTAAGCTTAGATCACTTTTTACTGTATCAACATTTGGAACATTTTCTAACACCACATCTTCGGAAACAAATAAACTGGCATATATGATTTTAGATGCAGCAATATGAGAACCGGAAATCTTTATACTTCCTTTTAGAGGATTTCCGCCTTGGATGTCAACTGAGGGTTTCATGTTTTAACTTAAAATTACTATTGCTAGAGAGTTAACGACTAAAAAGAGTGCAGAAATTATAGTTAATATGAGTATAAGTCTCTCTAAGCCTCTTTTTGACCTGTAGGCACTTACTGCACCACTAATGCTGCTGGAAAGACCGCCTGTTTTTGTTTGTATAACTACAACAAATATTATAAAAACAGATAAAAATAATTGAAGTGCTTTTAATACATTTAACATATTTTATAATAATACTATCTTTCCTTGCCTAACCATAAAAATGTTTTGACCGTTATTGTAAAAACCAGAGCAGTACACAACAAAGACTCTATTCCATTTAGGTGCTTAGATGGTAACACAAAGCCAAAAATAATCAACTCAGGCAAAAAAGAAGCAACGATTCTGAAGTTAGGCAAAAATACAATAAAAACTTGAAAAACAGCTACATTAAGAATTAAAGACAAAAATATAGCAGAGAACCCTTTTTTTGGAAGCGGTAAAATAGCAAATACATGAGGCGCAAGCATGTTAGCAAAAGTTAGCACAAAAACAACAAAAAAAGACGTGATTACTCTATTACCTGATATAAATATTCCCCCTATAGTACTGCTCGCGACGTAATAACCAATGGAGCAATAAATAAAGAATGTAATAAATTTTTTTATCATGATTTCAACTCTTTAAGGCGCAATTTATGAAAATAGCTCTGCGCAAACCTATGAGCCTCATCTCTAAGTTGTTGAATTAATTTTAAACCCTCATCGTCCTTTTGCAAGGAAAGCTCGTTAAACTTACCGTCTTTAAAATAAACCAGTGTTTCAAATTTTTTTGCAATTCCAATAAGCGGAATATCGATGTTTAATTTTGTAAAAACTTCCAATACAGCCGAAACCTGACCTTTTCCCCCATCCAAGACTATCAAATCCGGCATGCCCCACTTGGTCGAGCTAGCTTGTGTTGAAATCTCTCTTTTTAGCCTCCTGTAAAGAACTTCGGACATCATGTAAAAATCGTCAGGCGTTGTTTTTGTTTGTATTTTAAATTTTCTATATTCGGATTTATCTATACGCCCATCAATAGCAACTACCATCGACCCCACAGCATTTTTCCCCGAAATATTAGAGATATCATAGCATTCAATACGTACAGGAGGACTGTTCAGTAGAGGAATGTTCAAAGCAATGCTTTTTAATGCCAACTGCCTTGAATCTTCAGCCAAAGTTGGGTTTTGTATGTAGTCGGTCGCCGAAGAAGGATTTTTTGAAACATACTCTAGGCGGGAAACAGTGTTTCTGTATTCTATAGCTTCCTCAAATCTTTGTTCAGAAGAAGCTTTCTGCATTAGATTTTTGTACTCAATCAAAAGTCGGTTACTTTGCCCTGAGAGAATTTTTTTCATTGCAACAATGCTTTTTTGGTGCGCTACCAAACCCCCAGCATGTAAGCACGGCGCAGGACAAACACCGATATGCCCATATAGACAAGGTTTTTGCATTTTTGAATATTTATTAAATTTTGATATGGAGCAGTCTCTAAAAGGAAAGATCCTCCTTAATCTTCTAACAGTATTTCTAACTACCCTGGCTTCAGGAAATGGACCGAATACGGTGTCTTTTTTTTCTATTTCTTGTGCTCTAAGAACAAGAATTTTTGGAATATTGACAGGCCTCGAACGAGCTTGGACTGCAACACTCTCGTTCCTTATAACGATATACACGTATGACTTATCGTCCTTTAGCGCAATATTATATCTGGGTTTATATCTTTTTATTAACTCTGCCTCGAGAAGAAGAGCATCGAGCTCGGTTCTTGTTTCAATATAATCGAGGTCATAAATGCTTGCTACAAGTCTTTGCGTTTTCGTGCCCAAAGTAACATCTTGCTGGAAATAGCTTTTTACTCTGGTCGGGAGATATTTTGCTTTTCCCACATATATTACTTTTGATTTATTATTTAAAAAAAGATACACCCCAGGACTCTTAGGCAACCTCTCGAGCTTTTCAGTTAAATTTGCTGTCTGCACCTATTTATTCTAACATTGAAGTAATGAAAAAATTATTTTTTTCACTTATCTTCTCCTGCATATTTTTAGGTGTTCTTTCGTTTAAGAATGTACATGCGCAAAACACCTCAATTCAAGAATTCGCACTTAAATTCAACACATCATACATTTTTGAAGAAACAGGCGAAACGTCAGTAAAACAAGAGATATCCATAATAAATATGCAAGACAGTGTAATACCAAAAACCTACACAATAATTGTTCGGGATATTGAGGTAGCGCAAGTTGAGGCATTTGATCAAAACAAAGATGAATTGAAGACCGAAGTTGAAAAAGTCGGGCAGGAAAATAGAATAAAAATCGAACTAAAAAACTTTCTTATAGGAGAAGGGAAAGAGAATAAACTCATAGTTCAATACAAGACAACCAGCATGGCAGAAAAAATCGGCTCTATATGGCACATAAGTGTACCTAGGGTGAATCTTCCAAGTGAAACAGCAGAATATCAAACTACTTTAGAGATTCCCTCTTCCTATGGTAAGGAGATATTTATATCGCCTGCACCGGAAAGCATTATATACAAAGAAAACAGCACTTTATATAAATACTCACTAGCGCAATTGCAGAACTTTGGGATAGGAGGAACTTTTGGAAACACTCAGTTAATAAACTTCACACTGGTTTATAGTATAAAGAATGACTCCAAATTTGATACTAAAAAAAGTATCGTCATTCCCTCAGATATTATCGACGCGCAGCAGATAGCGATTGCTAGTATAGACCCGGAACCTAAAAGAGTAGCTCTGGATGAACACGGCAATTCTTATGGTGAATATAGCCTTAAATCAGGGGAGGAGCTTAATATTATACTCCAAGGAAGTGCCCAAATAATAAGTCGAAAACTTGATTTAACTCAAGGAGGTGCTTTTTCTGAAATCAGAAAAAGCACAAAAAAATACACTAAACAAAATGAGAACTGGCAAACAAAAGACATGGAACTTTCCGAGACAGCGGAGCAGATTCTAAACACCTCGCAATCAGTTGTGAAGAACGCGTACGAGATTTATAAATACATTCTGACCAATATTTCATATGAATACTCCGAAACCGAAATAAAACCACGAAAAGGAGCCGCTCTAACATTAAAAGAAGGGGAAGCAGGCACCGCCACTGACCTAAATGACCTTTTTATTGCTCTATGCCGTTCGGCAGGCATTCCGGCAAGAGAGGTTGTCGGCCTGGTGCTGACCTCGGATGCTAAAGGGGAAGCCCACACCGGACCACATACTTGGGCGGAAATATTTGACCCAAAACTTGGATGGGTTCAAGTAGATACGGCACTTGCAAAAACCACTTCGATAGACAGCTTTGCAAGGTTAAATGCGGATCACTTCGCGATAATAAGAAAAGACTATAATTTAAACCTCTCTCTTCCAAAGATGCCTAGCAATCTAAACCAAGGATATACCGAGCAAGCCTCTAAGATCTTTTTTGATACTGAATCCGAGGTATCTACAAAAACTACAGAACCTATAAGAACTAAAGGCACGTTTGAACCGAATTTTGTTGTATACAAATCTATTCTCTTTAATCCTTTCACTTTAGGATCCGAGAGAATAGCTTATCTTTCAAACACAGGAAACGTGGCTCTGCATCCTTTAGATGTGATTTCCAAACAAAAAAACACGACCATCTTACAAAATCAGACCAAAACGATTTATATTAAAAAAGGATACTCAAGTATCACGCTTCGAGAGCCGACCGGGAAAATAATATCTTTGAGTTATGCACCAAAAGTCTCTTACGCGCTATTAGCTAAAGACCTGGTTGTCCTATTGCTTTTCTTAGCGCTTCCGCTGTGTATGATTTCTTATCTTTTAGTAAGTCTTGTAAAGAACCGGAAAAAACTACCTCGCCGCCCTTATCTCCTCCATCAGGTCCTAAATCTATTACCCACTCGGCGTTCGAAATAATGTCCAGATTATGTTCTATAACTAAAATTGAATGTCCTCGGGATATGAGTATCTTCATAATACTTACAAGCCGTTCAAGATCTTTGAAGTGAAGTCCGGTAGTAGGCTCGTCGAGTATATACAAAGTATTGCCGCGAGCCTTTTTTGAAAGCTCTAAGGATAATTTAACTCTCTGTGCCTCACCCCCGGAAAGTGTTGGCGCGGGCTGGCCCAGTTGGATATAGCCGAGCCCAACATCATGTAAAACCTCTAGCCTTCGTCTAATTTGAGGAATATTTTTGAAAAACTCGTAAGCTTCTTCAACAGTCATCTCCAGAACTTCACTAATATTTTTTTCTTTATAATAGATCTCAAGAGCCTCGCGATTATACCTTCGTCCCTCGCAAACCTCGCAATTAACATACACGTCGGGCATGAATTGCATCTCAATTTTAATCTGGCCCTCACCTCTGCACGCTTCACACCTCCCACCTTTAACATTAAAGCTGAAACGTCCGGGCTTATATCCTCGAACCTTTGCTTCCGGAGTTTGAGCAAATAAATTTCTTATTTCGTCAAAAACTTTTGTATAAGTAGCAGGATTAGACTTAGGAGTTCTTCCGATGGGTGACTGGTCGATGGCTACTACCTTATCTATGTTCTCCTGCCCGGATAGTGTTTTAAAGGTTTCCGGCCTTTCCTCAACCTTAAGTCCGTAGTATTGCCTTAGCGCAGTGTACAAAGTGTCCATAATTAGAGTCGATTTCCCAGACCCTGACACACCGGTAACACAAACAAACTTATTTAATGGGATTTCAAAATCAATATTTTTTAGATTTCTACCCGATGCTCCTTTCAAACTTAAAGTTTTATATTTTTTCTCAACTGCCTCCTCTGTACCACTAAGATTATGGATTTTTGTCTGCCCAACTTTCTTCTTACCTGAGATATAGGCTCCGGTTATTGAGTTTTTATTTTTCATGATCTCTTCGGGCGTACCATAAGCAATAACCTCGCCTCCTCTCGATCCCGCTCCAGGACCAAAATCGATAATATAATCACTATTCAGCATTGTGTCCGTGTCGTGTTCAACAACTAAAACTGTGTTACCAAGATCTCTTAAGTGTTTCAGGGTCTTAATAAGTTTTCCTTGATCACGTGCGTGTAAGCCAATGGAAGGCTCGTCAAGTACATACAGCACGCCGGAAAGCCCTGTACCTATTTGGGAAGCAAGACGAATCCTCTGAGCCTCCCCTCCCGACAAATGTGCAGAAGACCGACTCAATGTCAGATACCCCAAGCCTACGTCCAAAAGGAATTTAATCCTGTAGTTTATTTCTTTTAAAATTGGCTGTGAAATTTTTCTCTCCCGCTCATTAAATTTGGACTCGAGTTGTTTTGTCCAGCCCGAGAAATCTTTTATCGACATGTCTGAGGCGTTCGCAATATTTTTACCATCAATAACGATAGAGAGAATCTCATCTTTTAATCTTGTGCCTTTGCAATTTGGGCATGGTTCTTTAACCATATACTTTTCTATCTCATTTCTAATAAAATCCGAGGAGGTTTCTTTATGTCTCCTTATTAAATTAGGAATGACCCCTTCGTATCGAGCCTGAAAGGTGCCTGAGTCATTATTTTTGGTTCTATAGTTTACAGTAAATTTACGTTCTTCTTTTGGTCCAAAAAGAACAAGCTCCAGAATATCTTTAGGTAAATCTTTTATTGGCGTGTTGAGAGAAAAATTATAAGCTTCGGCAACTGATTTAATGACCATAGAGGTCCAGGAATTATGCTCGAATAGTTTTGTCCAGGGAAATATTCCTCCCTCTGCGATAGAGAGATTGCCGTTTAATACAGATTTTTCATCAACACTTAGCTGAGTTCCTAAACCGTCGCACGAAGGACACGCACCATGCGGAGAGTTAAAAGAAAAACTTCTTGGCTCAATTTCGGGCAAAGATATATTACAGTGGGGGCAAGCAAAATTTTCAGAAAATAAATGGTCTTCATATTCTTTCGGCTGCTCGGGGAAATCAAAAGAACTATCTTTAACGATTGAGAGTTCAACCAAACCATTTGCGAGCCTCAGCGCAGTCTCAAGAGTTTGATGAAGGCGACTTTGAAAATCTTTTTTCTGTTCAGCTGTACTCAAACGTTCTTTATTGATAATGTTTCTCAAAACCACAGCTTCAATAGAATGCTTATTTGTCTTAATTAAATGAATATCCGAACTAAGGTCATATAAGGTATTATCGATTCTAGCTTTAGACAAACCTTGCTTTTTCAAATTTGCAAACAAAGAGTTGAACTCTCCTTTGCGATCTTTAACAACAGGGGCAAAGATAAAATATCTAACACCCTTTGAAGTTTTAAAGTCTTTGTCGGAAGATAATATATCTACTATTTGAGTAGAAATTTGATCAATGCTCTGCCTGCTTATTTCACGGCTACAAGAAGGGCAATGAGGGTGGCCGACACGAGCGTACAACAAACGCATAAAGTCATATACTTCGGTTATGGTACCTACAGTAGATCTTGGATTCTTAGAGGTTGTCTTTTGATCAATTGCAATTGCAGGAGACAAGCCTTCAATACTGTCCAGGTCAGGCTTTCCCATAACCCCCAAGAACTGTCTGGCATAGGCCGATAGGCTTTCGACATATCTCCTCTGCCCTTCAGCATAAATTGTGTCCATGGCCATAGAAGACTTACCGGAACCAGAAACACCGGTAAATACTACTAACTTATTTTTAGGAACGCTGAGATCGATATTTTTTAGATTGTGTTCTCGGGCACCTCTAACAATAATGCTATCTAGAGCTGAAGACATACCCAAAGATTATACGAAACAATTGAGTGTATTTCAACACTCTGTATTTTGAGTTTTACAATGAAGAGACTACGGACATAAGTCCGTAGCCTCGCCCCTACTGCTCCACGCATAAACTTTCACCGCGAACTAAAGCAAGGGGCCTTCCCGCTGCAGAAATCAACCACCGCCAGCTTACGCTGGCGGTTTAATGTAATTTCTTTGCACTGCAAAACCCAAAATGTTGGGCAAACTAAATCTACTAGCCCACGTAAATAGGTTTGAGTAACGAAATTATAAAGTTGAGAACGGGTACGAGACAAAAAATATACCCCTTGGGCAGGGGTATAGGGGTAACGTAATAACAACCTAGTGTTATTATTCTATTGCAATATAATAATTACTCACAAACTACTTTTAGCACTTGACCTTCAGCGACCTCTGAATAAATGGTCATGCCATTAGCTTCAGCCAGTTTGTTATATTTTTCACCTGCACCACACACTCTCTTAGCAACGTGCCACAAACCTTCACCTTTCTGTACTACAGTCTCGCCTTCTCCAGCTTCGACCTTTGCCATTGTTGTGTCAGTTGTTGTTTCATCAACCATAGACTCTTCGCCGGCTGTAACTTCGGTGGCTTCATTCTCTATCATAATTTCGGAATCGGTAAGATCGCTTAAATCTATTGGGGTGTTGCCTTTTGAGAAATAGGAAACACTAAAAACAACCACAAGAGCGAATATTACTACTCCTGTTACTAAATGCCTCCATTCAGCGTTAGGGATATCTTTTTTAACCTGTGCAAAAGAAGTCATTATTTTTTTCTTTGTATCGTTAAAATTAACTTTTTTCATTAGTACTCACCTCCTTAATTTACTATAATAATATATGATTTTCTTTAATATTCAAGATTTAAACTCGACCATAAAAGTTTATACACCAAAATCGATTGTAATAATCAAAGATCGGTTATTAAAAACGCTTTTAAGATAAAAGCTAATCTTTTTTGTTTTCTTTATCCTTATCTTTATCAGAATCTTTTTCTTTAGGAGCTGGGCAAATTCTAGAAGGTATCGGGTTTTTTTCATCAAACACCTCTATTGCTCCGCAACTTGGGTCCGTTTTAACTACTATTCCGTCAGGTATAATGAAAGGTTCATCAGGAATATCTTTTAAAACCGAGCCCATAACCCTATTCCATATAGGTGCTGCCCCGCTAAGGCCTGATGCAAGGTTGCGGTTCATGGCCCGATTATCATTATTTCCGACCCAAACTCCTACAGCATAGGTCGGAGTATAGCCGATGGTCCAGTTGTCTCTAATATCATTCGTTGTTCCGGTTTTAACTGAAACTACATGCCCGGGAACAACTAGCTGACTTCTAGGGCCAAAAGCAGGAGTACGAGCGTTATTGTCAGATAAAATGTTTGAAATTATATATGATGTTTGCGGGGACAAAACCTGCTTCTCGTAATTTCTTGTAATATTATAGATCTCAAATCCGTTTGAATCTTTTATAGAGGCGAAGGGGCTTATGGGCCTTTGTCGCCCGCTTCTGGCAAAAGTAGAGAATGCGCCAACTAGGTCTACCAGACGCACTTCCTTGCCTCCCAAAGTTACGGCTAAGCCATATGTATTATCTACCTTCCAGTTGCTTAAACCCATATCGTGCCCAAGTTGAACCATATTATCTGGGC
>Ga0116162_10002003_pt1 | contig 12840 bp, 15 predicted proteins | sample AD_UKC105_MetaG_FD_89875 | JGI IMG/M metagenome (GOLD analysis project Ga0116162, IMG submission 89875) | Active sludge microbial communities of municipal wastewater-treating anaerobic digesters from Hong Kong - AD_UKC105_MetaG | ecosystem: Engineered > Bioreactor > Anaerobic > Digestate... | reverse complement strand
GGGGAATTGAGTTTTCAGGAAGTATTGTTCCTGTAAAAGAACTTTCACTTGACCTGACTTATTCATATACTCATATGAAAACTCCTGTTTATGCTACTCCGCGTCATAATCTTTTCGCCAGCGCAAACTATATGTTTAATAAATTCAGATTCATGGTCAGTTCGCAGTATATAAATCATCTTGACAGCGATCCGTCTCCTGCAAGTGAATCTTACGAAGAGTATCTCTTACTTGACTCCAAAGTATCATACAATTTCATCAAATGGGGTGAATTGTTCATTAGTGCAGAGAATATTTTAGATCAGAAATACGAAACGAATCTGTATTATACAATGCCGGGTATAACTTTATTTGGCGGAGTTAAACTCAAATTCTGACAACCTGGTTAACCCTTCTACTGGTTTTAGTTAGAATGTCCCCCTGAAGTCACGGAAAAATTAATAATGACCGTACCAGGGGGATTTTTGTGTACTTATCAGACATGTTTTTAAAATCTTATATCAAAAAAAAATGATAAATAAGTTATAATACCGACAAAATATTAAATTTGTCAGTTCAAAAAACGGCCCGTAGCTCAGCTGGCAGAGCACGTGACTCTTAATCATGGGGTCGAGGGTTCGATCCCCTCCGGGCCGACTACTGAGAAAAATCTTTATCAGAATGTCATCAACCCCAAAGTTTTTATTACCTGTACCAGGAAAAATAAAAGATATTACACAAAACATAATTATATACCTTTTTTGAAAAGAAGGACAGGCTATTGGTTTTTTAATATATTTGTATATTTAATAAAATAAATCATGACATCTAAAAACTCTTCCGTTAAGTCCGCAGGAACTTACACCTCAAAAGGTAATCCTGTTTATATTATAGCACTTACGTTAGTAGCTACTCTGGGTGGCTTGCTTTTTGGTTATGATACTGCTGTTGTAAACGGTGCCGAACAATCTCTTGTTGAGCTGTTTATTACAAAGATCCTTGATCCGGCAAACCAGGAATATGCAACTCAGCTCATCGGTCAGTACAGAATTATTCTGACAATCTGTATCTATCTGATAATCCTTATTATTTCTGCACAGATCGTCAAATTACTGGGAAAGAAAAAAGGAAGTATTACCAGTGGTGTATTATTACTTATTGCAACCATATGGGCTGTAAGGTTCCTTGGCAAGGACATACCTACTGAAGGACCTGAATTAAAGGGCTCAGCAGATGTAATAAAAGGATTTGTCATCTCAAGTGCTCTTATAGGATGTATTCTTGGTGGGGCCCTCTCAGGCTTTATTTCCAAGGCTCTCGGAAGAAGAAACGGACTTCTGATAGCAGCAATTGCTTTCCTCCTGTCTGCCATAGGCGCATGGAGACCGGAAGCTCTCAATATATTCGGAACCTTACCTGTATATTCATTCTTTTTTTACAGGGTAATTGGAGGTTTAGGTGTAGGTATTGCTTCAGGTATATCTCCGATGTACATTGCTGAAATTGCTCCTGCAGAAAGCCGTGGCAAACTGGTATCATTCAACCAGTTTGCAATTATATTCGGGATGCAGGTAATTTATTTTGTGAATTACTTCATTGCAAAACAGGGTAATCACGAATGGCTTGTCAATGAAGGATGGCGCTGGATGTTCTTTTCAGGAGCGATTCCTGCAGGATTATTCCTAATACTGCTAATGTTTGTTCCTGAAACACCTCGTTTCCTTGTTATGAAAGGTAAAAATGACAAAGCTCTTAAAGTACTCGACAAAATATCAGGCACAGATAATTCTCCAAGAGTACTTGAAGAAATAAAGGCCACTCTCCATGAGAAAAATGCTCCATGGCTTTCTTTCGGTTTCTTCGTGATCTTTATTGGCATTATGCTTTCTCTTTTTCAGCAATTTGTGGGGATAAACGTCGTATTATACTATGCCGGTAATATTTTCAGGAACATGGGAGCTTCAACAGATGCCTCACTGCTGCAGACCATCTATGTAGGTGCTGTCAACCTTTCATTTACTGTTGTGGCAATATTTACCGTTGATAAATTCGGAAGGAAACCCCTGATGATCATAGGAGCTCTGGGAATGGCCGTCAGTATGATATGTCTTGGCTTTTCATTTTCAACTCACCACGAGGGTATCATAGCTCTTATCTTCATGCTTACCTACACTGCTTTCTTCGCAATGAGCTGGGGCCCCGTAACATGGGTTCTCCTTTCAGAAATATTCCCAAACAGCATACGTGGAGCTATGTCAATTGCTGTTGCAGCACAATGGATAGCCAACTGGCTGGTATCTACCTCTTTCCCTATTATGAACGACAATCAGAGGCTCATCGAACTCTTTAACCATGGATTCTCTTACTGGATATATGGACTAATGGGAATTCTGGCAGCTCTCTTTATATGGAAGTTTGTACCTGAAACAAAAGGGAAAACATTGGAAGACATGGAACAACTCTGGAAAAAATAAATATAAACCGGAGACAATCTGTTTACCTGAGTTTTTAAGATCATACTTTCCGGAAAAATAACATAATAAAAAGGCCGTCTCATAACATGATTGAGACGGCTTTTTTAATTTAATTCTGAATATTACACTCCGGCTGCTTTCTCTAACCATTTGAACTGATCAATTCCAGAGTTTCTTTTTTTAACAGTTCAATTCTCCTTCCTGTTATTTTTATTATTCCATCTCTCTCAAATTCTGTAAAGACACGACTCACCGTCTCTCTGGAAGAATCTATCATGTTTCCAATCTCACCCTGACTTACAGGCATACTGAAAACAGGAGCCCTGTAAATCTCCTCCGACATCTCGAGAAGTAAATCAGCTATCTTACCTCTTATCTGTTTCTGGGTACGGTTGGCACACCTGTAAAACATATCCAGTTCATTCCGGCACAATTCCAGAATGATTTCATACGAGAATTCCGGATTACTGGCAAGAAGATAGCGAAAAACAACAATATCAATAAAACAGACTTCTGAAGGTTCCACTACAGTAACTGAATATTGATTTATCTTATCCCCGAAAGTTGTGGGAAGGGCAAGAAAAGTTGGAGACTTGACAAATCTGACTATCTGTTCATAATAGGGGCCGGCAATATGTATCTTTGCCAGACCAGATCTAAGAAAAGCCACATTTGTAGAAAACGTTCCCTGCCTTATTATTGAATCGCCCTTAGTAAAACTGACAAGAGAACAGTTTAATGACAACTTTTCTACCTCATCCTTTTTAAGCTTGTAAAAAGCTTCCAGGTTAAAAACACAACTACTGCATCCGGCCTTCATATATCAAATTTACAATTTTGTGAGATATATCACAAACAATAATAATTAAGCTCACAGTGTTTTCCGTCTTTTATAAATTTAGATAAACTTCCTTTGTTATATTATTAACAATAAAACACAACATCTATGTCAGAAGCAGAAAAGCTAGTGATCATAAGCACTACCGGACCTGAATATCAGGAAAAGGCGACATTGCCTTTTGTTGTGGCAACAGCGGCTCAGTCAGTTGATGCACATGTGGTAATTATACTTCAGGCATCAGCAGTTCTGCTCGCTAAGAAGGGTATAGCAAATAATGTTGCTTCACCCGGATTACTCCCATTAAATCAATTAATGGATACTTTCATTGAACTGGGAGGGGAACTGCTGATTTGTTCACCCTGTATCAAAGAAAGAAAAATAAGTGAAAACGAACTGGTTAAAGGAGCAGTACCTGTAGCTGCCGGTTCGGTTGTGACAGAAGTGCTTTCGGCAAAAGCAGTACTGACTTACTAAAAACATAATATTTCTTTTATCAAGTATTAAAATTATTTGAATACAATAAATACAAAATGCAGGAGGAACTGACTAAACAGATAGATCATCTGCGAAAAGAGATAGATGATCTGAAAACCGTAATATCGTCTCTGAAGGAATCCAGAAAAGACCAGCTTTCAGTTGCTATTGTCTCCGGAGATCTCGACAAAATACTTGCGGTAATGATAATTTCTCTTGCTGCGGCTGCCCTGGATACAAGGGTCAAACTGTTTTTCTCCTTCTGGTCACTGTCAGCATTGAGAGATAAAAAGAAAAAGGCTCCCGGGAAAGACCTTATTTCAAAAATGTTTGGTTTTTTACTTCCGAAAGGAAAAACAGCATTGAAATTATCAAAAATGAACATGGCAGGTATGGGCCCTGTGATGATAAAATACCTTATGAAAAAACAGGGAGTACTCTCTCTTGAACAAATGTTTAAAGAAGCGGCTGCCCTGGGAATAGAAATAACAGTTTGTGAAATGTCAATGAATCTAATGGGATTCAAAAAAGAAGAAATTATTGATTATCCCAACCTAAGGTATGCAGGTGCTACTACTTTTATGGCTGAAGCCAATGAAAGTTCTATGCAGCTGTTTATTTGATAATGGACAGATTCTGATTTTTTTATCGCCGGGAGGAAATACCGGCAGGCTGATTTTTAAATAGGTCTTACAATATGCAAATTGTTTAATACCCTTTGTTACTAACTAAATTTATTAACGATTAATCTATCTATCATGACACAAGAAGAATTAAAAACCATCAGTGTGGCAAAGTCTGTTGATGCAAGAGGCACAGCATGTCCGGGTCCGCTTCTCGAAGCAAAAAAAGCAATAGGAACAATAAAAGCTGGTGATGTAATGGAAGTTTTATCAGCTGATGAGGGAACAAGAGTTGATATCCCCAAATGGTGCTCCAAACAGGGACATGAATTTCTTGGCACCATTGAGGAAAGTGGATATTTCAGAATCTTCCTGAGAAAAAAATAAATTCTAAGTTTTTTCTTATGGACAGGAAAAATTCCAGCATACTGGTGTTTTCCACCGAAAAAATATCAGATCCTGCCATTGATATGGCAGGACTGCTTAAGCTTCATTATCCTCCTACAGTTTATACGATATCAATTCCCTGTTCAAGTGGCATCAAGCCCAGGTGGATATTGCACGCCTATGAAAAAGGTTTTGACGGTGTATTTATAGCTGCCGACGGAAGTGATTGCACATATGGTGAATCATGCACCGAAAAAACAGGGAATATTGTTTCAAAGACACATGAAATAATGAAAGAAAAAAACCTTGATCCGGCACGGTTAAGAATGGCAGCCATTTGCTCCGTGTGCAGCGAATCTTTTGTGAACCATATTAAAAGTTTTAATGAATATCTGCTTAAAACCATTAAGAGCTGATTATGGCTGAAAAAAACAAAACAACTTCCTTTGATGCTCTCGTTATCGGAGGAGGCATTGCAGGAGGTGAAGCGGCACTGAATATGGCCAATAACGGATATAAAGTCCTTATTGTTGAAAAAGACCTTTCTCTTGGAGGTAAAATGATACTTCTTAGTAAGGTCTTCCCCACCCTCGACTGTGCAGCATGTATAACTACTCCCAAATTATCTGAAATATCCCGTCATCCCGGAATAACAATTTTCACAGGAACAGAGGTTCAGAATATAGTCAGGGAATCTGAAACCAATTTCAGGATTCAGATCAAAAAAAACCCAAGATATGTAAATGAAGAAGATTGCACAGCCTGCCAGTTATGTGAACAGGCTTGTCCTGTTGTTGTGAAAGATGAATATCAATACAATCTTGTAGGACGCAAGGCAGCATTTATACCTTTTACAATAGCAAGTCCGAGAGCAGCAGCTATTGACATTGAAAACTGCACATTATGCGGAGCCTGTGAAAAAGTATGTCCGACCAAATGTATAGATTTTACCCAGGAAGCAGAAATAATTGATATTAATGTTAAAACTGTTATAATAGCAACAGGCTTCAGCCTGTTTGATCCTCTCAGGATTCCGAGATACGGATATGGAGAATACAGAAATGTGATTACTTCCATGGAAATGGAAAGACAGCTGTCACCCACAAGGCCGTACAACACCGTTCTGAGACCCGGAGACGGTAAAGTCCCGGACAGACTTGCTTATGTGCTATGCACCGGTTCACGTGATATCAATCTTGGAAATCCGATTTGTTCCCAGATCTGCTGCATGTACTCCATTAAGCAGGCTCAGCTGCTCATGGGTGCTCTTCCTATGGCCGATGTAACAATTTATTACATCAATATCAGATCGTTCGGAAAAGGATTCGAGGAATTCTATGAACAAGCCAAGGGCATGGGAGTGAATTTCATAAAAGGGAAAATAGGTAAAATTACTGAAAAGGATAACGGCAATCTCATCCTCAGATATGAGGACATAAATGAAAACAAACTAAAGGAAAGTGAACACGATATGGTCATCTTATCAGTAGGAGTGCTCTCCAACCCTGATAACGCCCGCTTTTTCAACGACGACAAAATGTGGCTCGACCAGCTTGGCTTTATTAACCAGCCCGAACCACTTACAAGTCCTGCCGAAACAACGGTAAAAGGAGTATTTGTTGCAGGATCAGCATCAGGACCAATGGATATTCCGGATTCAATATTATCTGCCGGAGCAGCATCAGCGGCAGCAATAAGTTATATAATTGAGGCCAAACGAAATAACAATTAAACACCCGAATGAAAAAAAAGCTTGGAGTATATATATGTCATTGCGGAGGAAATATCTCCGACTATATTGATGTTGAAAAAGTAAGAGCCGCTGTTGAAAATGAAGAAGGCGTCTTTCTTGCAAAAACAACAATGTTTGCCTGCAGCGATGCCACTCAGAAAGAAATAGTACAGGATATAGAAACCAACGATCTTGACGGACTAGTTGTAGCTTCATGTTCTCCAAAACTTCATCTTATAACATTCAGGGCTGTAACTGAAAGGGCCCATCTCAATAAATATAATTATGTCCATGCAAATATCAGAGAACAGGGATCATGGGCACATTCCGATGACAAGGAAGGAGCTACGGGAAAGGCTGTCCAGCTTGTTAAAGCAGCAGTTGCAAAAGTCCGGCTTTCTAAACCACTTGATCCTATAAAGATCCCTTCAAAAAAGGCAGTGGCAATAATTGGAGCAGGTATTGCAGGTATGAGAGCTGCTGTTGAACTGGCACACATGGGATGCCCCGTTACACTTATCGAAAGGGATCATTTCACAGGAGGCCGTGTGACACAATGGGATATACTGTTTACAAGCGATCAGACAGGAAAAGAAATAGCAACCAGGCTGTACAATGAGATCATTGACAGTAAAAATATTACCTTACTTACGGGAGCCGAAGTGATATCAAACAGTGGTAGTATTGGAAATTTCAGGCTTAAAGTAAAAATTAAACCCCGGTACATAAAAGGCAAATGCGATGATAATAAACTGAGAAAAGCCATTGAAGCCTGTCCCGTAGAAGTCCCCGATGAGTATAATTTCAATATTACCAAAAGAAAAGCAATTTATCAGAATTACCCGGGTCAGTATCCTCAGTACCCTGTTATCGATATTAAAAACTGTACAAGATGCGGGGAATGTGAAAAAGTATGCGACAACATCGATTTTTCAATGAAAGAAGAAGTAATTGAAGTAGAAGCAGGATCCATACTGGTAGCAACAGGGTTCGATCCCTATACACCACACGACGGAGAATTCGGATATAATCAAAATGATTATATTATAACCCTCCCACAATTTAAAAGAATTATAGACCTGTGTGACAATGATTTATCCTTTAACGGAAAAACCATTAAAAACATTGCGTACATCTATTGTGTGGGCAGCCGGCAAAGTGAAGGAGAAAACACATATTGTTCACGTTATTGCTGTACATCTGCCATCCACACCTCCATCCAGGTTAAAAAGAAATTCAAAAACGTAAAAAAATTCCATTTTACAAGAGGGATAAGAACTTATGGTAAACAGGAACTTTTGTACTATGAATCACAAAAAGATGGGGATATCTATCTGCAATCCTATGAAGAAAACCCGCCACAGGTTGCAACGGAGAACGGGAAAATCTGTGTTAAAATCAATGATATCCTTACCGGCAACCGCGAAATATCAGTTGAACCGGATCTAGTAGTACTGGTAACAGGTATGATACCCAGAGCAGATGCAAGTATCTCACAAATATTCAAACTACCAAGGGGAAGAGACAAGTTTTTCAATGAAATACATATGAAACTCAGGCCCGTTGAAACTGTTGTTGACGGGATAACTATTGCAGGCACATGCCAGGGACCAAAAAATGTTACAGAATCATTAAACTCAAGTCTGTCCGCAGCTACTAAATCCTTTTCACTTGTAAACAAGGGTGAACTGGAACTGGAGCCCATAATTGCCGAAATAGACAAAGATATATGTACCTGGTGCGGTGAATGTGAAAAAGCATGTCCTTTTGATGCAATAAGAAAGATAAAACACGGGGATAAAGATATAGCTGCAATTAATAACTCCGTGTGCAAAGGATGTGGTATGTGTCTGCCTGTATGTCCTGTTAATGCTATCAACCTGATTTCTTATTCCGATGAAGAAATTGAGAGTATGATAGATTCACTTGCCGATAAAGGATAATACTGAATAAACATTTAACAAACAGCAGCTATGGAAATAGAAAAAGGAAAAACATTTAAATATCTCAGAGAAAGAAGAGAGATTCCGGAAAAAGCAAAAGAAAACCTGAAAAATTATACCAGAATTAAAAAATTAATACTGGATGCTCTTCGAAAAAAAGAGATGACAATCATGCAATTGTCACAGGAGCTTGACATACCTGGCCATGAAGTACTATACTATCTCATGACTATGGTAAAATATGGTCTGGTACAAACCGGCACTATTGATGATATGGATGAATATTATACTTATAAACTGGCGGATTAATGGCTGCAATAAATACTGAATTCGGAAAAGAATTATCAAAATACGGCGCTTTCGATTTCAATGCCTGTTATAACTGTGGTACATGCACTGCAGTATGTTCCCTGTCTACAGAAGAAGATTCCTTCCCGCGTGAGATGCAAAGATTTAGTGTACTTGGACTTGAAGATGACATAAAGGGATCCCTGAAACCCTGGCTTTGCTATTATTGTGGTCAATGCACCACATACTGTCCACAGAATGCCAACCCGGCCGAATTAATGATGTCGCTCAGGCGATGGCTTATCTCGGTATATGACTGGACAGGTCTTTCCGGCTTGTTGTACAAATCGCTTCCTGCCACAGTAGCAGGAATGATTCTGATCGCTGCGGGAGTATTACTTTATGCATTTTCAGTAAACTTTGATCTCAACCGGATAATGCATGCCGGACATAGCTTTGAGATAATTGCTATTGCAGCAGTTTTTACAATCATTCTTCTCCCTAATCTTATCCGTATGTGGTGGTTCATCATACTGAAACCCCGGATAAAAGTACCTGTACTGAATTATGTAAAAGGACTATGGGATCTCATAGTACATATGTTCACACAAAAAAGGGCTCTTGGTTGTGATGATAATGAGCTAAGATGGTTTGAACATTTTATACTGGTAATAGGTTACCTTGGTTTATTATTTACTACCGTATTTCTTAACTGGTTCTCAAGCAACAGTATGTTTGTCATTGTAATGGGCTATGTTGTAAGTATTATAGTGTTTACTGTAACATTTATTTTTGTTTATGACCGGATAAGAAAAAAGGATGAGATAAGCAAGAATTCACAACCGTCGGACTGGCTGTTCATTATATGGCTCACAGCTATGGGATTATCTGCATTCATTGTCAGACTTTTCATAGATATCGGATTACTGGAAAACAATAAGTGGTTATATCTTGTTCATCTAATCATACTGGCTCAATGGGCTCTGATAATTGTTCCTTTTGGCAAGTGGACCCATTTTCTATACAGGTCATTTGCAATGTATTTTCACAGAGTGATATCCTGAACAGCCTGAATAACTGCGCATAGTTATCTTCCGATTATTTTTCTCTATTGATAATTATTCTTTTTTATTCTTAATAGTTTTTAAGATATTTTATCTGATGAGAATATTTATCTTTGAGAAAAGGATACCTTGAACATAGTTGATGGTTTTCGGGTTTTTTTGATATATTTGAAATAGACACTCCTTATTTTTAATATGATGGCAAACAAAACAGTTATAAAGATACTGTCTGATAACAACCTGAAAATCACCCCACAGCGGACTGCAGTGCTCGAGGTACTGATGGGTCTGGACAATCACCCCAGTGCTGAAAATATCGCAGAATACCTCAGATTGAATTTCCCTCACATACCTTTGGGTACAGTATATAAAATACTCGATGTCTTTCTCGAAAAAGGAATCATTAAAAAAGTCCAGACAGATAACAACCAAATGAGATATGACTTCGTGACAGAAAAACACCATCACCTGTATTGTCCTGAGGAAGAACGAATTGAAGATTACTATGATAAAGAACTCGAAGAACTGATCTCATCACACCTTAGAAAAAAAAATATACCCAATTTTATAATAAAAGATATACAGCTTCAGATAATCGGAAAATTCTTAAATGAAGATGAGTACATAAAAAAATGATGAAACCTTTTTTCATAGTAACAGGAACACTAGCCATGACAGCAGGAATAGCAGGGATTTTCCTCCCGGTACTACCTACTACCCCTTTCTTTATCCTTGCTGCAGGTTTTTATGTGAAAAGTTCTCCCCGTCTCTATAAGAAAATGTCATCCCATCCGGTAATCCAAAAATATCTGAGTAATAGCAAAGGGAATTATAACCCTTTGATGTTAGCGGCTGCAATAATCATTATGTGGGTCACAATTTTGCTCACCTTCTTCTTCATTACAGAAGATCCATTGCTTAAAACTATTCTTATTGCAGCAGGTATCGCCGGTTCTTTCTTTAAAGGACGGCTAATATTCAGACAACTTAAAAGAAATACTCATACAGATATTAATAAAACCGGACAGATATCAAATTTAACAGAGGATTATAAATCATCATAAAGAAAAAATATAGTACTAACTTAAAAATTATTCTATTATGGCAGAAATCGGTAGATCAATAGTTAAAATGGATGTTGACGAGCTTATCAACCTCCTAAACAAAGCACTGGCAGACGAATGGCTTGCATATTATCAGTACTGGACAGGAGCAAAAGTGGTTAAAGGCCCTATGAAAGATGCCGTTACAAGCGAACTCGTACTGCATGCCACTGAAGAACTGTCTCATGCTGAACTGCTTGCTGAAAGAATAGTCCAACTGGGAGGGACTCCTATCCTCTCTCCTGATGAATGGTCCAAATTAACAAACTGCGGATATGATGCACCTTCAGACCCTTATGTTGAAATAATACTCGATCAGAATATTAAAGGAGAACAGTGTGCAATACGTACATATAATAAATTATTGGACATAACAAGAGAAACTGACCCGGTCACCTACAATATAGTATTGAAAATACTCACTGATGAGATTGAACATGAGGAAGATCTGGTTGCACTCAAAGAGGATCTTGATCTTATGCTTATCAGAAGAAAATAACCCGGAAATTTTTATTCGGTCAGGAACGGACAGGTCCCTGAACTTTACACAGCTACAACTGTTATATCAGGGTGCAAGGATTAAGCGTCGGGCAGTCATAGATAAATGATCTTCAAAGAAATCTTACCCGGTCACTACAAAGACAGAATAATTTTCTTATTGTCTGAGGTGATAATTAACTAACGACTGATGATTATTGATTGAAGAGTTAATTACTAATTAAAACTAAATAAAAATGGAAGAAAACAAAACTTTTTCAATGCCACGTATCGGAGATAAAGCGCCTGATTTCAAGGCTGTTACAACACAGGGTGAAATTAATTTCCCTGCGGATTACAAAGGAAGCTGGGTAATTCTGTTCAGTCATCCTGCTGATTTTACTCCTGTCTGTACCTCAGAATTCATGACATTTGCCACCATGGAAAAACAGTTTAACGAGGCAAACTGTAAACTGATAGGATTATCTGTAGATGGCCTTTACAGCCATATTGCATGGTTACGAACCATCAAGGAGAAAATACAGTATAAAGGCATGAAGGATGTTGAAGTCACTTTCCCTCTTATTGAAGATATAACAATGGAAGTGGCCAATAAATACGGAATGATGCAACCGGGAGAAAGCTCCACAAAAGCGGTAAGAGCAGTTTTCTTTATCGATCCCAAAGGCATCATCCGTACCATTATTTATTACCCCTTAAGTCTGGGCCGCAATTTCGATGAACTACACAGGGTTCTTATCGGATTGCAGACCGCTGATGAATTCTCTGTTGCTCTTCCTGCCGACTGGAGACCTGGCGATGATGTAATTGTTCCTACAGCAGGATCATGCGGCGTTGCAAAACAAAGGATGGAAAGCAAGGAAGATATGACATGCTATGACTGGTTTTTCTGTACCAAAAAACTTGATAAGGAAAAAGTACTCAAAGCTGTCACAAAAAAATAAAACTGTGACATGATTTATTTTAAAGAAGGTGTCTCCTCAGGTCACCTTCTTTTTTTTCAAAAACCCTGCTGAAAAGCAGCAGAACAAATATTCCTGTTTTGTGCGAAAGACACCCAAAATAAATTTTATATAATTATTCCCGGAATTTAATGCTGTGCAAAACATTGATTCTTTTTTTCCATGACACCGGAGGTGTCAACATCCAGTAGCCTGGTTTCCACCCCGGGAAAGGTGCATTATATAATAACAACAACCCTGGAGGGATTGACTTCAAAATGACATCCTGACTGACGGTAGCTTTTCTTCGGTTGAAAAAGTTGAAAAAGTTGAAGGTGGTTGAAACGGTTTTATTGCCACTGCCCCGGTTGAACCTGTACTATTGGAAGTCCAGCCCTCCGGGCTGAAGAACTTTCTGTGCTGTTTTGTGCGAAAGACACCCATATTTACAAGAAAAAATTACCCTTTTATTTATAAATCAATTGGTTGGCAT
>Ga0116162_10001999_pt1 | contig 12863 bp, 9 predicted proteins | sample AD_UKC105_MetaG_FD_89875 | JGI IMG/M metagenome (GOLD analysis project Ga0116162, IMG submission 89875) | Active sludge microbial communities of municipal wastewater-treating anaerobic digesters from Hong Kong - AD_UKC105_MetaG | ecosystem: Engineered > Bioreactor > Anaerobic > Digestate... | reverse complement strand
TACCTCAACGAATCTTTCGGCTTTCAGATCGACCTGTCGGTTTACGAGCCGGACCGGTATCAGTACGACTTATATGAAGACCGCTTCCTCGGATCTTACGGGCGGCAGGCCACGCTCGCGCTGACCGAGCCGGAGGATTTCACCCTGGTATATCCCAATTTTGAAACATCGTTTGACTTTCCTCTGCTGAACGCCGTGCGAAATGCACAGCTCACCGAAGAACAGCAGCAGACGCTGGAAGCGCTGTATGAAAAAGAGCAGACGCTGAACGGCAGTTTTGAGATGTTTTTTGATTACAGCATGCTGGAATCCGGCGATTATTACAACAAAGATACTTACTGCACTTATACGGACAGCGTGAACGATCTTGTTTATATTCACAATAATCTTGTGACAAACGGAGAGAAAGTGCTGTTCCTCAGGGATTCCTACGGGCGTGCCTGCGTGCCGTTCTTCGCACTCGGCGTAGAGGATACGCTGCGTATCCGGCCGGACTCGTTCGGCGGAAGCTGGCAGGCCTATTTGGAGGCCGAACAGCCGGACGTCGTTGTAGTTTTGGAAGGCTGAGTTTGTTATGCCTCTGTCAAAAGTTCCTGTCTGTGCGCAGCGTGCATCAGCCTTAAACAAAGCTGTTTATGCAATACTTAGCCTGAAGCATATCCTGTAACCCTGTCATTGCCGCACTGCTTCCGGCACAACTACGCCTCCATCCTCTGCCGTTCCGGTGTCGACGTGCTCACAGCGCAGCAATACCTCGGCCACGCAGACCCCGCAACGACCATGCGTATCTGCACGCACCTTGCGGATGAAACGCAATTGAAGGATGCGGAAAAGGTACGCAAAGCGTTTCGATGAAGCAGCAAAAAAGGTGGCAAGAAATTGGCAAGAAATTGGCAAGAAAAAGTGTATTATCGCACGTGACTACACGAACACCAAAACGAAAAAAAGCCCTAAAATATGGGCTTTTTTTGGTAGCGGCGATTGGATTCGAACCAATGACACTCCGGGTATGAACCTTAATTTTTGTGTTTCTCCGCATTATGTATTATTTAAAAACGTCAGCTTTATGCGGGTTCCTTTGTCTTGTCGTGCTGTGCCGTACTATACCATTTTACAACTTCTGTGTCAGATTTGTGTCGGGTAAAAGTTTATGCTGTAATCATGTGCTTTTAGTTGTACGCATCACGTTTGCATTATGATAAGTTCAATGCAGTTCACAATCCGGGAAAAGATATTGATATAAAAGCCATCAACCGTCCGATGAACCAAATGATTGGCATCCTTCCATGAAAAGGAAACCCCAAAATCTCAAAAATGATAACACCAGCCAGACCAGTCATCCTTATGAACATTTAGTTCAATGGCAGAGTACGACAATAGTCTGATGAATTCAACACTACCTTATTACCCTGCAATTCCCGCTTTTATGCCTTCGTTGCGAATCCGATTCTTGTTGCTTTTATATAACACCATGAACTTCTCTCCGCTTTACCAAGCAAAATTTACCGAATACACCGCTTACATACAACAAAATCATCGAATTAAGCGTAAAACGGGTTATAATTTTGCCTTTCATTCGCTCTGGCCGCACCTGCATTTTGCGATTGGCAGGGAAGTGCAGAAAATGTATTTAGCGCTGTGCTGCTTTCAGCTCAATACCTCCAGCGGATCGGACTGGCGGACATATCCTTCAGCGCAATCAAAAAGAATGGTCGACCGGTCTTTTAACGCTTTCATTTCATCAAGGACAACATAATATCCTTCACCAACCTCATCATAGTTATCCGGATTCAGCGTTACTGCATAGGAATTTTCCTTCAGAATATCGGCGTTCCCGTTCGCCGTCAGGCTGAATACCCGATAGTAAATCTCTCCCCCCGTCACGTACATCGCGTCGCTGCAAACCACAAAATAGGTCAGCCCATTATCGCTGCTGAGTCCGAACGTTTTGCCACGTGGCTCCGTGGCGCTGCTGTCGGTATATATTTTATCGACGGATCCGCCGCTGCAGCTATAAATCACCAACTCTATTCCTTCGGAATCTTTTGTATTGTCGACCACGATCATCTCATCTTCACCATCATGCGTTATGTCCGCTAGAAACACATTGTATTTATTCGAATACGCGGGCATATAGGGGTCGTCTTTTTCATTGTCCCAGCCATAGGTCCGGCCAAAAAAATCATAGTATAATTGTTTGGCGTCTGCAGTCTGCTCCGTCGCGTCCGTCTGGTCGAGGAACACATCTTCTGCTGTTTGGCTCTGTCCTCCCCCGTTTTCGGACGAAAACGAAAGCAGCAGTCCAACTGCCAGCACACAGATTGCGGCTACCGAGATGATGACTGCAAGTTTTGAATTTCCAGTTTTTGCACGGTTCTGCTTTGGACGTTCCTTTGTGCTGTCACAATATCTGCATTTTGTTTGCCCCGGTTCAAGCGGCTTTCCGCACATACCGCAAAAGCGAATCTGACTGCTTTTTTCGCTATCTGCACCCGGCGTTGTCTGCGGCGCCGGTTCACGACACATTCTGCACACGGAACACGTATCGGGGTTTTGGCATCCGCATGTTTTGCATTTCCACATAATACCGCCCACCTTGCTTTCTGTTATTCAGGTCCGTCACAAGTATATTTTCTCTAGTTATATCGTCTGATTAACCGTTCGGCACAAGCTCGCCATTCGTATTTGTATAGTCCCTGTGCAGCTTTGTCCCGTTGATACTAAATTCACCGTTTGCCGAATCCCATAAACCGTTCACTACGAATCCGCTCCATTCGCTCGACTCCCCGATCGTGATCGTCACTTTGCTTCCTTCCACGGAATATGTTCCATTCTGCCGCTCGCCATACACATTACTGTTCCCGGACAGCTTGCTGAGATGAAAGCAGCAAACGCTTCCGTCCTTATATAATGTGTATTCATCTTGATACATAAGGCTGGAGTGGTCCGGTTCTGTCCAGTCCGATCTCCATACGCCCGCAACACCGCCGGAAAACGCAGTCGGCTGATAAAATACATGAAAACGGTCTCCGGACATTGCTTCGTAATCGATTCGCGACGCCGTCCCGTTTTGAACCGTGACCTGAAACGGCTGCGTCCCGCACGCCCAGCAAATGTCGCTTACCCCTGCTCCATGCACATCCTCTTGCGTGCATTGTTCATAGTACGCTCTCGCGGTTTCAATATATACCGATTCGCCCGAATACGGATCGTAATAATAAACCGGTGTATCGTTGGGAATCTGGATCCGAACTGGTTCTTCCGCCATGTAAGCAAATCCAGGGTAAAATTTAGAGATCTGCCGCAAATAGTATGTATCCTTGGATTGGGGCGTGTAGAGAATATCGCCCCGCGCCAGCTGAAACAGTTCCGAATCATACATAGTATCGGCCGGCAGCCCGTCGTCACCAATCAAACAGTTTTCATCCGGATTTTCAGAAAGCAGTACCCATTTGAGTGAAGATTCCCAGGAAACAACATAATATGTTTCCGTCGTCCAGTGCTGGTCGGCCAGTTCGCATAGCGTCAGCGACCCTTTCCGGACAATCTCCTGAATTTCGGCCAGCGTATACGAAGCTATACTCTCCTGGAGTTTATAACAATCCATCGTCAGCGAATATCCGTCCGCAGACGGCACAAGCGTCTCCATCTGCACAAGCAGTTCCGTCGCGGCATCCTCGGGTTCTTGTTGTTCCGCGGGTTCGTCCTCTTGTGCCGCGTCGTTTTCTTCTTTGATGCCAAGTGCCATTTCAACCGCCGCTCCAGCGTCGATCATCCTTGCATCAGAATTATAGTTGTTGCCGATTTCGCTCACAGCCGTTGAAAGGAGAATATCCTTCACCTGCGAAGCCGAAAGGCTTGGATTTGCTCCCCAAATCATTGCAATCGTTCCCGTTACATGCGGCGCGGCCATAGACGTGCCGCTCTCCAGAATATAATCGTTCTCAATCCCGCAGCTCAATATATCCACACCCGGCGCAAACACATCCAGCCTGTCTCCAAAGTTCGACGATATCCAGCGGCTGTAGCGTCCGTTGCCGTCGTTTTGCGCGGCACCGACGACAATAATCCTGTCGTGAACAGCCTGAATGTTCTTGTCGCTAACCCCTTGCCCGCTCAAATTCTTTGGGCTGATAAAAGCCAGCGGTGAACCCCAGTTTGCATCGGCGCCTGAATTTCCCGCCGCCACGACGACAAGAAAATCGTTCCCGTCGCCGATCAGCCTTAATATTGCGTTTGTGTATCCCAGCGCAACCGTGCGGTATAGTTTCGACGGATCCTCATACGTTTTTTGTCCCAAGCTGATGTTGATTACTTTCGCCTGATTCGTTTCCACCAGCAGTACGATGTCCGTAATAATCTGCATATCGGAAACCGGTGTGTTTATTACGCCGCTTTTCTCTTTAACCGCAGCATTTTGCTTTGCGGTCTCATCGTCCGGCAGGAAAGCTGAATACGCATAAATTTTTGCATTCGTCGCCACGCCGGATATTCCCAATGCATTTCCGTGCTTTGCAGCAATAATTCCACTTACATGGTTACCATGAATCCTGTCGTTTTCCGATTCTAACGAGTAAGGCGTCCCTTCCTGAAAGACGGAAGCAAAGTTCAGGTCTTTTTGCTCCGTAAATACCGAATCAATCACGCCGACATTCACGCTTTTAAGCTCTTGCGCATAATCCCAGGCCGTTAAAGCACGGATAGCCTCCACATTCCAGTTGTCACCGGCTGGGTCGTCTTCATCCCATGCCGCCCCGTTCCAGTCGTCATTCGGTACCCCTTCGGGTTCCGACTGCGATATTGTGTTGAAGTATGCGTCTAAAATTACGGATTCTTTTTTCAGTTCTGTAATTAAACCGCTCAGTTCCGAATAGTCCATCGCTTCTTCCGTTCTTCCCTGGAAGAAGCCGATGCTTCCGATGTGTCCAACCAGTTCAATCCCATGTTTTTCGAATACTCCCCGGACCGATTCTTCCGATGCGTTTTCTTTCGCCATAACAATCAGCTGATTGTTTACATACAAAACGCCGTCTTCCGCGGCAATGTTTGCCTCGCCGGGCATCTCAAAATATGTTTCCTCCGCGGATACGACAGCGTTTCCTCCAGCGGAAAATATACCGGTCACTAATGCGAAGACCACAAACAGCAGCACCGCCGCGGCGGAAACCGTTGCAATCAAAACGCCGGTATGAAACTGACCGGCCGGCCGGCCTTTTTTGTGCGATCGCAATAAAACTTTGCCGCTGTCGCCGCGGCTTTTGCAGTACGAACATTCTCTCTCGCCCGCAGGCAGCGGTCTGCCGCATTTCCCGCAGTATTCGGGTGCTTTTTCGCAAAACCTGCACACTGTTTCACCGGCGGCCAAAGGTCTGCCGCATTTCCCGCAAAAGCGAGGTATCGGCGCGTGTTTTTCTTTTATCCTTTCGCTGTGCGCTTCCGTCGCACCCAACGGCGCATTTGTCTTGCACATTCTGCAAATTCTACAGGAATCCGGGTTCTCGCACCCGCAGGTTTTACATTTCCACATGCTTTTATGCTCCTTCTTCGCGCCCTTAACACATCGCAAGGGGTTACCGCTGAAACCCAGCCCGTTTCTTATGAATCTGAACGCGCTGCTTTTAATCCGTTTTTCAGCTGCCGGGCAGGATTATTTATGCACGATGCCTAGCAATTAATATGAACATTTCGTCCGATCACACGCAATGAAAAACGCGCTCTCCAGATGGTTCCTGTTTCCCTGGCCATCTCCTCTCTGCCGGATATAAATCAGCAGGAGCCTCGTTTTCGCCGATTTTGTTGTCGGTTAAAGACCTTCGCTTAAAAACATCAGACAGATTATCAGTATGACCAGACCAACAATCACGATACCCATGATATTGATAATTTTGTCCCCAGAGCGCTTATCCGTGTCTTTGCTCTCTTCTTTCTTGATATCGCATTTCGGAATATCCGGCACAGCGGCAGAATCACGGTTCGTATCACAGATGATACAGCACAACTCTTCATCTTCATTCATCGTTTCACAGTTCGGACATTTCCACATCGGCACTTCCTTATCCCTTCGCTTTAGTGTTTCAAATTATATTGTCAAAATACCCTTCCGGTGTATTCTTAATATATCTGCCTAATCGCTAACGCCTGTGTTGCTGACGCCGTTTCGTACGCCATCTTTATGTGCAACCTCAGATTCCTGACCGCCGCCCATGCGGCATCGCAGCTGCATTCTGGTGAAAACCGCTCATTAGAAGATTCCCCAGAGAAGATAAATGTCTATCACCTGTGCTGCAATAAAAATCGCTGTGCTGGCAAATAGAAACAATAGGCTCTTCAATACTGGGAGTATTTTCTGCGTCTTTTCGCTGTAATTCTCCCACTTGAGTTTTGTAAGGCCGAATACGATACCACACGCAATCGCATAAAACATAATAGTAGCGAATGGACTTCCAGCGTTGTCTGTCTGCAGCCAGACGATGGGAATGAACACCAACACTGCCAGAAAAAATGCCTTTTTACCGTTCGGTTTTGATTCGCTTGCTATTTGCGCTGTGCTTTGGGGCTCTGTTCCCTGGCCGGCCGCAAAGCCGCTCATATTATCAGCGTCCAAATCACGCTCAGCCGGTTTCCCTCCCCCGCAAACCACACATGCCGTCTGGTCGTCGTGGTTCATCGTTTCACATTCCAGACATTTCCACATTCCGGTTCCCTCCCCGTTTTTTGTTTATACAGCTTATTCGGTCAGAACTATTTTTTTGCGTATTCTGCAACATAACCGGCAAATCGACCGGCTTGCTCGTCGGTTACCGTATCAAGCCGGAACCATTGCGGCGGTACCGCACCGTTTCGGCTGTATAGCACAGCATCCTCGTCTTCAACGTTTAATATCATGTCGATTTGCTGCGGCACTTGCTCTATTGAATCGCATAAAACAATTGCGCAGGCGGATATATGCTCTTTCATCAGCGTAAGCAACCTGATCTCATCGGCTTGCAGCCTTCCGCCGCTTTGTAAAACAACCATATAAAACGGCGCATCCTCGTTCATATCGTTTATTCCAGTCCGCGCCGCTCTTTTCTCAAGTTCGTAAAACACGTTGTTTCTTGCTGGTTCGGACGGCGGCTTGCTCGCGTACCCGCTCTGCCGAACATGCGGAAGCCGTCCGAGCGAAGCAAACTCCGCAGGAACACTGCCCTCGCTCGAAAACACTATTTCAACTTCTGCACTGCTGTGGAACGTAGCCGCCTGAACGCAAATATCCTTCAACGCTGAATTCCTTCTGTTTGCAGGCCCAACGATGCCCCAAAGCGGCCTCGACGAAAAATCGCACAGCACCGGTGCCGGTGAAACATACTGATAACCGTCGGCCAGATTTCTCATCCTTACATCAAGTTCGCATCCTTCCGAATCAACCTGCGCCGGTGGCGTAAGAATCCCCAGGCAAAATGGCCTGCTGCCAAGTCCGGCCCTTACGCAAAGGAAGTCTTCGTCCTGCGGTTTCCTCTCCCAAAGTCGTTCAGAACGCAATTTCGCAATCGTGATACAGGTTTCAATCGAAGGATCGCGTCCGGTCTGGATGCGAATCTGTCGTTTGGCCAGTCGTTTCCACTCGTCTTCTGTTTTGCGCAGATATGCCAGATACCGTTTCTTCTCTTCGTGTTTTCCACGTTTCCACCGATTTATCTGTAGCGCAGAGGTTACTGCGCTTCCCGTAACCCCAATTACGAACAGCGAAATTATTCCGATGATATACCCAAGCCGGTCTGTAACGTTTGCAGTAACTGCAAGCAAGGTCACCATGCTGATTAACAGCAGCGCCCCGATCAGCGGTGCGAACACAAGCATCCAGCGCATCGGCGGGTACTGCGATTGCTCCGGCGGGGCGTGCAGGAAAAACTCTCCTTCGGGAATCTGTCCCGCTGCAAAAGGCGACGTTCTTTCTGCAGGTGTCGATTCCTTTGGGCGCGCTATATTTGGAACGGCCGGATTTTCCGTTGCAGACAGCAGCGTACCCTTCAACCTCGCACTTTCAGCAGTCCGAGCGTTCGTTCCAACCAATAACACGCTGGTTTTCGCGCGGGCAAAAGTCGCCGGAGCAAATCCTCTGGAGGCATGCGTTAATTCGTGTATCGGATTGTAAGGCGTCCTGTCTGGTGATGTTTCTCCTTCCGGAGCTGGAATGTCCACCATCCCAGCTTCCGGCAACGGTTTGCCGACAGGCCGGGACTTAGCTTCACCGGTTAAAGAAGCTCGCTCTTCCCCAGGGAAACGCGCCGTGTGAAATTCTTGCCGTCTTTCTTTTAATCCCCTGCGTTCTTCAGCCACAGCGGCGTCACTTGAACCCGGCATTCTGCATGCACGCCAGAACCGAGCGTCCGAAGATCCATCCGCCGATGCCACCGCCACGCCGGCGCTGTTTTCGTCCGGATTATAACCTGCGGGCGAAACCACATATTTCGCAAGCCGCGCGCCGCATTGTCTGCAGATCCGCGCATCGTCCGGATTCTGTTGTCCACATACAACGCAGCGCATCAAAAAGCCTCCATGCTCATTTTTCCATTAACTGTAGTATTTGTTCTAAACATTTTTATCCTGCCGGATCAAAATCCTGTTGGCTTTTTCCAGACAAAATCTTCTTTTGGGGGTTCGGGGCGGACGACCGGTTCATCCTTTTTGCCGCTCAGGACGTTGAACACTTCCTGCATTGTAGGACGCAAAGCCGGGTCCCGCTGGAGCATGCTTCCAATCAGTTCCTTCAGTGTCGCCGGAATACTCGTGTCGAGAAACAGTCCCCTGTTATCCAGGACTGCTTCGTGTGCGTAGGCGTATTCGCTGCCAAAGCGCGGCAGTTCGCCCGTGTAGTATTGATGAAAAAGCAGCCCCAGCGCAAATACATCCACTTTCGTGCTCAGCTTTACGTCGTCTCCGTCGGCAAGAAGCCATGTTTCCGGCGCTAAATATACGACGTCTCCTTCGATATCGTCATCCTCTTCGCGTTCACCTTCCAAAAAGCTGCTGTCGAAATCGATCAGTTTTGCCGTTAACGATTTCCCCGTATCCACGCCTCCGCCGGTTTCCTTTATCAGGATGTTGTTGGGTTTAAGGTCCGCATGTACCACACCATGTTTGTGGAGACTCGTCAGACTGTAAGCAAGAACTTTCAGCAAAACTAATTTCGTTTTTAAATCCTTTTCGGCAATCTGCTTCATTTCAAGATTTACTCTGTCAATCTTCTGTGTCACGATATAGTACTTCGTGTCGTGAAAGAAAAATCCGTCGATTTTCACGATGTTGCCCGTTGCGCTTTGGTTGACCGCCTGATATACTTTCCTCTTCTTTTGATAAAACTTTTCACAAGTCTTTCGTTTACGTGCAATCATTTCCGCAGGGATACCGCTTGACGGGCGGGGACAAACGGGCGAAAGGAATTCCTTAATAAAACATTCCTCGCCGTCCCTACCGTCCCTTTGTGCAAACGCCCAACGTGCAAACCCCGACTCCACGCTGCAAAACGGCGTCACCAGTTGATATTCCCCAATTTTAGGCAATACTACTTTCTCTTTTACCCTTGCAGCAGAACCTTTAAATGCCATCCCGATCCCCTTTTACCGATAGAATTTTTTGTATTCCCGCCAGAGCCGCATCAGCCCTTCACGGTCATCCTGCAAAAGCATCTGCTCAGCGGGTGCGCCAAACCTGAGCCGATACTCTTCTGCGCGAAGCCGGTAAGCGTTCTGCAAATCCTGAAACGTCTGAAATCCGATAATCGCAATCTGCATGGTATAATCGTCCGATGCAATGCGCCCGATTTCCGTCTTCAGCCGTTCCTCCCAGTCGCTCAGGCCGGAGGCTTCCATCAGCGTTCTGAGCAGCGCTCCTTCAAATTCCATCGGCGTTTTGTAGTATGCGTAACATCCGTCCGTAGCGGTGAGCACCAGCACCGGCGCTTCCACATATGTCTCCCGGACATTTATATTAAAATCGCCACGCGCCGAAATCACATTCGTCAGCAGTCCGTCCGCCTGAAAATCTTCTTCATCCGACTCTGTTTGTACGTCATCCTTTGTCATCTCGCGGAGTCCGCGCGTCGTCAGCAGATATCCGCGTGAATCGCCCGCCCAGAAATATGTGCAACGGACCTTCCCGCTATCTCCCTGTTCGATCAGCACTGCCGACATCGTCGTCGGCAGCGGACTTACCATACTTCCTTTGATCGTGGGCCCTGCGCCGCCGAGCCTTTCGTATATTGTGGAAATCGCTTTTTTTATGGCGGTTTTCATCTCCGCAGCCAGCGCCTCCGCCTGCATTCCGCCCGATCCGTTCGCCGGACGTCCGCCGGTTTCAAACCAATCCGCAATTGCGTTTCCGCAAACCGAAGAAGCTATTTTTGCGCCTGTCCACCCTGCGGCAGCGGGGTATCGTTTCGCGCCCGATCCCCCGCAGCCGTCCATACTCGCGATAACCGCGGCTTTTTCTCCGGCAATGCACAATGCGGCGTCTTCGCCCTTGCCTGCCACTTTTTCTTCATTCATTGCGACAACGCCGCTTAATATATGCATCGGTGCCTCTCTTTCCGCCGCAAGCAAATCACTGCATAGCGATCGTGCTCGTTATCGTATCGATAATCTGCTCGTACTCGTATTCTTCCATGCCTTTTCCTGCAACCGAGGTATAATGTAAAACATTGTCCCAGTTGTCGGAAATTGTATTCCAGTACGCCTGGTCCGGAGCGTAGATAATCAATCGCTTCGACTTGAAATCCATATAGGGCGAGCATTCGCGATCCCCCCACCACACGGACAGTTCCCCGAAGTCGCGTGGCATGCCGGTGGGATAATTTTCTGCAGAAGACCCGAATCCGAGTTCATGCGTCGGCGCGTCCGTCCAAACCACGATGACCTGGCGGTGTTTCACGCCTTCCGTCTGATCCCATGGCGAGCGAATCGCAAACGCAAGAGCTTCCAGACCGTCCTCCGGATCGTCCCCGCCGCCGCTGGCTTCTATCCCGGTCACGCAGCGCTTAAAGAGCTCCGTATCGTCGGGCAGTGTAAAGAAGTCGGTCTGCAGCAGCGCATTCTCGCCGTCATATTTGTAATCGCGGAAGGCAATGATGCTGATACGCAGCTGGCTGATTTCCTTCGCTTTTTTCTCCATCGCTTTCATGATGTCCTGATAGAAATTTAAAGCGTTGTTTTTCACCATGTTGATTACGTTGGACATGCTGCCGGTTGCGTCGATGCAGAAAACGAGGTCTACATAATATCCTGTCTTGTAATTGCTTGGCATTGTTCTTTTTCCTTTCATTTCAGTCGGTTTTTATTTTTGATCAGCTTGCTTCTTCTTACAGTTTGTCGGGGCGTTTGAAAAAACCTTCGTCGTCGGACGGAACGGGCTTTTTCCCGTCACCCATGGTGGATTTCAACCGTTTTTCCGGCGGCTTCGCGCTTTCTTCGGTCTTTGAAACTGCCTTTCTTTCAAACCCTTCCGCCTTGTGCAGCGCCATATCGCCTTTCAATCCGCCGGGCGCGGAGGGGCCGCCTGTTCCCGGCGTCACATCAGCGCCGGCTTTTATCGTCGTCTTTATACGGTGTTCAGCCGTACCGCCTCCAGTACGCTCTGTTTTTTCAAAATCTCTTTTGAAATCTGTTTTATGTTCTGTACCGCCCGGCCTCCTGCCGCCGCATTTTGCGCAGAACATAGCGTCGTTCTTTTGACCGCAATTCGGGCAGATCCATTCTTCCGTGCTGCCCGATACCTCAAACGATCTCTCCGATACAACGTCCGGCGTTTTCGGAGCGTGTTCCACAGTTGCTTTTTTGCTTTTTGAAACGAACAGATAAATCGCACCGCCGATCAGCACAAGCGCCGCGATCGCACCGACGACATAAAGAGTACCGTTCATTCCCTGCGAGGGTGCTGCTCCATCGTCCGAAACGTCGGGGATCGGCGCAGTCTCCTCTTCCGGCTCTTCAACCAGCTCGGGCTCTTCAACCAGTTCGGGTTCTTCAAACTCAAAAGGTTCTGGTTCTTCAGCCGGCTCTTCAATAGGTTCCTGCTCCGGTTCGTCCGGTTCAACGTCGGGCACAGGGCCCGTGTTCGCCGTTTGATAGGAAATTCCGGCCTGATCGAGATAATCCATCGCATAATCGATATAAAGCGCAAAATTCGTATCTGCCCCCAGATATGAGACTGCCGAATTTATCCCAATCACGTATCCGTCTTCCGTTACAAGCGGTCCGCCGGAATTGCCCCCATTGGTCGCCGCATCGGTCTGTACATATCGTTCATTAGCAAGAATAATTTCTTTTTTGGTAACCGACCCTTTTGTAACCGACAAATCTTCAACGCGTGAGTCTAAATAGTCTGAATCGTCGGACGCTGCGGGAAAGCCTATCGCATAAACAATATCCGTAACGTCTATGTTGTCAGCGGATTCAAGCGTCATTGCCTCACGCAGCGTTGTGGGATTGGACAGTTGCAAAACAGCAAGGTCCATGTCGCTAAAAATTTTTACAACGCTTGCCGTCTGCGTGGTGCCGGAAGTTACGTCGTCAAAAATTATCAGAATCGCTTCCGAAGTTTCATGAAAATCCTCCATGTCCCCCATCATTTCACCCGCCACATGTGCATTGGTGAGAATATATTCTACCGGCTCTCCTGTGTTGCCGATAAAAAAGCCTGTCCCAGTAATATAACTTTCGCCGTCCAGCGCAATTCTCAAGATCCGTACGACGCCGTTGCGGGCATCCTGCACCGGTGTGGATGCAAAAGCAGCCGTAACCGGAAGCATCGCAAGCACGAATATCGCCGCTGCCGCAAGAAACCTTTTAGCTTTACTTAACTTACCCATCTCAAACCTCGCAAAATTA
>Ga0116162_10001998_pt1 | contig 12866 bp, 8 predicted proteins | sample AD_UKC105_MetaG_FD_89875 | JGI IMG/M metagenome (GOLD analysis project Ga0116162, IMG submission 89875) | Active sludge microbial communities of municipal wastewater-treating anaerobic digesters from Hong Kong - AD_UKC105_MetaG | ecosystem: Engineered > Bioreactor > Anaerobic > Digestate... | reverse complement strand
GCGCACATCGCCAAGAAGCCGCGCCGGAAGCGATGCGGCGGCGTCCTGAACCCACCACTCGCCCGCGGAAAAGCCCGGTAATTCAGTGACATTCGATACTGTCGCGAGGCGCAGGCCGCCGGTCGGCAAGATTTCCGCGCCCAGCGCTTCCGCAAGCCGCTCAGCATCGCCCGGTCGCTTCAGAGTGAGGTCGAGGGGAGGCTCCTGCCGGTGGGCGACAGCGATCGCCTTTGCAATCGCCGGACCGTAGGCGCGCTCCCAAGAGCGCCACAGCCATCCCGGGGTATCGCTACGCTCAGGAGCCTTCTCGGCGGCCTTCTTCCCGGTCCGCGTAATCTTTCGTGCGATGGCGTTGACGAGACCTGCATATCCTTCCGTCTCGCGAAAACTCTTCGCGAGATCAACGGCGGTCGCGACGCTCGCGTGATCGGCGACGCCCATGAGGGCCGACTGAGCGGCTACAAGCCGGAGCATGTCAGTCACGCGAGCCGCGCGCTTCGGCAGAGGCTTGTCGATGAACGGGTCGATCACTGCATCAAGAGTTCCCTGCCGACGCAGGACAGTGCTCGCAAGCGCGCGGGCGAAACCGCGATCGGGGCCGGCGAGTTCGCCAAAAGAGCGGCAGCGCTCGAGCGCCTCATCGAGGTTAGCGCCGCCGCGCACTAGGGTCAGAATATCGAGGGCGGCGCGCCGCGAAACGAGGCCTGGCGCGCTTTCTGTCTGGGCAGGGTTTTCCATGGAGCGCGCTTATCCACGCCGGAAGCGGCCTTGTCACGTTGAAATCGGCGCCTTGGCGCGCCTCGCCCTTTGCGCTTATGATCTCCTGGGTATCTGGCGGGAGCGTCTCGGGCGGGTTTGAGCCGTCTGGCGCATGGTCACACAATCGTAAGGTGGGGTCTCATGAAAAGAGTATTGGCGGCGGTCGCTGTTCTGGCTGGAGCGCTTGGAAGCGCTCACGCGCAGGATCAGGAGCTGGTTTCCAATCCGCGGGGCATGGTGTCGAGCTTCGACATCTCGAACATTGGACCCATCCTCACGGAAATGGGCGCCACATGGCAGGAGATGAAATCGGAAGACGGCCAGCCATACATTGCGGTCAATGTCGGCGGCGGCCTTGCGATGATCATCGCGCCGATGGCTTGCGCCGGCGCGAATTACACGAGCTGCATTGGCATGAACACGATCTCGTTCTTCCAGGGCGTCTCGATGAACTACCAGACGGTCGCTGCGTTCAATCAGCGCTTCGCCTTCACATCGGCCTACATCTCGCAGGAAGGCGATGTCGCTTTCCTTAGCCGCTATGACATCGCTGATTACGGCATTCCGCGCGGGAATGTCGCGTCGAGCCTTGCAAACTTCGTCGCGCTCGCCGACCGCTTCCGTCAGGAACTGGCGACGGCCGGAAGGACTGTCAGCCTCGAAGGCTACCCGCAAGACATGTCGGCGCGCTTCCTGAACTCAAAAGGCTTCGAGTCGCTCTCAGGCGAGAAGCCGCTTGAGCCTCTGACGCTGCATCAGGCGGCGATTGAAGAGAGCACGGAGCTTGCGCTGAAACTCGTCTCGAGCGCCTCCACGCCGCGCAACAAGATCGAGAACTTCACCGCGAAGAAGAAGTAGCGTCTCCCCCTAAGAACCGAAGTCCGGAGCCGCCCGGCAGGCCATCAGCCCGCCGGGCGGTTTTTTTGCGCCCTGGCCCAAAATTCAGCCCGCGAGACTTGCAATTGGGGCGGCGAGGCGGTTTGTCTTTCGCGCCCGCAACAGGCGCGGGCGCGTTTGAGCCTGATGAGGAGACCTCCATGACACTGACCCGCAGCGGCCTTGAATTTCTGGGCGAGATCACCCCTGCCGACGAAGGGATCCTGACCGAGGACGCCTGCCGGTTCGTATGCGAGCTCGTTGACGCCTTCGCCGAGCGCCGCACCAGCCTTCTTGCTGCGCGCAAGGCCTGGCAAGCCAAGATCGACGCCGGGGGCCTTCCGGATTTCCGCGCCGACACCAAATCAGTCAGAGAAGGCGACTGGAAAGTCGGCCCTCTCCCGTCAGCGCTCCTCGACCGACGCGTCGAAATCACCGGTCCCGTCGACCGCAAGATGATCATCAACGCGCTCAACGCCGACGTGAAAGTATTCATGGCGGACTTTGAAGACGCGCTTTCGCCCACCTGGCGCAACGTCATCGAAGGCCACATCAACCTGCGCGACGCCGTCAATCGCACGATTTCATTCGCGGACCCGGCGAGCGGAAAATCCTACACATTGAAAAAAGACCCCGCGGTGCTCATCGCGCGCGTTCGCGGCCTGCATCTCGATGAAAAGCATGTTCGCCGGAACGGCAAGAACGCGCCAGGCTGCCTCATCGACTTCGGATTTTATCTCTACCACAATCACAAAGCGCTCTCGGCGCTTGGACACGGGCCGTACTTCTACGTTCCGAAACTTGAGCATTGCGAAGAAGCGCGCTGGTGGAACGATGTTTTCGTCGCCGGCCAGAAAGCGCTTGGCATTCCTGTCGGCACGATCAAGGCCACCATGCTCATCGAGACGCTGCCCGCCGTCTTCGAAATGGATGAGATCCTCTTTGAACTGAAAGACCACGCCGCCGCGCTCAACTGCGGGCGCTGGGACTACATCTTCAGCTACATCAAGACGCTGAAGACGCATGCTGACCGCATGCTGCCCGACCGTCACGCCGTGACGATGGACAAGCATTTCCTTGACGCCTACTCGCGCCTTCTCATCCGCACCTGCCACCGCCGCGGCGCGCTTGCCATGGGCGGCATGTCCGCCTTCCTTCCGGCGAAGACGCCTGAGCAGGACGCGATCAACAAAGAGAAAGTGCGCGCCGACAAACAGCGCGAAGCCGACAATGGCCATGACGGCTCGTGGATCGCGCACCCCGCGCTCGCGGAAGTCGTCAACAATGTCTACTCGTCTGCCTTCAAGCCGGGCAAAACCAACCAGCTTGAGATCACGCGCGACAATGACGGCGAAATCACCGCCAAGGACCTGATCGAGCCTTGCAAAGGTCCGTTTACGGAAGAGGGCCTTCGCGCCAATATTCGCGTCGCGGTCCAATACATCGAAGCGTGGCTCGGCGGACTCGGCGCCGTCGCGATCTATGGCCTCATGGAAGACGCCGCCACCGCGGAGATTTCACGCGCTTCGATCTGGCAATGGATCAGGAATGGCGCTGTCCTCGAAAACGGCCGCAAAATGACGCCCGAGCTTTTCAAGAACGCGCTTTCGGACGAGCTGGAAGTCGTAAAAGGCGAAGTCGGCGAAGCGCGCTGGGAATCCGGTCGCTTTGACGAGGCTGCGACGCTCCTCGAAGACCTCTGCCTCCAGCCGGAGTTCGCGGAATTCCTGACGCTCGGCGCCTATGAGCGCCTCTGACGCGCCCAAAGCGATCGTCGATTGATTTCGAGCGGCGCTTTGCGGAAAACAAAGCGTTCAGAAATTAAGCTCGATGGCGCCGGGGTATGACCGAACTCGAGTTGAGCGCAGGCGAATATGAAGCTGGCGTCGCGCCCGCCCTCGGCGGCGCGCTGACCTTTCTGCGCCAAAGCGGAAGAGATTTGCTGCGCCCCGCCGCTTCTCTCGACGCCATTCGCGAAGACCCCCGGTCTGCGGCTTCTTTCGTTTGCGTTCCCTATTTCGGCCGGCTCTATGGCGGGCTCGACTTCGCAGGCCGCCACTGGGACATGGCCCCGACCGTGCCTGCCTGCGATCCGAAATCCGCTCTTCATGGCGAAGGATGGATTTCGCCATGGACGCTCGAAGATGAGTCACATGCGAGCGTCACCCTTCGCCTCGTTCACGATGGACAGGCGGAAGGGCGCTTTCCATTCGCGTATGTCGCTGAACAGCGGATTGTCCTTTCGGAGAAGGGGCTTTCGATCGTTCTTACGGTGACGAACGCAGGCGATCACCCAATGCCTGCCGCGCCGGCCCTCCACCCTTATTTTCCGCGCACGCCCGCGACGCGTCTCACTTTCTCCGCCAAAGGCTTCTGGACGCCCCCGCAAGGGAACGCGCCGGGCCAGGCAGGCCCGATTCCTCAAGCGCTCGACTTTTCGAATGGCGGCGTCCTTCCAGAAACCCCTCTCGATCACAGCTATTCGGGGTTTGGCGGAACCGTTCTGATTGAAACGGGAACCAGCCGAACAACGCTCTCAAGCGACGCCCCCTTCCTTCATGTCTACGCGCCGAAGGGCGAAGGCTTTTTCTGCCTGGAGCCGCTCACCGGACTTCCCGGCGCCAGAGAACTCCCAATTCTGGCGAAGGGCGATACCGCGCGGATACAATTGAACATCGCCGCCGCCTAAAGCCTAACGCGCCATTAACGCGCTCGGTCTAGGCTCGCGCCATGCTGCAGGCCATCAAATCCGGCGACTGGATCGACGCCGCGCGCATCTTGCGCGTGGCGCGCGTCACGCTTTTGTTCTCGGTGCTGATCATTGGCGTGCTCGCCGTCACCGCTGGCGATCCGAAGGGCGCGAACGGACGGCCTGCCGGAGAAGACTTCTTCAGCTTCTGGTCCGCCGGCGCGCTCGCAACGGAAGTCTCGCCCGAAGCGGTCTATGACGCGCGCGAACATTTCAAAGCGCATCAGCGCCTACTCGCAGAAGAAAATCCGCCCTTCTATCCCTACTTCTTTCCGCCCTTCTTCTTTTTCGTCACCATCATCCTCGCAATGCTCCCGCTCAAGACGGCGTGGGTCGCGTGGATGGCGGCGACGCTTCCGATTTATCTCTGGGCCGCGCGCATCTCATTCCCGATGAGAGGATGGCTGCTGCTCGCGCTCGCCTACCCGGCGGTGTTCGTTAACTTCGCACATGGACAGAACGGATTCCTCATCGCCGGCCTTCTCGCAGGCGGCGTTTTGATGCTCGACAAACGCCCACTGCTGGCGGGCGTTCTTTTCGGCCTGCTGACGCTGAAACCTCATTTCGGCCTTCTCATTCCGATCGTCCTTCTTGCGACAGGGCGTTGGCGAACGATCGCAGCCGCATGCGCGACTACGCTCCTTCTGTGCGGCGCGGCGACGCTCGCCTTCGGCGCCGATATCTGGCCCGCCTTCTTCAAGAACGCCGCTTTCGCCCGCACCGCCTATCTCGCCGATGGCGGCGGCGGCTGGGCGAAACTCCAAAGCCTCTATTCAGCGTTGCGCGCGCTCGGCGCGCCGGAAGCGCCCGCCATGGCCGCGCAGGCGGCGCTTGGATTGGGAATCGCGGCATCCATGGTCTGGCTCTGGCGCAGCACAGCGCCGTTCGCCTTAAAGAGCGCAGGCCTCATCACCGCTGCCCTTCTCGCAACGCCTTATGTCTACGACTACGATTTCATGGCGCTCGCGCCTGCGCTCGGGCTCCTCGCATCCGAAGGTCTCAAGGACGGTTTCCGCCCCTATGAAAAGACAGGGCTCGCCTTCGCTTTTCTTGCGCCGCTGGTGGCCCGCACCCTCGGCGCGGCGACGCTCATCCCGATAGGATTTCTCGCCCTCGCCGCGGTTTTCGCGCTCACTATGGCCCGCGCCTTGAGCGCCGTCGGGGCGCGCGCTGAAGAGCCCTGCGCCGCCTGACCCCGCTGCTGCATGGCCGCCTGTCGCTTCGCCCTCCCCGCAGCTATGCTGGCGCGAGGATGAAGGAGAGCCCGCAATGGCCTATACATGCTTTACCGTCGATATCGCCGACCATATCGCGCATATCCGCTTTAACCGGCCGGACAAAGCGAACTCGATGATCCCGGAGTTCTGGCGAGAACTTCCCGAAGCGGTCAACGACATCTCGGACAACGCCTGGGCCCGCGTCATCGTCCTTTCCTCCGAGGGCAAACATTTCAGCTCCGGCATGGACATCTCGGTCTTCATGCAAGGCGGTCTCGATCCGGATGAGAGCAATCGCGAACTCGATGCAGAGCTCTTCACGCACAAGGTGAAAGCGCTGCAGAACACATTTTCAGCGCTTGAGAACGCTCGCCAGCCCGTGCTCGCCGCCATTCAGGGTGGCGCGATCGGCGCCGGCGTCGATCTCGTCACCGCCTGCGACTGTCGATATGCGAGCGAAGACGCCTTCTTCTGCATTCAGGAGACCGCAGTCGGCATGACCGCGGATGTCGGCACCTTCCCGCGTCTCGCGCGGCTCATCCCCGAAGGCTGGGCGAGGCAGATGTCGTATACGGCCGAACGCCTCCCCGCGTCGAAAGCGAAAGAGATCGGTCTCGTCAACGAGGTCTTCGCCTCGCATGAAGCGCTCCTCGCCGGCGTCATGGAGATCGCCGGGAAGATCGCCGTCCACTCGCCGCTCGCCGTGACTGGCTGCAAGGCGATGATCAACTATTCGCGCGATCATTCCACCGCCGACGCACTCAACTATATCGGCGTCTGGAACGCCGGCATGCTGCGCGCTGACGACATCAAGGAGAGCTTCATCGCCAAGATGGAGAAACGCGCGCCGAAATTCGCCGATCTGAAGAAGATCAAGAAATCGCTCTAGCTGGCCCTTTCGGAGCACGGCGCTGAGACGGCGATTGGACGGGATCGCCGGCTATCTGCCCGGCCCGGCTCCAATTTTCGGCCTCCGCTGCGACGACAGGCCCCTTTCCACGCGGGCGAGCGCTGCTATATTCCCGGCTCACATCTCTGCGCCCGGACAAGATCTCTGTTTGGGACGCTTCCCATTTGAACCTTCTGGGCACGAAAGCGGCGACGCATGGTTGAGCTTACCCTTCCGAAGAACTCGAAGATGACCGGCAAGGGGAAGGCCTTCACCGCGGCCAAGAAGGATGGCGGCCAGTACCGCACGTTCAAGGTCTACCGCTACGATCCGGATGGCGGTGAGAATCCGCGCGTCGACAGCTATGAAGTCGAGATGACAGGCGTGTCGATGGTTCTCGATGCGCTCATCAAGATCAAGAACGAGATGGACCCGACGCTGACGTTCCGGCGCTCCTGCCGCGAAGGCGTATGCGGATCATGTTCGATGAACATCAACGGCGCCAACACGCTCGCCTGCACCAAGGGCATGCATGAACTCGGCTCCGGCGACGTGACCGTCTATCCGCTGCCCCACCAGCCGGTCGTGAAAGACCTCGTGACGGACCTCACGAACTTCTACAAGCAGCACGCTTATATCCAGCCTTTCCTGCAAGCTGACGCCAGCGAGCGCGAGAAGGAATTCCTTCAGTCGCCGGAAGCGCGCGCCAAGCTCGACGGCCTTTACGAGTGCATTCTCTGCGCGTCCTGCTCGACCTCCTGCCCGTCCTATTGGTGGAACGGCGACAAGCCGGACGGCGAAGAATATCTCGGGCCAGCGGCGCTGCTGCAGGCCTATCGCTGGCTCAGCGACAGCCGCGACGAGAAAACCAACGAACGCCTCGACAAGCTTGAAGACGAATTCAAGCTCTATCGTTGCCACACGATCATGAACTGCGCACAGGTCTGTCCAAAAGGCCTAAACCCGGCGAAAGCGATCGCCGAAATCAAGAAGATGATGGTGAACCGTCCGGCGAAAGGCGAAAGCCCCGCCGCCCACAAAGCCGCGCCTGCCAAGGCCTGACACCATCAGCGTAGCTCCATAGCCGCAGGCGGCGCCTGCACGCCTCGCCGATGATAGGCGTGCGTCCCTTTCACGCCCGGTGAAAACCGGGCGGGAGCCCGTCATGACAAATCCTGCGGCGTCATCGCCGTCCCGCCCTTCGGCGGTCAAAACCTATATTGAGCTGTTCACGCCGAAACTCGTGACCATTCTGCGCGAGGGCTACCGATTCAAGGAATTTCGCGCGGACGCTCTCGCAGGCGTCACCGTGGCGATCGTCGCGCTACCGCTTTCGATGGCGATCGCCATCGCGTCGGGCGTCGAGCCGGCGCGCGGTCTTTATGCGGCGATCATCGGCGGCTTCCTCGTATCGGCGCTCGGCGGCAGCCGGTTCCAGATCGGCGGACCGGCCGGCGCCTTCATCATCCTCGTGGCGGCGACAGTACAGAAGCACGGCGTCGACGGCTTGCTGCTCGCGACGTTCATCTCAGGGTTCTTTCTCGCTGCGGCGGGATTCCTGCGGCTCGGCACCTATGTGCAGCTCATTCCCTATCCCGTGACGGTTGGCTTCACGGCGGGGATCGCCATCGTCATCTTCACAAGTCAGATCGCCGATCTCTTCGGGCTGACCATGGAAGGGGGCGGCGGTCATGGCATCGTCTCCACATTGGAGGCCGCCGTCGCGAGCGCGCCCAGCGCGAACCCTTATGCGATCGCCGTTTCTCTCGGAACGATCGTCACCATCCTGACCCTACGACGGTTTGCGCCGCGCCTTCCGGTCATCCTCATCGCCGTTACAGGCGCGGGCGTCGTCGCCGCTCTCTTCAATCTTCCGGTCGAGACGATCGGCTCGCGCTTCGGCGGCATCCCGAACGGGCTTCCGCCGCCTTCACTTCCGCCGATCAGTCTTGCGAAGATTTCAGCGGTTCTCCCCGACGCCTTCTCCTTCGCCCTGCTCGGCTCCATCGAGTCATTGCTGTCGGCGACTGTCGCCGATGCGATGACGGGCCGGCGTCATCGTTCGAATTGCGAACTCGCCGCGCAGGGCGTTGCGAACATCGCATCGTCGATTTTTGGCGGTCTCGTCGTTACGGGCACGATCGCGCGGACAGCGACGAATGTGCGCGCCGGCGCGCACGGCCCAGTCTCGGGCATGCTGCATTCTGTCTTCGTGCTGGCTTTCATGATCATTGCCGCGCCGCTCGCTTCCTATGCGCCGCTCGCAGCGCTCGCCGGCGTGCTCGCCGTCGTCGCCTGGGACATGGTCGAACGGCACGCCATGGCGAGCCTGATGCGTTCTTCAATGTCGGACGCCGCCGCGCTCTCGGCGACCTTCCTGCTCACTGTCTTCCAGGGCCTCACTCAGGCGATCGTCGCTGGCGTCGCCATTGGCGCGCTCTCCTTCATTCAGCGCATGGCGGATTCCGCGGCGCTCAGCAGCCATGGCCCGCTCCTCCAGCCTGACATGCCAGACGCCCCAGCCGGAGAACGGACTGCCTATGAGGCGGCGGCCGGCGAACGGGGCGTTGCGGTCTACCGGCTTTCCGGCGCGATCTTCTTCGGATCGGCGGCAAGCCTTGGCGCGGCGCTCGACCGCGTTCTCTCCGGCCAGCACACGCTCATTCTCGATTTTTCGGGAGCAGCGCTTGTCGACTCGAGCGGCGCCAACGCCATCTCCGGCTTCATCCGTAAAGCGGAGCGACGCGGCGTGAATGTCGTCATTTCCGGCGCATCGCCTGACGTCAGGCGCGCGCTCGTCAGTGGCGGCCTCAAGGCGCCGCGCGTGCGTTATGAAGTCGATCTCGATGAGGCGCTATCAACCGCGAAGACCGGCGCGGCCTAAGATTTCAGCGCGCCGGTTTCGAGATCGAGCCCCGCCGCTTCAAGCGCGCGCAAAAGCGGCTCGATATGCGCCGCGTAAGCCTGCGCCCGGCCGGAAAGGCTCACCGGCTCGCGCACCTGCACGGCGCTGATCGTCGAGGCGGCGGAACCCGGCTTGCCGCGTTCTGCGCAGCCCTCTTCCCAATCGAGACCGCAAAGCTCCACCAGCCTGCGCGCTTCCGCGTCAAAGTTTTCGACAAATGGCTCGTACTGGACCGTCACGAAGCGGTCGCCGAGAACGGACTCCCAATGCGCCGCGGTCTTTTCGCGAAGCGCGAGGAAGTGGGCGATATCCTCAAAGCCGCCTGTAAACGCCCAGTACTTCGTGAATTCATGGCGATAAATTGACAGAGCCGTCTCGACCGGATTGCGCCGCACCCTGATGATCGGCGAAGCAGGAAAGAGTTGTGCGATCAATCCCACTGCGTCCGCATTGAGGAGCCCCTTGTCTGTCATGAACCGCGCACCATCGAGCGCAGGCGCCTGCGCCCAATAGGCGCCCGCGAAATGGGCTCGCTCATCTTCGCTCAAGGGGCCCGCAAACGCTCCGCGCTGCATGAATAATTCGAGCAGCGTCGCCATCGCCGGCAACTCTCCGCCGGCATGAACACCCGAATGAGCGCCGACGACAGATTCAAGCAAGGTCGTTCCTGACCGCGGCGCACCCATGATGAAGATCGGCGTTGCGGGACTTTCGGCGGCGCCGGAAGTCGCGGCAGCGAAGTCTTCCTGATCCGAAAAGCGGTCCCAGATGGATTTAATGCGCTGTTCGGCGCCGGAGGCATCGTATTCGACGTTCTCAAGACGCCTGTTTTCGTTGGCGAACGCATTCGCGCGAGCGTATTCCTGAAACGCTCTGTCGATGTCGCCTTTGGCGTCGTGGTGATGAGCAAGGACGAAACTCGCCATGCTCCGTTCGGCTGGCGATCTCGATGCGTCTTCGACCCTGCGCGTCAGCGCCTCAATTTCCGACTCTTTGAGCTTGCCCTTACGCAGCGCGCTCAAATGCGGATAGACGGGCAGATAATCCGGGTCGAGCAAAACCGCCTCTTCAGCAAGCGAGAGCGCCTGCTCGATATCGCCTTCCTGTAGGCGATGGAGCGATTGGGTGGAACGCAAGGCCGCGTTCGGCTTTTGTCGGTCCGCTTCCTCAAGTGCTGCACTGGCTTTTTCCGTAAGGCCCGCCCTAAGCGCGACGCTAGCGTAAGCTGTGAGGTTGGGCGGCGTGCGCCCCTCGAACTTGAGCACATTCTCAAATGCCTCCAATGAGGCGCGCAAGCGCGCGCTTTCATAAAAAGCAAGAGCGAGGTCGCGCCAGGCGGCAGCGTTCTTGGGCTGCTTGGAGAGAAGTTGCTGCGAGGTCCGTTCCAGGGTCGGCCAATCGCGATTGACGCGCGCAAAATCGAGCCGAACCTGCAAAGTCTCGGGAGCGTCTGGCTTGAGTTTGTCAGCATGCTCCAAAGCGTAGAAGGCGGCGGGATAATTACCCGCGGCGGCATGCGCCCGCGCAAGGCGCAGAGCAAGCGCCAGATTCCCGCTGTCGAGGATGAGCGCCCGGTCGAGCGCTTCCGCAGCTTTCTCGTATTCCCGCTTCGCAATGAGACTCTCGCCGAGAATCTGCCAGGCCTTCGCAAAGTCCGGCGCGAGCCGTGTCGCCGTTTCGAGTTCTTCGATCGCACGATCGATCTGGCCTGTCGCCCGGCAGTATTCGGCGAGGTTGGCGTGATAGCCGGGGCTCTCAGGCGAGAGCTCAATCGCTTTGACGAGCGGCGCCTCAGCCTCGTCCGTACGGCGCGCGTGGAGAAGGGCCATGCCATAGACGGAAAGCGCGTCAGGATCGGCCGGGTTCTCCGCAAGGGCCGCCTCATATCGGGCGAGAGCGGTCTTGAGATCTCCCTTTCTGTGGGCCTCAAAGCCCTCGGCGAGAATGGAGTTGGCAGCAGCGTCGCTCATGGTGTCCGGACTTCCTGATTGATCGGCAAGAGGATGATTTATAAGGCGTTCCATCCAAAAAGCGAATGCGCCGGGCAGCTCGCCCGCATGCAGCCCGGCCCCATACGACCGGCAGCCCGCAATTGGCGGCGGATGGTCTCGTCAATGTCAAGATAATCTGCGAAACAGGAATCTCATGCGAAAGGCGGAGGGGCCATTCATGCGCATTGTCCTAAATATTCTGCTCGGCCTTGTGGGCCTCGTTCTCATCCTGGCCGCCGGGGCCTATTTCTGGTTCTGGGCGACCCCGGTCGGCGTCAACAATTACATCAACAAGGTCACGATCGAGGCCGCGATCGATTCCCCGGAGCTGATCACCCAGCTCGGCATCATCGACAACACCCCCCTCGACTTTCACAGCGGCAAGCTCTCCGACTACACGGAGGCGCAGGACAAGAAGTCTCTCGCCAAGCTGAAGCGCGCGCGCGCCGGGCTCGACAAATACGGGCCGGACGGCCTCGAAGGACAGGAACTCCTCAGCTGGAAAATCACCGCTTGGTTCTTCGACGATCTCATCCGCCAGGCCGAGTTCGAATATGGCGGCTATCGCGTCAACCAGATCTCAGGCGTCACGGTCGACCTGCCGCAGTTCCTCACCGATATTCACGTCATCAAGAACGAAAAGAGCGTCAAGCGCTATATCTCGCGCGTCAACGAGTTCGGCCGCGTGCTGCGCGAAGTGAAGGCGCGCGTTAAAGATGACCGCGCGCACGGGGTCGTTCCGCCGGACTTCATCATCGACAAGGCGCTGAACGGCATGCGCAACTTCATCGAGGGCGGCGCGGAAGCAAACCCCCTCGTGACGACGCTGCCCGCCAAGCTCGAGAAGATCGAGGGGCTCAGTGAAGAAGCGCGCACCGCTTATGTCGACGAAGCGAAAGAGATTGTCTCTTCGCAAGTCATCCCCGGCTATGAAGCGCTGATCGCCCTCTTCGAAGACATGGCGAAGACGACCGACCACAACGCCGGCGTCTGGCGCATTCCGGACGGCTCGAAAATCTACGCCGCCGCGCTCAAGTCGAACACGACGACCGACATGACCGCCGACGAAATTCACGAAATCGGCTTGTCGGAAGTCGCCCGCATTGAAGCGGAGATGGACGCGATCCTGATCCAACAGGGCCTTACCGAGGGCGATGTTTCGACCCGCGTGAAACAGCTCATGTCCGATCCGGCGCAGATCTTCCCGAATACGGATGAAGGCCGCCAGCAGATGCTCGACTATCTCGTCGAGCTGAACACGGAGGTCATGGAGAAGGCGCCGCAATACTTCATCACGCTGCCGCCGCAGCCGCTCGAAGTTGTGCGCGTGCCGGAATATTCACAGGATTCCTCGCCCGGCGGTTACTACAATCCGCCCGCGCTCGATGGTTCGCGGCCGGGCCGCTTCTACATCAATCTCAAGAACACGGCGGACAACCCGCGCTGGACGCTGCCGACGCTGCTCTATCACGAAGGCGCG
>Ga0116162_10001986_pt1 | contig 12927 bp, 13 predicted proteins | sample AD_UKC105_MetaG_FD_89875 | JGI IMG/M metagenome (GOLD analysis project Ga0116162, IMG submission 89875) | Active sludge microbial communities of municipal wastewater-treating anaerobic digesters from Hong Kong - AD_UKC105_MetaG | ecosystem: Engineered > Bioreactor > Anaerobic > Digestate... | reverse complement strand
GTCAGCAGCGCCTTTGCACAACGACGCAAGACCCTGCGCAATAACCTCAAGGGCATCCTCGACGTCGACCGTATCGAGGCCCTGGGAATCGACCCGGGCTGCAGGACAGAGACGTTGTCAGTCGAGGATCTGATCCGTCTGCACGACGCGACACTCGCGGCCAGCTGACAGGCTGTCGCAAAGCGAATGGCGTTCGCTCAGCTTCCGTTGCCGCCTGTCAGCATGGTTTACACAAGACCACGCCAGACTCGCGAAGCCTCGCACAACCAGCTGATTTCAAATACAAAAACGACACATGGCACGACACGTGCTTTGCATTATGTGCACGCGCGCCTACCGGTTCTCTGACGATAAAGCCGACGCCTGTGCCGAACGGAGAACAGAAGAAGTGGCGGGAGACCCGGTAGGCGCGCCCACCTTCACGCACCCAGCACACCGACATGCATTGCCCATCCATCGAACACAGCGGATCTGCCGCACGCATCCCAGCGGCAATTCGCCATGGCTAGGGCACGACGCCGTGACCAGGCCGCAGTGACGCACCAGTTTGCACCCTGCAAGGAAGATGCGGCGCAAGGCACCGGCAGCGTCGCGATCAACACCACTTCGCGGCCCAAGCGCGCCAAGCGGCGCACGCGCAATGGCAGGATGCCTGACGCCGGGACCTGAGTGCGGTTCGGTGGCACAACGAAGAACGGGGCCGAATCAGGCCCCGTTTCAAATCCATCACAGGGGTGACGTCAGAATGGGATATCGTCCTCGAATCCGTTGTCCATCGGTGCGGCCTGCGGCTCACGCTGTGTCTTCTGCTGGGGGGCCGATGCCCGTGACTGCGAGGGCGCAAAGTCCGCGCTGCCGCCACGGCTGTCGAGCATCTGCATCTCGTCGGCGATGATCTCGGTGGTGTAACGGTCCTGGCCCTGCTGATCCTGCCACTTGCGGGTCTGCAGCTTGCCCTCGAGGTAGACCTTCGCGCCCTTCTTCAGGTATTCGCCGGCGATCTCGGCCAGCTTGCGAAACATCACTACGCGATGCCACTCGGTCTTTTCCTGGTTCTCGCCGCTGCTCTTGTCCTTCCAGGTCTCCGAAGTCGCCACCGTGATGTTGCACACGGCACCACCGTTCGGCATGTACCGCACCTCGGGATCCTGCCCCAGGTTTCCGATCAGGATGACCTTGTTTACGCTGCCTCTGCTCATGTTTTCTCCTCTGTTCGGCACCGCCTCCGTGCGGCGCCGTCAATGCTCGACGGACCGGGAAGTTTACGCCGGCCGGGTGACGATTTCATCCAGCGCCACATGGTCCAGACGTTCGCGATCGACCTTCAGGTAGGCAACGCCCTCATCGACCACCACCACCGCCTCGATCACTCCGGGCACCCGACGCAGACGATCGACCAGGTCATTGGCACCGCTGGCCCGCACAGCCCCCACATTGACCAGGCGACTGGTATAGCGCCCGGGCTTGCGCATCCCACTGGCCAGCAACAGCCAGATCAGCGCTGCCAGCGCCCCCGCCTCAAACACCGCAGTCACGCCCAGGTGTTGATGGACCCAACCGCCCACCAGCCCCCCGACGAAAGCGCCGCTGAACTGCGAGGTCGAATACACCCCCATCGCGGTGCCCTTGGCCTCCACCGGGGCAACCTTGGACACCAGCGACGGCAGCGTCGCCTCGAGCAGGTTGAACGCCGTGAAGAACAACGCCAGTGCGGCCACGAAGCCCCAGAAATGCCCGGCGAACAGACCCAGTGCCAGCTGCGCCACTCCAAGACAGGCGACCGCGCCGAGAAACACCTGCTTCATCAGGCCGCGCCGCTCGGCCAGGATAATGAACGGCACCATCGCCGCGATCGAACCGAGCATCACCGGCAGGTAAAGCATGCTGTGGTGCACCGGCGCCAGCCCCAGGTCGCGCAGGATCAACGGCACGGCAAGGAACAACGCAGTCAGGATCAGGTGCAGCGAAAAAATACCGAAGTCCAGGCGCAGCAGATCGGCGTTGCGCAGCACGCGCCTGAACATCGCCGGCACCGATTCAGCGTCCCGATGCACACTGCTGTGCATCGGGGTCGGTACGATCAGCGCGACCACGGCGATGCCGAGCAGTGCCAGCAGTGCGGTCACCCAGAAGATGCCACTGACCCCGACCAGGCGGCCGAGCACCGGGCCGGCCAGCATCGCCAGCATGAAAGACGCGCCGATGGTGATGCCGATCGTGGCCATCGCCTTGGTGCGATGTTCTTCGCGCGTCAGATCGGCGGCCATCGCCATGACCGCCGCCGCGATCGCACCGCTGCCCTGGATCGCCCGCCCGACGATCACCAGCCAGATATCGTCCGCCAGCGCCGCAATCACACTGCCGAGCGCGAACAACAGCAACCCGCCGAAGATCACCGGCTTGCGCCCGATACGGTCCGACAGCAGGCCGAACGGGATCTGCAGCAGCGCCTGGGTCAGACCATAGATGCCAACGGCGAGTCCGGTCAGGAATGGCGTTGCACCCGGGAGATGCTCGGCAAACAGCGCAAACACCGGCAGGATCAGGAACAACCCGAGCATGCGAAAACCGTACACGCCGGCGAGCCCGACGACGGCGCGTTTCTCGCCCGAGGTCATATTTTCCGTCGATCTAGATCGCACAGCGTCCCCCTTGAATGCAGCGCGGCATTTTAACCCGTTTCGGTACCGGCAGCAGGCGGATTTGGCGGCCGCGGTCCCGGCATCATCGCCTTCCCGCGGTCTCACCTGGCACTCCCGGCTTTCCCGCATCCATATCGACGTTTCCCCGCCCGGCGCTGTCCCGTACACTCATCAGGTTTTGGCCCAATGCAGTTGCCGTCATGGACACGATCCACATCCGGGGTGCACGCACCCACAACCTGAAGAACATCGACCTCGACCTGCCGCGTGACCGGCTGATCGTGATCACCGGCCTGTCCGGCTCGGGCAAGTCTTCGCTGGCGTTCGACACCATCTATGCGGAGGGGCAGCGGCGCTACGTCGAGTCCCTGTCGGCCTACGCACGCCAGTTCCTGTCGATAATGGAGAAACCGGACGTCGACCATATCGAGGGGCTGTCGCCAGCGATCTCGATCGAACAGAAGACCACCAGCCACAACCCGCGCTCGACCGTCGGCACCATCACCGAGATCTACGACTACCTGCGGCTGTTGTATGCACGTGCCGGCACACCGCGCTGCCCGACCCACGGCGAACGCCTCGAGGCGCAGACTGTCAGCCAGATGGTCGACCAGGTGCTGGCACTGCCGGAGGGCAGCAAGCTGATGCTGCTGGCGCCGGTGATCTCCGAGCGCAAGGGCGAATACCAGAAACTGCTCGCCGAACTGCATGCGCAGGGTTTCATCCGCGCGCGGATCGACGGCCAGACGTTCGAGCTCGACGACCCGCCCGAGCTCGAACTGCACAAGAAACACACCATCGAGGTGGTGGTCGACCGCTTCAAGGTCCGCGAGGATCTGCGGCTGCGTCTCGCCGAATCGTTCGAGACCGCACTGCACCTGGCCGAGGGCGTGGCGCGCGTGGCCTGGATGGAGAGCGACACGGACAATCCACAGCCTGACCTGGTTTTCTCGGCCAATTTCGCCTGTCCGGTGTGCGGCTACAGCATCGAGGAGCTGGAGCCACGGCTGTTCTCGTTCAACAACCCGGTCGGCGCCTGTCCGACGTGCGATGGCCTGGGCGTCGAGCAGTTCTTCGACCCCGCGAAGGTTGTCGCCAACCCTGATCTGTCGCTCGGCGGCGGCGCGGTGCGCGGCTGGGACCGGCGCAACGCCTACTACTACCAGATGATCCGCTCGCTCGGGCAGTTCTATGGCTTCGACCCCGAGACCCCGTGGCATGAGCTGCCGGAAGAGACCCGCCAGGTGATTCTCAAGGGCAGCGGCTTCGACAGCATCGAATTCAGCTACTTCAACGAGCGCGGCCGCGTGGTGAAGAAGAGCCACCCGTTCGAGGGCATCATCAACAACATGCAGCGCCGCTACCGCGAGACCGAGTCCAACGCCGTGCGCGAGGAGCTGGCCCGCTATATCTCGTCGCAGCCCTGCCCTGACTGCGAGGGCACACGGCTCAACCAGGGCGCGCGCAACGTGTTCATCGCCGAGCACAACCTGCCGTCGATCACCAACATGGCGGTGGAACACAGCCTGGCGTTCTTCGACACGCTCGACCTGCCCGGCAAGCAGGGCAAGATCGCCACCAAGATAGTCAAGGAGATCAACGACCGCCTGCGGTTCCTGGTCAACGTCGGTCTCAATTATCTGACCCTGGACCGCAGTGCCGAGACCCTGTCCGGCGGCGAGGCACAGCGTATCCGCCTGGCCAGCCAGATCGGTGCCGGCCTGGTCGGCGTGATGTACGTGCTCGACGAGCCGTCGATCGGCCTGCACCAGCGCGACAACGAACGCCTGCTCAAGACCCTGACCTACCTGCGCGATCTGGGCAACACCGTGATCGTGGTCGAACACGACGAGGATGCGATCAGGCACGCCGACCATGTGGTCGACATCGGCCCCGGCGCCGGGGTGCACGGCGGTCGCATCATCGCCCAGGGCACGGTCCACGACATCTGCGCGGTCGAGGGTTCGGTCACCGGCGACTATCTCGCCGGCCGCCAGTCGATCGAGATCCCGGCACAGCGCCATCCCATCGACCGCACGCGGATACTGCGCATCGAAGGCGCCAGCGGCAACAATCTCAAGCAGGTCAAACTGGAGATCCCTGCGGGCCTGTTCACCTGCGTCACCGGGGTCTCCGGTTCCGGCAAATCGACGCTGATCAACGACACCCTGTACCCGCTGACCGCGAACCAGCTCAACGGCGCCAGCCACAGCGTCGCGCCTTACAGGAAGGTGACCGGCCTCAAGCACTTCGACAAGGTGGTCGACATCGACCAGTCGCCGATCGGGCGCACGCCCCGCTCAAACCCCGCCACCTATACCGGGCTGTTCACGCCGATCCGCGAGCTGTTCGCCGGCGTGCCCGAGGCACGATCGCGCGGCTACAGCCCCGGGCGGTTTTCGTTCAACGTCAAGGGCGGACGCTGCGAGGCGTGCAAGGGCGATGGCGTGATCAAGGTCGAGATGCACTTTCTGCCGGACATCTACGTGCAGTGTGACGTGTGCAGGGGCCGTCGCTACAACCGTGAGACCCTGGAGATCCAGTACAAGGGCAAGCGCATCAACGAGGTCCTCGACATGACGGTCGAGGATGCGCTGTCGTTCTTCGACGCCGTACCGGTACTTGCGCGCAAGCTGCAGACCCTGATCGACGTCGGACTGAGCTACATCACCCTGGGCCAGAACGCGACCACCCTGTCCGGCGGCGAGGCACAGCGCGTGAAACTGTCACGCGAGCTGTCCAAGCGCGACACCGGGCGGACCCTGTACATCCTCGACGAACCGACCACCGGACTGCATTTCCATGACGTCAAACAGCTGCTCGGCGTCCTGCACCGTCTGCGCGATCACGGCAACACCGTGGTGGTGATCGAGCACAATCTGGACGTGGTCAAGACCGCCGACTGGCTCATCGACCTGGGTCCCGAAGGCGGTGACGGCGGCGGGCAGATCGTCGCCACCGGGACACCGGCGGAGGTTGCCGGGATGTCGCATTCGCACACCGGGCGCTTCCTGGCACCGATACTTGACCGCGGATAGTTTCCGCGCAGGGCACGGGCGTCGGCATCGCCAGGGGATCGGCGGGAGACCTCGCGCTCGCACGCGGGTTGTGAGATCCTAATATACTTATATGCTTTCTGCCGGCGTGGGGCCGATTCCCCGCGTCCGGGTCCGTTTTCCTGAAATCGATACAAGGGCTTCATACGTGCGTCTGGCCAACTTTCTGCCGTTCCTGCATTGGCTGCATCTGGTCAACAAGCGCTCGCTGCGCGCGGACCTGGTCGCCGGGTTCACCGGCGCCGTGATCGTCCTGCCGCAGGGCGTGGCCTTCGCCACGATCGCCGGCCTGCCGCCGGAGTACGGCCTCTACACCGCGATGGTCACGCCGATCATTGCGGCCCTGTTCGGTTCCTCGTTCCATCTGGTGTCGGGGCCGACGACCGCGATCTCTATCGTGGTTTTCTCCGCAATAAGCGACCTCGCCACACCCGGTTCGCCGGAGTTCGTGTCGATGGCACTGACCCTGACATTCCTCGCCGGGGCCTACCAGCTGGCATTTGGACTGGCGCGCCTCGGGACCGTGGTCAATTTCGTGTCGCACACCGTAGTCATCGGGTTCACCGCCGGTGCCGCACTGCTGATTGCCACCAGCCAGATGAAGCATGTCCTCGGTATCGATATCCCCAAGGGGGAGTCGTTCCTGCACACCTGGATGGACGTGTACGTGATGGCGGCGGATATCAGCCCGACCACGCTGATCATCGCGCTGAGCACATTGATCAGTGCGGTCGCAGTCAAGAAATTCGTCCCGCGCCTGCCGAACCTGCTGGTCGGCATGGTGGTCGGAAGCCTGGTCGCGATCGTCCTCGGTGGCGCCGAGGCCGGCATCAAGCTGGTTGGCGAGATACCCGCACATCTGCCGCCGCTTTCGATGCCGGACCTGTCGCTGGGTTCGATCAAGACGCTGGCCCCACAGGCATTCGCGGTTGCGCTGCTCGGCCTGATCGAGGCCGTTTCGATCAGCCGTGCGGTGGCGACAAAGTCGAATCAGAACATCAATGCCAACCAGGAATTCATCGGCCAGGGCATGTCCAACGTGGTCGGCAGCTTCTTTTCCAGTTACGCAGGCTCGGGCTCGTTCACACGCTCCGGGATCAACTATTCGGCCGGGGCGAAGACCCCCTTGTCCGCCATTTTTGCGGCGATGATGCTGATGGTGATCGTGCTGCTGATTGCACCACTGACTGCCTACCTGCCGATTGCCGCGATGGGCGGGGTCATCCTGATCGTCGCCTATAACCTGATCGATCTGCACCACATTGGCGACATCCTGCGTTACAGCCGCTCGGAAACCAGCATCCTGTTGACGACATTTTTCGCGACGCTGTTCCTCGAGCTCGAATTCGCGATCTACCTCGGCGTGCTGTTGTCGCTTTTGATCTTCCTGGCCCGCACCTCGGTGCCGCCGATACCCGCGCTGACCGTGGACACCACACGCAAGGCCGGCAAGCGCACTTTCGTCAACATCGAAAACAAGCCGCTGCGTGCCTGCCCACAGCTGAAAATCCTGGAGATGGATCTGGCGCTGTATTTCGGATCGATCAACCACGTGCAACGGCGCATCAGCCGGATCGTCGAAAACGAAGAGATCCGGCATATTCTGATCGTCGGTGACGGTATCAGTTATCTGGATCTGAGCGCGGCAGAGGCGCTGGTCAGCGAGGCCAAGCGCCTGCAGAAACTCGGCGGCGGCCTGTACTTCGTCGGTCTGGACGAAAATGTATACGAATTCGCGGCACGCTCGCAGTTCATCCGCAAGATCGGACCGGCATACTTCTTCGATTCCAAAACGGACGCAATCCGCGCAATCTTCCGCCGCCTCGACAAAGGCGTATGCGCCCAGTGCACCGCGAGGGTGTTTCTGGAATGTCCGGAGCCCGCGGCGACAGAAGCCGCTTCGAATTGATGTCTAGAAGTCGCCGTTGGCCGCCGCGCTCGGTGGAGGTTGTTGCGGTCGGTTGCGCGCCTCCATCTGGTAATACCGGTCGGTGATCTTCAGCAGTTCGTTGTTCTTGTCGCGTAACTCGGCTTTGACGTCACCAAGTTCGCGACGATAGGTGTCGACCTGGCGACGCAGCGGCTCGACGTCGCGCAGCGCGCGCTTGAGCTCACCCGCCAGACGGTCTCGTTCTTCGGCCTGCTTTTTCTGCTCGCGTATCAGTCGCTTGTTTTCGTATTCCAACTCGCGAAGGCGGTGGCTGCGTTCGGCCAGGGCGTCACGCTGCGCGCGGATCAACTGCTTGGCGGCCGGCGACTCCTCAAGCCCGCTGTCGCGTCGCGAAAGCCGGTCGTGCAGGCGCGCGTTACTCTCGACCAGCACCATGTTCTCGACCAGCAGGTTGCGGTAAGCCTGCTCGAGTTCAGAGCCGGTCAGAACCCGCTCGCTGCCCGAAGCGCCAGGCACCTGCCCCGTCTCCTCGGAGACCGACGCCACCTGGCCAGGCGCGGCCGCATTCGGCCTGCCCAAGACCAACCGTTCGATAAAAGAGAATCCACGGTTTCGCTTCATGCCTCGTCCTCCCAACATAGGCGAGCCGGACACTACAGCGATTTGGCGGAAGGCCCGATCGGCATAAAGACGACGAACCTTCCGCGTTGGTTTCGTCTAAGTGCCAGCCAATCCGCCGGCTGTTGCGCCAGCTGAGATCCGACGCCCGACTGCAAACGGCAGCCAGGCGAAAAGTGCGGAAACCCACAACAATCCGACGTTCGCCGCCGGCACCGCCGCGCTACCGCTCAATCCTTCCAAACCCGGGTTCAGAGTACCTGGTGTCGCTGGTGCGCTGATCCAGATCCACTCACCCGGCAAACCAATACGTTGTAACGACATCCCGGGCTCGGTATTGCCGTCTTCAGTGACCGGTACGACCCTGGCAGATGCCCCGGAAGCCACGCCGGCCACCGCTGAAACCGCCGCCTCGTAGGCGACGAAATCCACGACAACGGCGGTCGGTGAGACCAGTGCAATGGCTTCATGGTCATTCTGGATGCCCCGTACCGGCCAGTAGGCCTCGCCCAGGCCATCGCCGAAATCACCAAGAACACCTGACAGCGTCACCGCGTCATAAGGCTGGCCGTTCGAGCCGTTGTACAGAACCACTACCCAACCCGAAAGGTCGAGGCCTGCAGACCCCATCACTGCGACAAATTCGTCGACATCCGCACCGCGGTTGTCGTAGTGGAATTCGCTGATCACTGGCGAAATCCAGGATGCCTTCAGGGGCCCCGTCAAGGCAAACAGCAGAAGCGCCCATGGCGCATATCTCACGCAAGTCATTGCAACCTCCTTGTTGTGCAACACCGCCGATCCGTGGCGGGCGATTAATCTATCAGTATTCTATCGCCCAATGCCAGCGAAAGAATGTCTGCCGCCGACGCACCGTTGGCTGCAATCTCCAACAGCCCGAGCGAATTCCCGTACCAGAAAAGCTGCCCTGCCGGCACCCGGCAGAACGTCCCGGCATGGACGACATGCCGCCCTAAAACGTTGAAGCTGCGTTGTTCATCAATGGCCTGCGCATCCAGGCCGACCATCAGATTGCCATAGGCATCGACGTACACCACACGTGCCAACCCGACGGACCAGTCACTGCCGACCATCACATCCGCCGGCATCACCGAGGTCGCCACCGCGTGACCGGCGGCCAGCCGCGCCGCCACGGGGGCGAACAGATCGCGACCGTGAAAGCTCGCAGACAGGGACGCAGGCCGCCAGTCCACACGCGAGACCCGCCCGATGTCCGGCAGCCGCGACAGCAGGCCGTTGTCTGGTCCAACGAAGGTCTTTTCGGCCGCTTCCACCACCAGCGCCGCGCGATCACCGCCAACCCCCGGGTCCACCACCGCGACGACAACGGAGCCAGGATCCAGCGGACGGCTACAGGCAGGCAATAGATAAGCGGCGAGGTCCGGGCGCATCGCGGGCGCGTCATGCATCAGGTTGATGACACGACTGTCAGGCTCGGCCTGGTAGATGGCAGCAGTCATCTGGCCCACGTAGGGGCCAGACCCACCGAAATCGGTGAACAGGAAGATCGGGCGCGGGCGAGACATGAAACGATTCTAGCCGTCCACCGGCTCCCAAGTGGCAGCAAAAAGGCACAAAAAAACCGGGCTGAGCCCGGTTTCTTGGCGGTTGACGGCAGCCGCTTACTCAGCGGCCTCGACCGCCGGTCGATCAACGAGTTCGACGAACGCCATCGGCGCCTTGTCCCCGGCACGATAGCCGCATTTCAGGATCCGCAGGTAACCGCCGGCACGCTCTTTGTAACGTGGTCCGAGCTCGCCAAACAGTTTTCCGACGGCGGAATCGCTGCGCAGACGCGCGAAGGCCAGGCGGCGCTTGGACACGCTGTCTTCTTTCGCCATGGTGATCAACGGCTCTGCAACACGGCGAAGCTCTTTCGCTTTTGGCAGCGTCGTCTTGATCAATTCATGCTCGATCAGCGACGCGGCCATATTGCGGAACATGGCCTTGCGGTGCGAACTGTTACGGTTGAGTTGCCGTCCGGCTTTGCGATGACGCATGGGTCAACTTCCTAAATTAATCGGTTTAACTAAAACGCTTCTCAGCGTGCCATCAGTTCTTCAAGGTTGTCCGGCGGCCAGTTCTCGAGCCGCATACCCAGCGAGAGTCCGCGGGTCGCCAGCACGTCCTTGATCTCGGTCAGCGATTTCTTGCCCAGGTTGGGCGTCTTCAGCAATTCGACTTCGGTCCGCTGAATCAGGTCGCCGATCAGGAAGATGTTCTCTGCCTTCAGGCAGTTAGCCGAACGAACGGTCAGCTCAAGATCATCCACCGGACGCAGCAATATCGGGTCGACAGTCGGCTCGGCGCGACCAGGCTCGGCCACCGGGCTGTCAGTGGTGTCGAGCTTGACGAAGGCCGACAGCTGATCCTGCAGGATCGTCGCGGAACGCCGAATCGCGTCTTCCGGGTCGATCGTGCCGTCAGTCTCAATGTCGATCACAAGACGGTCGAGGTTGGTGCGCTGCTCCACGCGTGCAGCCTCTACCGAATAAGCGACCCGACGCACCGGGCTGAAAGTCGCGTCCAGCTGCAGATGACCGATCGGCCGATCGTCACCAGCCGCGCTCTCGCGATTGGCCGCCGGCTCGTAGCCACGTCCGCGCCGCACTTTCATGGTCATGCTCAGCTCACCTTTGTCGGTGAGTCGGGCGATGACCAGCTCGGGGTTCGCGATCTCCATACCGTGCGACAACTGAATGTCGCCGGCGGTGATCACGCCCGGGCCCTTGGCGCTCACACTGACGATGGCCTCATCGCGATCTTCCATGCTGATCGCCACTTCTTTAAGGTTCAGCAGCATTTCCAGGACATCTTCCTGGACGCCCTCGATCGCACTGTACTCATGGAGTACGCCCTCGATCTCGGCCTCGACGATGGCGCAACCCGGCATCGAGGAAAGCAGAATACGACGCAAGGCGTTACCCAACGTGTGACCAAAACCGCGCTCGAGCGGCTCCAGCGAGACCTTCGCATGGCGCTCGTGGATGGTCTGCACGTTGACGATACGCGGCTTGAGGAATTCGGTGACGGATTCCGTCATGGATAACCCTCTTTGTTCCATTACTTGGAATACAGTTCAACGATCAATTGTTCGTTGATCTCGGCGGGCAGTTCGACACGGTCAGGCAGACGCTTGAAGGTACCGCTCATGCCCTTGGAATCCACCTCGACCCACTCGGGAAGGCCATACTGCTCAGCCAGACCCAGCGAATTCTTGATGCGTTCCTGCTTCTTGGCTTTCTCAGAGATAGCCACGGTGTCTTCCGGGCGCACCGTGAACGATGCGACGTTAACCACCTTGCCATTTACTGTGATCGACTTGTGGCTGACCAGTTGGCGCGCTTCCGCACGCGTGGAACCGAAGCCCATGCGATACACCACGTTGTCGAGCCGGCTTTCCAGCAACCGCAGCAGGTTCTCACCGGTAGCGCCTTTGACACGGGCCGCTTCCTTGTAATAGTTGCGGAACTGGCGTTCGAGGATGCCGTACAGGCGACGCACTTTCTGTTTTTCACGCAACTGCACGCCATAGTCGGACAGGCGGCGACGACGGTCACCCGACTGACCGGGCACCTTTTCCATGTTGCATTTCGAATCAACCGAGCGCACACGACTCTTGAGGTACAGATCCGTACCCTCGCGGCGCATCAGCTTACATTTCGGACCGATATAACGTGCCATTACTCAAACTCCAAATCAGACGCGGCGCTTTTTCGGCGGACGGCAACCGTTATGGGGGATCGGCGTCACATCCGTGATGCTGGTGATTTTGAAACCGGCATTGTTCAACGCCCGCACGGCGGATTCACGCCCCGGGCCCGGACCCTTGACGTTGACGTCGAGGTTTTTCACACCGTATTCCTTGGCCACCTGGCCCGCGCGGTCTGCGGCCACCTGGGCAGCAAACGGCGTGCTCTTACGCGATCCGCGGAAACCGGAACCACCCGAGGTGGCCCAGCACAGGGCGTTGCCCTGACGATCGGTGATAGTGACGATGGTGTTGTTGAAAGACGCATGGATATGCGCCACGCCATCGGTAACAACCTTTTTGACCTTTTTACGGGTACGGGTCGGAGTCTTGGCCATATGCCTATTCCTAAAAAACCTGAGCTAACGCTTATTTCTTGATCGGCTTGCGCGGACCCTTGCGGGTACGTGCATTCGTACGGGTACGCTGGCCACGCAGCGGCAATCCACGGCGGTGACGGATACCACGGTTACAGCCGAGGTCCATCAGACGCTTGATATTCATCGAGACTTCACGGCGCAGATCGCCCTCGACGGAGAACTTGGCCACTTCGGCGCGAAGCTTTTCGACTTCTTCTTCCGTCAACTGCATGATCTTGCGATCCGGCGCAACCTGTGCCGCGTCGCAGATTTCCTGGGCGCGGGTACGCCCGATCCCATAGATCGACGTCAAGGCGATCACCGCATGTTTGCGATCTGGAATGTTGACTCCAGCAATACGGGCCATTGTGAATTATCTCCTGGTACAGCGCCGAACCCGCGCGAGAAAGCGCGAAATTCTACGCATATTTCAACGTTTTAGCAATGCCGCAGTTAACCCTGGCGCTGTTTGTGGCGCGGGTCCGAGCAGATCACACGGATGACGCCCTTGCGCTTGATGATCTTGCAGTTGCGGCACATCTTTTTTACAGAGGCACGGACTTTCATGCGATATCTCCTAGGTCAAGGC
>Ga0116162_10001985_pt1 | contig 12930 bp, 16 predicted proteins | sample AD_UKC105_MetaG_FD_89875 | JGI IMG/M metagenome (GOLD analysis project Ga0116162, IMG submission 89875) | Active sludge microbial communities of municipal wastewater-treating anaerobic digesters from Hong Kong - AD_UKC105_MetaG | ecosystem: Engineered > Bioreactor > Anaerobic > Digestate... | reverse complement strand
CTTTCGCCTGAAGCCTGATCGCATACAGTGATCACATAATCGTAGGTTTTGCCGGCATCGATCATCTCATTGACAGATTTTGATCTGCTGCCGGAAATATCGATGCCGATTTCTTTCATAATTTCCACAACCAGCGGATTAACACTGCCTTTCTCGATCCCGGCGCTTTCAGCGGTCACGCCTTCGATCTTCATCGAGTTAAGAAAAGCTTCGGCTATCTGGCTTCTTGCCGAATTGTGTATGCAAACGAAAAGGATACTTGTCATCTTGATTCTCCGAACATCTCTTTCCCGCAGTCCGTGCAGCTTTCAGCCTCGAACTGGATCGTGATGTGGTTGACGCCGTAATGCTCGGTCAGAATGTGTTCTATCTCTTCAAGTATCGGTTTAGTCTGAGATATCGGTATGTCCTGAACGCTGACATGCGCCTCGAAATATATAGTGTTCTCGTTGGAATACCAGGTATGTACGTGGTGAATGTTAGACACTTTTTCTATGCTTTCGATGTCCTTTCTGATCGCCTCGTAATCTAAATCAGCTGAAGACTGCATCAGAATGTCGACGGCGCGTTTAACGATCTTCCATGATTCTTTAATTATGAACAGTGAAACGAGCACGGTGATGACCGGATCGATCCAGGTCAGTCCCCAGTATCTGATCGCAAGTCCGCCAAGTACTACACCTACCGAAGAAAGCGTGTCGCCGAGAAGATGCAGGTATGCAGCTTTGATGTTCATGCTCGAATGTGAATCTTTTGACAGTATCAGAACAGATATCAGATTCGCAAAAAGTCCGATCGTAGCAATTGTGATCATCAGTCCGGAATCTATTTCTTCTGGGTGAAGGAACCGGTCGTACGCTTCGAACAGTAGATAGATACAGATGCCGATGAGGGTCGATGAATTCACGAACGCTATAATTATCTCAGCCCTTTTATAACCGAATGATTTTCTGGCGTTCTTCTCCCTTGCGGATATTTTTATGCCTATGTAGCTAAGTACTATCGATGCGGTGTCCGACAGGTTGTGAGCAGCGTCGGAGACAAGAGCGAGGCTTCCGGATATAATACCTCCGGCGAATTCGGTAAGTGTTATAATGAAATTGAAAACGGCCACCCAGAATACTCTGGCTCCGGAAATACCTTCCGCGGAATGAGAATGACCGTGCTGATGACCGTGATGCTCACTTTCTTTATGTTTATGACCCATGCCGCCTCCGTTTATAAATGTAATATACTTATTGTGAAAAGTTGAGAAAATGACAAAATCATTGCTTTTTTATGATCAGGATATCTTCTCCGTAAATGCTTTTCATGATCTATCCGAAGAATATTTGATACACTTTCCCGAAATTATACAGACCCGCAAGAATTACAAGTATTCCGCAGATCTTTCTTAAAATAGCAGTTTTCTTCGATCCTGATGACCACTTCAGGTATTTTTCGACTAATTCAACGAAAGTACCGGCAAGGACTATTACGCCGATATGTCCTACAGAGAAAACCGCAAGAAGGATAACACCTTTCAAAAAGCTCTCGGAGCTCATCTGGAACACGATCCCCAGCATGGGAGCCATGAACGCGAATGTACACGGACCGAGCCCGATCCCGAAAAACAGACCGATCAGAAATGAAGTGAGATAGCCTTTCTTTCTAAATTTCGTCAGGTTCGGACTGTTGAAGTCAGGCATTTTTATGAGGTCTAAAAGCATAAGTCCGAAAATTATGAAGAAGAGCGTCAGAAATAAATATCCCCAACCTCCCAGATCGCCAAGCATTCTGCCCATTAATCCGGTAATGATACCTATAACAGCTATCGTTATCAGGATACCCAGACCGAAGAAAAGCGAATGATAGAACGCCCTGCCGACAGTTTCGTCTTTTCTGCCGTTGATATACCCGATGATGAGCGGTATCGAAGAAAGATGACACGGGCTTAACAGTATGCTTGCGAGTCCCCACAGGAAAGATCCCGCTAGTGCCAATCCGAAACTTCCCTGCATAAGTTCATACATATATATGAACAGCGCGTCCACTATTTTACTCCGCCCTGTTTAAGTATCTTCACAAGATCGTCTTTCGGGAAAAAGCCCTCATGCCTGAAATATTCCTTTCCCAGGCTGTCAAGAAATACCTGTGTCGGGATGACCCTGACCTTGTATTTTTCGCTTTCGATCTTTCCTTTATGCGTCCATACGTCGATGAACTTTACTTCGACCTGAACCGGAAATTCTTCCTCAACGGCTTTCATGACCGGCTGCATCTGCCTGCACGGTATGCAGTTCGTGGAACCGAGCTCTACGAAAGTCACTTTAGGAGCGACTTTCAATGAATCTGCTTCGACAGCATTCAGAATGAATACCATGGCTGAAAATAAAAGAACATAAAATTTACGCACAAGCCTCTCCTATCTTTGTATTTATCTCATTGAAAAGTCTTTCGACTAACTCATCAGTCACTTCGGTCTTTCCTTTCTCGCAACCGTAATCGGTCAGTTTAAAGTTTAGATGGTCGATCTTTCTGACAGTTAAAGCTTTGTGCGCGCAGCCTACACCGCATCCGTCAACAGTGATGTTCAGCTTTACAGACTTTGCCTTCCTTATGAATTTTCTGTCGTCATCGAACGGATCAGGCAGAGGTACTACTTTGGCTATATTTCTTTTTCCGATCTCCTTAACGATACGGGAGGATATTCTGCCGAGGTTTGAGTTGCACGAGCAGGAATATATGAATTTTACATCACTCATTCTGTCGCTTCCCCGATCAGTTTTTTTATCTGCTCGACAGACAGCACTTTACCTGAACTGACCACTTTTTCGTTTATGACGAGAGCGGGAGTCATCATGACACCATAATCCATAATGTCATTTATGTCCGAGACTTTACTTATGATTATCGAGGGATCGACCGCTCCTGCAGCTTCCCTTGCGGCTTTTTCCAGGTTGGCGCATTTCAGGCATCCTGTTCCAAGTATCTTAATTTCCATTTTTACCTCTATCTTTTTAGTTCTGTCGGATTACAGAGATTTTCTTTATCGTTAGCCGTTCTTCCGCAGCATTTGCAGAAGTACTTCGGGTCGGAAGTAAGCTTCATCACTTTTTCAAAGTCGAATTTATTCGCAGGTTGCGCCTGCATGCACATTTTATGATCCGGTATGTTCGAGCAGTCGCATGAACATGTTCCTCCGCAGCAGTCTGACATAATTCCTCCCTCTGTTAAAATAGAATTCCGTATAAATATCCTGTGATAGTAGAGAGTACTACGACAGTTCCGACAAATACGGCTGTCTTCTTTACACCCATGACGCTGTTGATGACGAGCATGTTCGGAAGAGAAAGCGCCGGTCCCGCGAGGAGAAGCGCGAGAGCGGGTCCTTTGCCCATCCCGCTGCCCATGAGCCCTTCAAGTATCGGGACTTCCGTCAGGGTGGCAAAGTACATGAGCGCTCCGCTGACCGAAGCGAACAGGCTCGCGCCGAACGAGTTCCCGCCGACGAGCGATTCTATCCATTCCGAAGGGATGAGCCCTTCGTGTCCCGGGCGGCCGAGGAACGAGCCGGCGATCAGGATCCCGATGAACATGAGCGGCAGGATCTGTTTCGTGAAGCTCCAGGTCGAGTCGAACCAGTCCTTGAGCTCGCCTTCCGCCGTGCTGGTGAAATATGACAGTCCGATCACCCCTGCCGCGAAAGTGATCATCGTGTTCCCGCCGGAAACGAGGAAGGCGGCAAGAGTACCGGCTGAGATAAGCGCTACATGGAGCAGTTTCATGTTAAGGAATTTATACAAAGTCAGTCCCAGTCCGACAGAAAGTACTGTCGTAATTATCCATTTCGCGCTGAAGATCATGTGCCAGAGTCCGCTTTCGTCAGCAGGTCTCGCCCAGTTCGCGAAAACGAGTACGGCGACCATCAGCCCGAAGAATATTATATCCTGCCATAGCGGTTTGACAGTGTCGGGATCGGGCATGATCATCTGCTTTTTCGATTTCTTCTGTTCATCGTTCCTGAAAACCAGCGCCATTACAAGACCGACTATCACGCTGAAAGATATCGCGCCGACCGCTCTTGCGATCCCCATTTCTAGTCCGAGCACTCTTGCCGTCATGACGATCGCGAGCACGTTTATCGCCGGGCCTGAATATAGAAATGCTGTCGCGGGACCTATTCCTGCTCCTCTCTTGTATATCCCGCCGAACAGCGGGAGAATCGTGCATGAGCAGACTGCCAGTATCGTACCGGAAACCGCGGCAACGCCGTATGCGGTCACTCTTTTCGCGTCCGCACCGAGATATTTCATAACTGAAGCCTGACTGATGAATACGCTTATACCTCCCGCGATGAACAAAGCGGGGAGAAGACAGAACACGACGTGGAGCTGAGCATAATCTTTAAGCATATAGAACGACTCGATCACCGCTCCCTGAAATCTTGCGGTCTCGACGGGCAGAAAAAAGGCCATGAAGAAAACTCCGGTCATCGTTACAAGCATTTTCCATTCGTTCTTCCAGCTCAAAAAGAAGTCTCCTAGCAGATGTGATTTCTGTCCGTTCTCAAAGCGGTCTCCCTGTCCGAATCCGCCTGCGGTTCTATTATACTTTTTGTGAGTTCGAGGATTTTATCTATAAACTCATCGCTTCCTTCAGCCAGAGAATAATTAATGTATTTTTCTTCCCTGTTCTGTTCGACAAGACCGGCCTCTTTCAATATCTTCAGGTGATTCGAGACAGTCGGCATAGATGTTCCGATTATTGAAGTAATTTCACAAACGCACATTTTTTTAACTTCGAGCATCTTTACGATCCGCAGCCTTGTTTCGTCACCGAGAGCCTTAAATATTTTTATATAACTGTACATTTTAGTCCTCGACATTTCGATAATTAGCTAAATGTAATAATGAAATTTTATTTTGTCAAGAATATATTGTTTTCGAGCTTTACAGTTTTAACGACAGAGTGAACGCGGTGATCATCTTTGAGAGCTCGATATTCGAGTTTTCAAGTGTGCGTGAGAGTTTTGTGGCGATATTTTTCAGAAGAATGACACCGATGTCCTGTCTGTCTTTAAGTATCTTTTCAAATTTGATGTCAGAAAGCTCCAAAAGTTCAACATCGCTTAATGCTTTTATTGTTGCAGTTCTTTTTAGCGCCGTGTCGAAAAGCGACATTTCTCCGAAGAAAAAATTCAGGTCGTCACTGATCCTTATGATCTTTTTGTCGTCAGGCCCGGACTGATAACCTTCAATCAGAGGTATCAGGTCTTTTTCTATTGATATTTCGCCTTTTTTTAGAAGGTACATGGAATTACCCGTCGAATGTTCTTCAATTATAGTTTCTCCTTTCCTGAAACTACATTCTTTTACGAGCCTGAGGATGTGATCTATCTGACTTTCATCAAGATTTGAGAAGAGTGTATTTTCTTTTATCGAGCTCATTATGAATTTCTCCGACGGTTATTTGAAAGATTTTTTCTGAATTAGCACGGCCATCTCGAAATTCTTAATAACATAGTCGTCACCGGGATTGAGCATTATTTTCTTTTTATCGAGATCCTTTGTCAGCCTGCCGGCCTCTTCGAATTTTCGTTTTATAAATGCGTCTATCGAGCTGTTGTCTCTCGAATCAATATTTTTCATCTCAAGAACATCCTGAAATTGAACAAGAGCTAACAGTATTGAACCTGACTTCGTACGGAAATAGGATGAGAGCTCGGAGAATGTTCTGCCTATGAACTCTTTTGGTATTTCCGCTGATGCCATGCAGTCTTCATCATCGAATGTCATTATTTTATTCATTACATCAGTGATACCGGGATGAGCGATCGCGGAAGTAAGAAAGAAAGGTATCGTGTTGTCTGAAATAAAATAATTATCGGCCTTTGCGCGCTGTATATAGGGAACTGTCTCGTTCCTTAAAAGCTGAACATGGACTTTGATCTTCTCCGATATAGATTTGATGGTCATAGTAGCGAAAACTGTTTTCTCGTCCGCTCCCTGAGAAGATGAAATGGAGCTGTCAGGAACTATGATCACACCTTTTGAATGCTCCAGATTCGCTTTGCTGAGAATGTTGAGATCGGTGAAGTCGCCTTTTATGAACTTTATGTTGACATCGGCGAATTTCTCAATGACGACATTTATCTGGGACGGTTCGGAATCATTTATCAGAATTATATTTTTCAGACCCGAATGAACAAGAGAAGTAATTAAAGACTCCGCCTTCCAGTTCCAGCCGCACATAACGACAAAATATTTACCTTTGATAGAACTCACCCCCTGGCCTTCTTTTAATTTTTTTGAAATAAGTATAGATGACATTGTAGCTGTAAATGAAGAAATAAGTATCATACCGGAAAATATCAGAAATATTGAGACCAGCTTTCCAGGAACAGTTTTAGCTGTAATGTCTCCATATCCTACGGTGCTTACTGTAACGACCGCGAAGTATACCGCATCAAAAAGCGAGATTATATCTTTTTCGAAATTGCTGTAGAGCAGAGCGGCAAGAAGAAGAACGAAAAAAAGCAGTGTGACGATCTTGGTTATATCTTTTTTCCAGATATTTTTGAAGTGTCTGATCATAATTTATCCTGCATCCGAAGCTTTGTTCCTTCCAATTAAGTGAAAAATAAGGTAATCTGCGTTCATTTGCAAAGAAAAAAGAAAAAGACATTCAGCTGCTGCCGGCCAAATACTATAATAATAATTCGGGAAAAACATTTGTTAAAAATTTTCTTGATTTTAGCCAATAATTGAGTTAATATCAAATTTCGTGTGTTTAGTGTTGAAATACATTTATTAAATTAAAAATTATGGAGGAAAAATGGCTATCAAAGGTTTTATCGAGGTTGACATCCAGAAATGCAAGGGCTGTCAATTATGCGCTACGGTATGTCCGAAAAGCGTTATCGGTTACAGCAAAGTAACGAACGATAAAGGCTATTATTACGCAATGATGCTGAATGAAGACTGCATAGGCTGCGGTAACTGCGCTCAGATATGTCCGGACAGCGTAATAACCGTCTACAGAGCCAAAAAACAATAATTATTTAAAATACGGAGGTCAAAATTGGCTGAAAAATATTTGATGAAAGGGAACGAAGCTTTGGCCGAGGCTGCGATCAGAGCCGGGATAGACGGTTATTTCGGTTATCCGATAACGCCCCAGAGCGAGGTTCTCGAGTACTTCTCTAAATGGCTGCCGCGTAAAGGCATAGCTTATGTGCAGGCAGAGAGCGAAGTTTCTGCGATCAACATGGTTTACGGTGCCGGAGCTTGCGGTAAAAGGATCATGACTACCACTTCTTCACCGGGTTTTTCGCTGATGCAGGAAGGAGTATCATATATAGCCTGCGCTCAGATACCGTGCGTTCTCGTCAACGTTCAGAGGGGCGGTCCGGGTCTTGGAACCATTCAGCCTTCACAGGGCGACTATTTCCAGGCCACAAAAGGCGGAGGTCACGGAGACTACCGTTTAATAGTTCTGACACCTAACTCGGTTCAGGAACAGGCCGATATGGTTTATAAAGCATTCGATCTGTCTGAAAAGTATCTCAATCCGGTACTTATCCTGTCAGACGGAGCTTTGGGTCAGATGATGGAGGCAGTAGAATTTAAGGAAGATTATAAGAAACCTTCTTTCGACACTTCTTGGGCGACAAACGGCGGTGTAAAGAAAAGAGGAAAGCCGGTTCAGATGACTTCACTTTTCATCGAGCCTGAAAGAATGGAAGCTAAGAATAACGAGCTTCAGGCAAAGTACAAATTGATCGAAGAGAACGAAGTTGACTATGAACTGTATCAGATGGACGATGCCGAACTGGGCTTTATCGCTTACGGGCTATCATCGAGGATTGCTAAAAAAGCTGTCGATCTGGCAAGGGAACAGGGACTGAAAGTCGGACTTATCAGACCTAAAACAGTATGGCCTTTCCCGAAAAATATCATAAAAAAGTATTCCAAGAAAGTGAAAGCCTATCTGTCAATAGAAATGAGCGTTGGGCAGATGATAGAGGATGTTAAGCTGGCAGTTGAATGCAAGATCCCTGTTGAGCATTACGGGAAAACAGGCGGTATTGTACTTTCGACCGATGAAATAATTGCCAAAGCAAAGAAAATGCTAAGCAAATAGACTGTAATTAAACCCAAACAACAGGAGCTTAATATATGAGTGAAACAATTACAAAGGACGGACAGGAATTTGAGGTCGTGTGGAAAAAGCCGAACCTCCAGCCTAAAGTCATGCACTACTGCCCGGGATGCGCTCACGGAACTCTTGAAAAGCTGATCCAGGAAGTCATCGACGAAAAGGGCATACAGGAACAGATAATCGGTGTTGCACCGGTAGGATGTGCAGTGTTCGCATACGACTATATAAACTGCGACATGCAGGAAGCTGCTCACGGAAGGGCCTGCGCGCTTGCGACAGGTATCTCAAGAGTGCTTCCCGACCACGCGGTATTCACTATCCAGGGCGACGGCGACCTTGCGTCGATCGGGCTGGCGGAGACTCTGCACGCCTGCAACAGAGGTGAAAATATAGTAATATTCTTTTACAACAACGCGATATACGGAATGACAGGCGGACAGATGGCTCCGACAACTCTTCCGGGACAGGTCACCGCTTCGTCTCCGGACGGCAGGGACTGTAAACTGAGCGGAATGCCTTTAAAAGTCGCTGATATCGTTAAGGATTTTGACGGTACCTGCTTTGTGACTAGACAGGCGGCCAACAACGCAGTGAATGTAAGAAAACTAAAAAAGGCTATCGAGAAAGCGATTGACAACTCATTGAACAAGAGAGGAACATCTTTCGTTGAGCTCGTAGGAAACTGTCCGTCGGGATGGAAGATGACACCTGTTGATTCCTACAAATGGTGGGAGGAGAACATGATGAAATTCTATCCGCTCGGAGATCTAAAAACTGAAGGAGGGATAAAATAATGTTACAGGAAGTAATGTTTTCAGGATTTGGCGGGCAGGGAGTACTTACAATAGCTAAGAATCTTTCATATACAGCTATGCTGGAAGGGAAACAGACCTGCTGGATGCCTACATACGGACCGGAAATGAGAGGAGGTACCTGCGGATGTACGGTTTCGGTGAGCAATAATCCCGTAAGCTCTCCGATACTAGAAAGATACAGCACTGTAGTCGCTCTCAATCAGCCTTCACTCGACAAATATGAATCGAAAGTAAATCCGGGCGGACTGCTGATATGGGAGTCAACTAATATTCATAAAGCTCCGACACGAACTGACATCAAAATAGTTCCTATACCTGCTTATGAAGAGGCGAATAAACTCGGAAATCCTTTAATGATGGGGATGATACTCCTGGGTGCTTTTATTCAGAAAACGGACGCGATCAGCATTGAAGGTGTTCTGAACGCTCTCAAAAAGACACTGCCGGAAAGAAGGCACAGTCTTATACCGTTGAATAAACAGGCGCTGCAGAGAGGATATGAACTCGCGGAAGCGATCAAGTGCTGCTAAGATTAATTTTAAATGGAAAAGGGGCTGTTGAAGCCCCTTTTTTTTTACTTAGTTATACGTTGCCGAGAACAATATTCCGAAGAACAGATTGCCGATCTGATTATCATCGAAATCATCCTGATCCTTCATTACCGAAAACAGGCCGGTAGCCGCAACTCCGAGGCTCCAGTTATCCGACACCCACCATTCTTTTCCTAAAGTCAGCTCTCCGCCAACTCCTGTATCTGAACTACCTTCTGAGCCGCCGTTATCAATAGTAGCAGCAGGGAAATCAATTGAGGCTGCAATGTAGAAGTTTTCCGGCATATAGTAATTTACACCCAGACCGATCCCAGTAACATCATAGGTAGTGTCTTTTGCTTCAAAGGAAAAAGTACCGGCTACAGTAACATCCGGATCCGTCATGCTGCATGATCCTACTTTACCGAAAAGAATTAGATTCTCTGAAACGGTTCCTCCAAAGTGTATAGAGAACATTCCGGCAGGACCATTCAGTTCGAAAAGGTCCTCATAATTGGCGTACCCGGATCCGAAACCGGGTAGCAACCTGAGATAGAAACCGTCGTGTTTTCTCGGTTCGCCTGCGAAAATATTAAGCAACATAAAAAGAATTACAGCGGGATATATTTTTTTCATACGAGTCCTCCAGTGTTGTTTAGTGTAAATTATTGCTTTATCTTTTAAATGACAAGTACAATATTTGTTTAATTTATTATCTTGATTTAGTACTGCGCGGTATTTATTTTACGGTTACAAGAACCGGGAGGGATCATGAAATTAACTGTTCTGCACGGAAGCCCCAGAAAAGGAATGAACTCGGACAGACTGACTGAGAGATTTCTGGAAGGTTATACCGGGAATCGTCCCGAAACAGACATTGAGCACTTTTATATAAACGAAATGGAAATAAGTCCCTGTCAGGGTTGTCTTCACTGTTCTGCTCCTCCTCACGAATGCGTTATTACAGATGATTTTGACAGGATCAGGCAGTCCTATAATACTTCCGAGATCATAGTTTTCGCGACCCCGATGTACTGGGGTTATATGACAGCTCAGCTGAAGACTGTCATGGACAGAATGGAAGCTTTGGCCTGGGAGGATTTCTTCGGAAATACAGTGGTAGTGATCATAACATACAGACATCATTACGAATCGACCGTGAACTTCTTTAAAAGGATCGCGCCTTATTTTAAGCTGAAAGTACATTTCGTGACCTGCTGCACTTATGACAGAGAGACTTTTACCAATATTAATATTTCAGAATGTCCGAAAGAGCTGAATGAATCCTATGAACTGGGGAGAAGTCTGGTGATTTGACCACAGAAAAATTAATTAATTTATTTATTTCATAATGCCGCGATCTTTTGTATCATTTGATTTAATTAAAAGGGAGTTTTCAGATGAAATATTTTATGCAGATAATAATCCTGACGGCGACTCTTGCTTTTTCAGCAGAGATAATGTTTAAATATAATTTCGATGAGCCTGTAGTAAAAGGCGGTAAAGTATTTATGACCGGCTGTGACAGGTCAAATATCGCGTTTTCACCGGCTACGGTACTGAAGCAGGTCAGACTTCTGCTTCCCGATGGTGAGAAGGCCGTGTCATATAAAGTGGACTGTTCGGAACCGGTTATTCTTGACGGTGAATACGACCTTGTCCCTGTCGAAGCATCAGGCAGATTATCGGTGAATCCTCCTGCAGGTATAAAAGGTAAGAGGTCTGAAGTGTATTCAAAGGATGAGTTCTTTCCTGCTAAACCGAATTCAGACAGGTTTTTTACTCAATACAAGAACGGACATCCTGTGTTCATGACGATCCTTAATCCGGTACAGTATAACCCTGTATCGAAAACTGTAAAATATTACAGAAATATCACACTGACCGTCCATACAACTCCAGACAACAGGTCTGATGCGCTTCTCAGATCGGGTCCGGATATTGAAGCAAGCCTGAAAAAACTGGTCGATAATCCTCAGGAAATAAATTTCCAGGCTTTTAATAAAGCTAAAGACGGTTACGATTATCTTATTATAACACCGTCCGTATTCGCAGGTTCTTTCAGCACTTTTACCGCTTTCAATTACAGAAGGGGTCTGGTGTCATCAATAAAAACCGTAGAGGATATCCTAACGGAAATGACGGGCGGAGACACTCAGGAAAAGATAAGGAACTTCATTATTCAGGAGTATACCGCTTCCGGTATTACATACGTACTGCTCGCTGGCGACACGGAATATATACCGCACAGAGGTTTCAGAGCCGAGATAATGGATTACGGAACTGACTATTACGACGAGACCGACATTCCTGCGGACATGTATTACGGATGCTTAGACGGAACATGGCAGATGCAGGGAAGCGGTTATTTCGGAGAGCCGGGCAGCGAAGACCTTCTCTGGGAAGTATATGTATCAAGATTTCCGGCCGGCAGCACTACCGATATTACGAACATGGTAAGCAAGACCATCCAGTACTCTGAAAGTCCTGTAACAGGCAAAGTTGCAAAAAACCTCCTCGTCGGGGAGCTGTTATGGGAAGAGGGCGGCGGTCCGGGATGGGTGGATTCATACGGCGGTGATTGTATGGACGAAATGGTCGGATACTGCGATCACAACAGTTATGAAACAACAGGTTTCGGAATTAACTGGACCGGCTCGCAGCTGTACGACAGGGAGCTTGGATACTGGTATAAAAGCGACCTGTTCGCAAAAATAAAGAACGACGATGTAACATGGATAGATCATCTGGGACATTCCAACAATACGTATAATATGAGGATGACTAACAGCGATATTACTACGGGAAACTTCGACAATGACGGAGTAAGGGCGAATTCTTTCATTATTTACTCTCAGGGATGCTATTCAGGATCGTTTGACAACAGAACATCTTCATATACTTACACCACAGACTGCATAGGCGAGGCATTCGTCATTTTCAGAAGAGCGGCAGTAGCCTACATCGGTAACTCAAGGTACGGACTGGGTTCACCATACGACACTGACGGATCGGGTCAGAGATTCCACAGGTATTTCCACGACGCTGCCTTTGATCATGAAATAACTAAAATAGAAAAGATGAACACTTATTCAAAAGAAATCAACGCGCCTCTGATACTTGAAGAGGATATCAACCTCGGGCCGTACTTCGGGCAGTGCAAGTGGATAGCATACTGCGTAAACGTGCTGGGAGATCCCGCGTTGGATGTCTGGACCGCGGAACCCCAGATAATGAATGTTTCGGTACCTGGTGATGTGGGGATGAGCTCTGCCTCGGGAGTTATTATAGACACTGATGTTCCGGATGCTGTCATCGCAGTTTATTTCGAGGGATCATTTCTTTATGCTTTAACAGCAGACGCTAACGGTGATGCTGCTCATTCCGTACCTCAAAGTTTGGGTACGCTTGAATATTACATTACGGGACATAATTATTTACAG
>Ga0116162_10001984_pt1 | contig 12930 bp, 12 predicted proteins | sample AD_UKC105_MetaG_FD_89875 | JGI IMG/M metagenome (GOLD analysis project Ga0116162, IMG submission 89875) | Active sludge microbial communities of municipal wastewater-treating anaerobic digesters from Hong Kong - AD_UKC105_MetaG | ecosystem: Engineered > Bioreactor > Anaerobic > Digestate... | reverse complement strand
GGAACAGCAAGTGAGTGGTGAGGGAGCATACTGTTGCGTATGTGACCGATCCCGAATCGCCGCTGTGACGCAGTAGGATTGGCCTTATCGCGGTTTTCCGGATTTCTCTGTGAGAAATCCGGGTTAAAATATCAGTTCAGGTTGACGCGGACCCTGTTCATGCCCGGTTTCAGCGGCCAGGCGGCGTGCGCGAGCTGTCCCGGAAGTATCTTCGTTACCACCCCTTCGGCACCCTCGACACTTATGTTGCTGTAATTTCCCCAGAACGCCAGCCCGTAGGCCATATCGACATCCGAACTCACGCTGCACTCGTAGCCCGTGTCGATGCTTTTGCAGTCCGCCTCCGGCACATCCGTCACCCCGGCGAAGTCCACCACATCCGGATCGTTTGCGCCGATGTAGTTTCTTATGAACACCGGCGAAATTTTCCCGCGGTCGAAGAAAAGCTGTCCGTTCAAATCGAAATAAACAAGAATCTCGGGATACTTCGCCAGAATCGTGTCCTTGAACAGCGCATACGTCGGCGGGGTCTTTTCATACATCCCGCGATACATTTTTATTGCGTCGTTCGCGCTCACGATCTCCGCGCCGATGCTTTTGACATACTTGAACAGCTCGTCGAGCATGTCGCCGGAACTCGCTATATTCAGCGAATTGTGCCTGAACATCTTCGGCGTGTCTTCCATCTCGTGCGCTTCCTGGTGAACCGCCAGCGGCACCATCATATTGTATTCGGCGTTCCTCGCATACTCGTCCACCATCCGCTTCCAGTACTCGATGCTCCTGTACGAGCACAGCGCCGCGCGGCCTACATCGTTGGGATCGGTCGAGTAAATCTCCGGCTTGCCCGTCCGGAACGCGAGGTTCAGGTCCCGCGCCGTCCATTCGATCGCGACCAGCCCGCGCTCTTTGCGGTTCGGCGCTTTGAACGCCTCGTCGGACACATAGTAGAATCCCCACGGAGCGCCCCGGTCACTTATCCCGTCGGTCAGCGTCTGTTCCCAGCAATGCCCCCACAGACCGGTGTAACCCAGCTTTTCAAGCATCTTCACCATGCGGTTCGAGCGATGCCCTCCGCCGGCTATCATCAGCTCAGCCCAGGGCAGGCTCTTCTTTATGGAATCCGTTTCTTTTCTCAACCGGTTGAAAAGCTTCTTCGAGGGCAGCTTGCTCATGAAAAAGCCGCCGCCGCCCCACATCGCCTCTTCGGACTTGTTCGTCTGCGCTATATAGCCGACCGCATCGCCATACTTTTCATGGTATTCCCGGAAAAGGTCCGCCGCCTCGGACGCCGAACGCGGACTCACCAGCCACGTTACAGGCACCCCGTTCCGGTGCGCGATCTCCGCCGTCCTTTTTATCCCGTCGAGCGGCGTGCCCTGCCCCCACTTTTTGTCCATGTAATATGCCGAACTGACAAATGTGAAGTACAATTTGCCCTTTTCCGCCAAAGCTTCCGCGCTATATAGCCCCAGCGCCGCAGATAGCGCCAGCAGCACAATGAATGCCGACAAAATCGATTTTCTCATCTGCCCACCTCTGTTGATTTGTGTAATTCCTCTTGATTTCAGCTTTAAACAACATTCAACCGCCGCTTTTCACAGTCATTATCACCTTCTGCTGCAGCGGCGTTTTCTTTACATTTGTTATCTTAACTATTATGTTATTAAATTACCAGTTACAAATAGTGACCATTAAGTATATGGGAAGGTGGAGCAGTGTTAAGGGTAGTCTCTTTTGCTGTCGGCGCGTGTTATATCGCCGTTTTCGTTCTGTACCTGAGGATGTTTTTCAAAGAGGGCAGCCGTAGCGCACGCTACGCGAGAAGCGCGTCGATCGCCGCGGTCATTTTTCATGCGCTCTACCTCGCCACGGTTTCCTCGACGCTTAACCATCCCCCCATAACCGGCCCTTACGAATCCATGTCCACTCTCGCCATTCTTCTGGCGGCGTTTCATCTGTTCATGGAAAAACAAACAGAGTCGCGGTTCCCCGGGGTGGCGGTGTTCGCCGTCGCTTTTCTACTCCAGCTCGCTTCATCGTTCCTGATCAGCACTCAGCCTGCGGACCTGCCGATGACCCGCAACGTGATTTTCGTCGCACACGTGCTGCTCGCGCTCATGGGCTACACGGCTTTCACCATCGCGTTCCTTTACAGCATAATGTACCTGCTCATGCACAGGGAAATCAGATCCGGCAGTTTCAGCCTTCTATACCGGCGGCTGCCTTCGATCGAAGAGCTCGACGACATGAACTATCTCGCGTCGCTCAACGGGCTGGTGCTGCTCCTGATATCGCTTATCCTCGGCGGCGTCTGGTCCTATGTCAACTTCGCCGAGCTGCCGGTGCATGACCCGAAGGTGCTTCTCACCGTTTTCGCGGTTGTCGTATATGTGACGGTTCTCGTCTTCAAGCTGATGTTCGGCTGGCACGGCAGGCGGATCGCCGTCGCATCCATCTGCGCTTTTCTGCTGGTCGTTTCATCGCTCGTTATCGCTAATTTTCTGCCTTACTCATTTCATGGCATGTGAGGAATAAAAAATGATCGAACTGAGAAAACCAATGTACCCTGTCTTCCTTCAGCTTCAGGGCAAGAAATGCCTCGTGGTCGGCGGAGGAAAGGTTGCCGAACGAAAAATCGAAAGCCTGCTCGAATCGAGCGCGCACGTTGTCGTCGTTTCGCCGGAAGTCACCGGCGGCATAGCGGACATGGACGCAGCCTGCATGATCGAGCTGGAAAAAAGAGAATACAGGCCGGGCGAGGCCGCCGCCTACATGCTGGTTATCGCAGCCACGGACAACCACGAAGTTAACTGGATGATCAGCGACGACGCGCAGTCCGCCGGAAGGCTCGTCAATGTTGTCGATGTGCCGGAGCTATGCAATTTCTACGTCCCGTCCGTCGTGCGCAGAGGCGAGCTTCAGCTCGCGATCTCAACAGCCGGCGCGATGCCCGCGCTCGCACGGAAAATCCGCGAGGACCTCGAAGAACAATTGCCGGAAGCCTACGACCGCCTCATAGTGCGGCTGAGAGCTTTCAGGTCCGCGCTCATGAAAAGCGAGCCGGATGAGGCGAAAAGGAAAGAGACCCTCGGCAGCATTGTCAGGTCGCCGCAGGTCCAATCATACCTGGAAGGAGACGACGGCCCACTCGAGGAGTTGTTATCCGAATGCGTCTGATTCTCGTTGGAATAAACCACGAGACCGCCCCGGTCGAAATCCGCGAGCGGCTGGCTTTCTGCGAACCGGAAATCGAATCCGCGCTCGCCGATATTAAACGCGACGGCAAAATCGAAGAAGCCGTCCTGTTCAGCACTTGCAACCGGACCGAACTGCTGGTCCGACACTCCGCGATGGATGAAAAACTTTCAGCTTCCCTGCCCGCGGCACTGATCGGAATGCTTAAATCATGGAAATCGGCAGACGCTCTCAGCGACTCCCTTTTCTATTGTTTCCGCGACATAGAGGCAGCAAGACATCTTTTCAGGGTCGCCGCCGGGCTTGAATCGATGATCGTCGGCGAAGCCCAGATCCTGTCGCAGGTGAAGGAATCGTTCCGAACCGCCTGCAGGGTGAGAACCAACGGATTCATCACGAATAAACTTCTGCACAGCGCTTTCCGCGCCGGCAAGCGTGCCCGCTCCGAAACCGGCATAGGTATAGGCGCGGTGTCGGTGAGCCTCGCGGCGGTCGAGCTGTCGCAGAAAATTTTCCGAGACCTGTCAAAGAAGAAGGCCCTTATTATCGGGGCCGGGCAGACCGCCCGCCTGACCGCCGAACATTTCATACAGAAAAACATCGGATCAATCTCGATTGCAAACAGGACTTTCCAGAATGCTGTCGTCCTCGCCGCCCGCATCGGCGGCCACGCGGGCCGGTTCGACGACCTTGTTTCCGAAATCTCCGAGGCGGATATTATCATCGGCACGACATCATCGCCGTCTCCCATCGTCACCACAGCCATGGTCAGGCAGGCTATGGCGCGCCGCCAGAACCGCGCGCTGGTGCTCATCGACATCGCCGTGCCCCGCGATTTCGAACCGGACGCGAGAAAAGTCTATAACGTGTTCGCGAACGATATCGACGCGCTCAACAACATAGTAGACCGCAACCTGTCACACCGACGCGCGCAGATTCCCGATGTCGAGAAAATCATCGGCGAGGAACTGGCCGTGTTCAGCGACTGGCACCGCTCGCTCGAAGTCACGCCGACCATTAAAATGCTCGTGGACAGGATCGACGGGATCAGGAACGACGAGATTCAGCGCTGCAGAAAATATTTCAGCGACGATCAGCTTCAACAGGTCGATATGCTGACGCAGAGCATCGTTAAAAAAATACTTCACACACCCATCTCGCGCATGCGCGAAAGCCAGAACAACGAAATGGAAGACTCGCGTTACTGGGTCGAGACGGTAAGGAATATCTTCAACCTGGAGCAGGAACGCGATGAATAAACTGGTTATAGGCACAAGAAGAAGCAGGCTCGCGCGGATACAGACAACCATGGTCCACGATGCTCTGTCGGCCAAATTCCCGGATCTCGAAATCGAAGAGGTCGTGATCGTAACGAAAGGCGATAAAATCCTCGATTCGCCTCTGTCCATGATTGGAGACAAGGGGCTTTTCACGCGCGAGATAGAAGTCGCGCTGATCGAGGGCGGAATCGACCTGGCCGTCCACAGTTATAAAGACCTGCCGACGGAGCTTCCCGCCGGGCTGACCGTAGGCGCGGTTACGGTACGGGAACAACCGGAAGACGCGCTGGTCGGTGTGCCGGGCGCTACGCTCGAAAGTCTCGCTCCGGGCTCGCGGATAGGTTCGAGCAGCCTGCGACGCGTAGCCCAGATCAGGCACGCGCGGCCCGATCTCGAAGTCCTCGATATCAGGGGTAACGTCAACACGCGCATCGACAGGCTGGACGCCGGGGATTACGACGCGCTGGTGCTCGCCGCAGCAGGGCTGAAACGCATGGGGCTCGAAAACAGGATTTCATCCATGCTTGGCCCCGAAAACTGGTTCCATGCCGTGAGCCAGGGCGCGCTCGCTATCGAAACAAGGGAGGGCGACGACAGGGTTGCCGGATTCGTCTCCATGCTCGAAGACCCGCGGACCCGAACCGCGACCGACGCCGAACGCGCTTTCCTCAGGGCGCTCGAAGGCGGCTGCCAGGTGCCTGTCGGCGTGAGGAGCGCTGTAGAGAACGGAACAGTAACCCTTTCCGGCATGGTCGCATCGCCGGACGGCGGGCTTTATTTCTCAGGAACCGAACAGGGCGCGGACGCAACTGCCGTCGGTGTGAAACTCGCGGAGTCTCTCATCGACCGCGGTGCGGATAAAGTGCTGAAAATGATACGTTGTGATTCGGAAACAGACGGGGGCGAAAAATAATGTCGCAAACCGGAAGAGTGATACTTGTAGGAGCCGGGCCCGGCGATCCCGGACTCATTACCGTCCGCGGGATGCGCGCGATCGAATCGGCGGATATCCTGATTTACGACTACCTTGCGAACCCGAGGCTGCTGGCCCACGCGCGGGCGGACGCGGAAAAAATATACGTCGGCAAAAAAGCGTCGCAGCATACGCTCAAACAGGACGACATCAATCAGTTGCTTTTTGACAAAGCAGCAACCGGCGCGCTCGTCGTCCGGCTCAAGGGCGGCGACCCTTACATTTTCGGGCGCGGATCGGAAGAGATGGAGTTCCTCGTCGAGCGAGGCATAAACGTCGAGGTGATCCCCGGCATACCGGCCGCTATCGGCGCGGCGGCTTACGCGGGCATCCCGCTTACCGACAGGCGGCATACTTCCTCGCTGGCGTTCATAACCGGCCACGAAGACCCGACCAAGCCGGAATCGTCCGTAGACTGGGAGAAAATCGCCACCGGCATCGGCACGATCGTTTTTTACATGGGCGTCAAAAACCTGCCGTACATAACACGCAAACTTATGGAGCACGGGCGGGCCGGCGACACCCCGGTGTCGATCGTCGAGTGGGCGACCATGCCGCGGCAGCGCGTCGTCACCGGCACTCTCGAAACAATCTCACGCATCGCCGCGGAAGAGAACATCACGCCTCCCGCGCTCTCGATCGTAGGCAGCGTGAACGATCTGCGCGGCAGGCTCGCGTGGTTCGACCTGCTGCCGCTGAAGGGAAAACGCATCGTGGTCACACGGAGCCGGACCCAGGCCAGCGCGCTGGCCGAAAAGCTGTCCGCGCTCGGCGCGGATGTTATCGAGATGCCTACCATCGACATCGTGCCGCCCGAAAGTTGGGATGAAATAGATAACGCCGTAAGGAACATCTCGGAGTTTGACTGGGTTGTGTTCACCAGTGTCAACGGCGTGGATTATTTCATGGAACGGGTTCGCGAACTCGGCGGCGACGCGAGAAGCTTCGCGGGTATCAATGTTGCGGCCATCGGGCCGGCGACCACCGCGCGGCTGCGCGAGTCCGGAATAAGGCCGGACTTCCAGCCCGATAAATATGTCGCCGAATCGATCTTTGAAGGGCTTGCCGCGCAAGGAGAGATTACGGGCAGAAAATTCCTGATGCCACGCGCGGACATCGCGAGGGAACAGCTTCCCCTGCTCCTGCGCGAAGCCGGCGCGGAGGTAACTGATATCGACGCCTACCGCACCGTGCCCGGCGCGTTCGACGTCGAAGAAATGCGCGGCCTGCTCGATTCGGGCAGTGTGGACGTGGTGACGTTTACAAGCTCTTCCACCGCGCGGAATTTTGCAGACAGGCTCGGAAAGGATTTTGTTTCAAGCATTAAAAATAAATTCAGCGGAATCTCGATCGGGCCGGTGACTTCGGGTACGATGAGGGAAAGCGGGTTCGAACCCGCTGCCGAGGCCGTCGATTTCACGATCCCCGGCCTTATAGATACGATAATTAATTTTTTCAGTGAAAAAGAGGCTCAAGAATGATTGGTATCTCAAAACTTTACTGCGGCACGGTCGAGCCTTCGGACGCGCTCCGCTACAACAGGCACTCGAAAGACCTGCCCTCACATCTGCTTCAGTTTTCCGAAGACAAAAAACCCGTGGTGGTCTGGAACTGCACACGGCGCTGCAACCTCAGGTGCGTGCATTGCTACTCGAAATCGCGCGACCTCGACTACTCCGGCGAACTCGACGGGGATGAAGCTCGGCGCATGATAGAAGACCTCGCGGAGTTCGGCGCCCCCGTCCTGCTGTTCTCGGGCGGCGAGCCGACGATCAGGCCGGACATGCCGGAGCTCGCGAAGTTCGCCGTCGGTCTCGGCATGAGGGCTGTGATATCGACCAACGGGACTCTCATCGACGACGAAAAAGCCGCCCTCTTCAAAGAGATCGGACTATCATACGTCGGCGTCAGCCTGGACGGTATGCGCGAGACAAACGACAAGTTTCGCGGGCTACCCGGCGCGTTCGACAGGGCGCTCGAAGGGATCGAAAACTGCAAGAAATACGGGATCAAGGTCGGCCTCAGGTTCACGATAAACAAGCGCAACGCGCAGGACATCGACGGGATTTTCGACCTGCTCGAAGAGCGCGACATCCCCCGCATATGCTTCTATCACCTCGTCTACGCTGGCAGGGGCACGAAACTGATGAACGAGGATCTCTCGAACGAGGAATCACGCCGCGTAGTCGATCTCATAATCGACCGCACGGCGGACATGCACAGCCGCGGCATAGATAAAGAGGTGCTGACCGTGGACAACCATTGCGACGGCCCGTATCTCTACATGCGAATGCTGCGCGAGGGTAACCCGCGCGCCGCCGGGGTCATGGAACTGCTCGAAATGAACGGCGGCAACAGCTCCGGGATCGGCATCGGCTGCATCAGTTGGGACGGCGCGGTTCACGCGGATCAGTTCTGGCGCCATTACTCGTTCGGAAACATACGCGAGAGACCCTTCAGCGAGATATGGACCGACAGGTCCGACCCGCTGATGGCGAAGCTGAAGGAAAAGAAAAAGCACGTGAAGGGCCGATGCGCGAAGTGCAGGTTCCTCGACGTCTGCGCGGGGAACTTCAGGGTCCGCGCCGAAGCCGTCTATGACGACGCCTGGGCGCAGGAACCCGCGTGCTACCTTACCGACGAAGAAATCGGATTGGAGTGATCTATATGCAATTCCCGATAGTGCGAAAAAGACGCCTGCGCCGAACGGAGACACTGCGCCGCATGGTGCGCGAAACGAAGGTCTCTCTCGACGACCTGATAGCGCCCCTGTTCGTGGTGCCCGGCAAAGGGCTGCGAAACGAGATCGGCTCGATGCCGGGCCAGTTCCAGATGTCGGTCGACGAAACGGCGAAGGAATGCGCCGGGCTGTTCGAACTAGGCATCCCCGCCGTGATCCTTTTCGGCATCCCCGAATCCAAGGACGAGACCGGCACCGAGGGAATCGCGGACAGCGGCATCGTCCAGCAGGCGATACGCGCGATTAAAAAGGAAGTGCCCGGGCTGTGCGTGATAACCGACGTCTGCCTGTGTGAATACACATCGCACGGCCACTGCGGCATCCTCAGAGGGAAAGAAGTAGACAACGACGCGACGCTGGAGCAACTCGCCCGCATGTCAGTTTCGCACTGCGCGGCGGGCGCGGACATGGTTGCGCCGTCGGACATGATGGACGGCAGGGTTGCTGCTATCAGGGCGGCGCTCGATGAAAATAATTTCGAACAGGTTCCGATAATGTCATACGCGGCGAAATATGCGTCGGCATTCTACGGGCCGTTCCGCGAAGCGGCGGAGTCCGCCCCGAAGTTCGGCGACCGCCGCGCTTACCAGATGGACCCGCCGAACCTGCTCGAAGCGCTGCACGAGATCGAGCTGGACGAGGCCGAAGGCGCGGACATCATCATGGTCAAACCCGCGCTGGCTTACCTCGACGTGATACGCGCAGCCCGCGAGCGGTCACTGCTCCCGCTTGCCGCCTACAGCGTGAGCGGCGAGTACTCGATGATTATGAACGCCGCATCGCAGGGCCTGATCGACGGCGACCGCGTGATGATGGAAACCTTGACCTCGATAAAACGCGCGGGCGCGGACCTGGTACTCACCTACTTCGCGCGGCGCGTTGCCGAAAATTACAGACAGGAGGGCCGGGCCTGATGCACGGACACCCCGGCGGCGGCAGCGACGGCCCCGTGCCGAGACTCGTGGCGTGGGAAACCACGCGGCGCTGCCCGCTTAAATGCAAACACTGCCGCGGCGCGGCGCGGGACACCGATTACGAGGGTGAGTTCTCGACCGAAGAAGGCATGCGCCTCATCGACGGCATAGCCGCCTTCTCGAAACCGATCCTGATCCTCACCGGCGGCGAGCCGATGTCGCGCGACGACATTTACGATCTCGCGAGCTACGGGACCGAAAAGGGACTGCGAGTGGTGATGTCTCCGTGCGGCGCCCTGATCAACCCCGGCACAGCGAAAAAAATAAAAGAATCCGGCATACAGCGGATCAGCATCAGCCTCGACGGGGCATCGCCCGTTACGCACGACGATTTCCGTGGCGTGCCCGGCGCGTTCGACTCCGCCATACGCGGCATCGAATACGCAAAGGACGCCGGGATCGAGTTCCAGATCAACACCACCGTCACCAGGCACAACCTCGCGGAGCTGGAAGCGATTCTCGAACTGTCGATAAAACTCGGCGCGGCGGCTTTCAACCCGTTCCTGCTGGTTCCGACGGGCCGGGGCAAAGAAATCGCCGATCTCGAAATATCGCCCGCCGAATACGAGCGGACCCTGAACTGGATATATGAAAAAAGCCTCGATCTCCCGATCCAGTTCAAGCCGACGTGCGCGCCGCACTACTACCGGATATTCAGGCAGCGGGAGGAAAAAGCGGGCCGCGAGGTCACTCCTAAATCGCACGGCCTGTTCGCGATGACGAAAGGCTGCATGGGCGGACAGGGATTCGTTTTCGTATCCTACAACGGCATCGTCCAGCCGTGCGGATTCCTCGAACTCGAATGCGGCGACGTCAGGAAACAGGATTTCGATTTCAAAAAGATCTACCGTGAATCGCCACAGTTCATTGAACTGCGCGATCCCGGAAAATATCACGGCAAATGCGGCGTGTGCGAATACACCCGTTACTGCGGGGGCTGCCGCGCGCGCGCTTTCGCCGCGACCGGCGACTACCTCTCAGAAGAACCTTACTGCGTCTACGTTCCCGGGGTTATGAGGAAATCTTCAACGAATGGATAACACGGACCGCAAACTTCTCAATCTGCTGCAGCAGGATTTTCCCGTGACCGCACGACCTTTCGACGCGGTGGGGGAACTGATCGGCACAGGCGGCGGCGAAGTCATCGAACGGCTGCAATCGCTGCGCGAGCGCGGCTATATCCGCAGGCTCGGCGCTTCGCTCAACCCGCGCAAACTCGGTTACACCAGCACTCTCGCGGCGGCGAAAGTGCCCCCGGAACACCTCGACGCCACGATCGAATACATAAACAGTTTTCCGCATATCACGCACAATTACGAACGCGACGACGAGTTCAACATCTGGTTCACGGTGATCGCGAAAAGCGAATCAGAGATCGAACTGATCCTGGAAGACATTCTCGAAAACACTGGCGCGACCGAGGTTATCAACCTGCCCGCCACTTCGTTTTATAAAATTAAAGTCGGCTTCCGGCTGGAAGAGGACAAATGAAACTGACGCACGAAGAGATAACGCTGCTGAGGCTGCTTCAGGAAGACCTGCCGCTGTGCGATGAGCCGTTCGAGGAGCTTGGCCGGCGGGCGGGAATGAGCGGCGATGAAGTCATCTCGAAAATCAGGGAATGGAAAGAGAGCGGCGTGGTCCGGCGCGTGGGACTTTTTATCCGCCACAGGAAAGCGGGGTTCGAAGCGAACGGGATGGCGGTGTGGGATGTCGCCGAAGAGAAACTCGACGAGACCGGCGCGCGTCTGGCGGAAAAGGAGAATATCAGCCACTGCTACGCACGCCCTCGAAGCGAGCGCTGGCCGTTCCGCCTGTACACGATGATACACGGGAAAACCCGCGATGAAGTGCTGGCCGAGGCGCGCGCAATAGCGGAATCGGAGCAAATCGAGAATTACAGGGTTCTTTTCAGCACCCGCGAGCTGAAAAAATCGGATACGAAGCTATTCATGGAGGACGAAGCATGAGCAGGAGCGAAGAACTTTTCAACATGGCGAAAAAATATATCCCCGGCGGGGTCAACTCACCGGTCCGCGCGTTCGGATCAGTGGGCGACAGCCCGGTGTTCATAGAAAGCGCGAGCGGCTGCAGGGTACGCGATGCCGACGGGAAGGAATACATCGACTGTGTGTCATCGTGGGGGCCGCTGATTCTCGGGCACGCGCATCCCGAGGTCGTGGCGGCGGTATGCGAAGCGGCAAAAAGCGGCACGAGTTTCGGAGCGCCGACCGAAGGAGAAACCCGGCTCGCCGAACTGATATGCGAAATGGTTCCAAGCGTGGATAAGGTGCGGCTTGTCAACTCAGGCACCGAGGCCACCATGAGCGCGGTACGCCTCGCAAGGGGCTTCACCGGCAGGGACAAGATCATCAAATTCGAAGGCTGCTATCACGGGCATTCCGACAGTTTTCTCATCAAGGCGGGCAGCGGCGCGCTGACGCTCGGAACCCCCAGTTCGCCGGGCGTGCCCGAATCGCTGGCGGGCGATACGATAAACGCGGTCTACAACGATCTCGAATCGGTGAGATCGGTATTTGAAAGAATGCCGGAAGAAATCGCCTGCATAATCGTCGAGCCGGTCGCAGGCAACATGGGCGTCGTCCTCCCGGCTGAAGGATTTCTCGCCGGACTGCGCGAACTCGCCGTCGAGTTCGGGGCGCTCCTTATCTTCGACGAAGTTATAACCGGGTTCAGGCTCGCACCCGGCGGAGCGCAGGAATACTACGGCGTCAAGCCCGATCTTACGACGCTCGGAAAAATTATCGGCGGCGGCCTTCCCGTCGGAGCTTTCGGAGGCCGCGCGGACATCATGGACCGCATGGCTCCGGACGGCCCGATCTACCAGGCGGGAACGCTTTCCGGAAATCCTCTCGCCGTCGCAGCCGGAACCGCAACTCTCAACATCCTTTTAAGAGACAAGCCTTACGAAAGGCTCGCAGCAATGGCCGAAAAGCTTTTCAACGGGCTCGAAAAAGGCGCTCTCGACGCCGGCTTCGATGTCTCCGTCAACCGCGTAGCCTCGATGGGATGCACATTCTTCACGCCGGGACCTGTCGAAAACTTCGCCGCAGCAACCACCGCGGACACGGCTCTGTTCTCGAATTTCCATCATAAAATGCTCGACCGCGGCGTCTACATGGCGCCGTCACAGTTCGAGGCCGGGTTTGTCGGTACCGCTCACACGGACGCCGACATTGAATTCATAATTGGCGCGGCGGCTGATTCACTCTCGGAATTATCATCCTGAACAGTGACATATATGAGCGTTCTTTATTGCGCTCAGCCGCTTTTAAATGTTTAATATAATCAGGCGACCGGTCCTCAGGGTGAATTATTTGAAAGTTCTTTTAATACAACCTCCGAAATACTTCTGGCCCTACATAAGCGCGGACGACAATTTTCTCGTGCCCCAGGCCCTGCCCTGCCTCGGCGCGGTTGCGCGCGATGCGGGATGGGACGTAAAACTCATCGACTGCTCGCCGATGAAACTCGGCTGGAAAAGCCTCGCCGCCCTGATCGAGAGCGAAAACCCCGACGTCGTGGGCGTAGGCGAAAATCACGCTACATACAGCCACGAGTCGATGAAAGCGCTCAAGCTCGCAAAAGAGCTGCTGCCCGGCTGCATCACCATCGCCGGCGGATCCCATTTCACCAACCTGCCCGATGAGACACTCGACAACAACTATGTCGATGTCATTGTCATGAGAGAGGGTGAAGCTACTTTCAGGGAACTGCTTGATAACATCGGCAGCGGCGCGACGG
>Ga0116162_10001982_pt1 | contig 12936 bp, 18 predicted proteins | sample AD_UKC105_MetaG_FD_89875 | JGI IMG/M metagenome (GOLD analysis project Ga0116162, IMG submission 89875) | Active sludge microbial communities of municipal wastewater-treating anaerobic digesters from Hong Kong - AD_UKC105_MetaG | ecosystem: Engineered > Bioreactor > Anaerobic > Digestate... | reverse complement strand
TTTCAATACTGGTCTTATTGCATGGAGAAAATTCAGACGTTGAGGGTAGCTCACAGACACGTCTACTTTTAAATGGTCTGGCCATAGTATCCCTCTTTTTCTAGAGTTTATCTTGATTATATCGCCGTTTATGACTTATGTCAATTATCGTTTGCGTTTAGATATTTGGTCTCGAAATCTGTAACAGGAATAGGCTTGTCAAAATAATAGCCTTGCACGAAGTCACATCCAAGCGCTTTTAGCTTCGTAAGTTGTTCTTCTGTTTGGACACCTTCTGCAACGCTATGTGCTCCAAGTTGATTGCAGGTACGTAGAAACTCTTGTGCGACAATTAGATTTCGTTCATTGATAAGCATATGATCAATAATACTTTTATCAAGCTTTACGGCGTGAAAAGGAAGGGCAGTTAAAATAGCAACATTGCTGTGTTTTGCGCCAAAATTATCTAATGACAAGCGAAATCCCTCTGAACGTATTGTATTGCACGCATTTAAAAACTGAGGTATATCTACATCTCCAATACTTTCAGTTACTTCAATCTCTATCATATAGCGTTCTTCATTGATGCACGCTTTTTCGACTGTTAGACAGTTCAAATGCTGTTGTTTCATAAAATAGGCAGTAAAAGCAATCAGCAGAGTGCAATTAAAAATTATTGATAAAATCAAAATATACTGCATAGCAAACCTCCTATTTTACATCCTCCGCTAATTTACAGAGTTCAACTCGATCTTTTTCTTTTAATAAATTATCTATCACAAAGGAAATTATTAATATTCCAAAGATATTCATTCCTAAACGGAGCATGGAGAACTCCAAGCCTAATGCATTTGTTTCGAACATAAGCAGGGGAATTTTCATGGTTGACCAAGCTCCAATAAAAATTAAAACATTGGAGATTTTACTGCCTTTTTTCAGCAAAATACCTGCAACTGGAAAAGCAGCATACAGAGGTCCGGCAGCGGCAGAACCAAGGAAAAAAGCAATTAATATACCAATCAGGCCAGAGCCTTCTCCCATGTATTTGACCATGGTTTCTTTCTTGACCCACACGTCCAAAAGCCCAAGCAAAATAAAAATTGGTGGAATAACAGACAGCATTTCCCACAGATTGTTCTGCGTAATAGAAACAGCCTTTGTGCCCAGATCAGGAGCAAAAATCAGCAATAGTAAATTAACTGCAAACAAAATCAAAAATGTTTTGTAGCGTTTTACAAATCCTATCAGTTTTATTTTCATAATAGCACCCCCATTACCGCTGCAACAATCAATGAAAATACAAAGGCAAGTGCATTACGCAAAAAAGTTATCTTTTTTCCAAAGTATTTAATTTCAACCGGAATGGTTACAATGCCTACCATCATCAAAGTAGAAACAAAGGCCGCAATCTGCATATAACCTGCGCCACTGTGCAAAAGCGCAGCAGCTAATGGGAATGCCACAAACCCCGGAATAAGGGTTACTGCACCAAGAAATGCAGCAGTCATTACGCCCCACCAACCGGATTCAGCACCTAAAAATGCTGAAATCTGTTGCGGTGTTAGGATTGCGAGCATAATGCCGATAACGATAAGAACAGATAGAAATTGCGGAAGTATGTTTTCAAAGGACTTCCAAGCCTTTTTTAATGCCATTTTGGTTTTTTCTTTGCTTTTAAAAAAAGAAGCAATTAATCCTGCGAAAGCCAGAGAATAAAAAAGTATGGTCATATGAGTTCCTCTCTTTCTTAAATTTTTGTATACATATTTAATTCAGTTTACAGTATAAAGAAATCATGTTTCTTTTTCTGTGTGTCAGTTACAGAATGGATTGAAAAGAATGGATATACTAAGCTCATACACAAGGAGGTTGTCAGATGAAGGATGTTATTATTATCGGCGCAGGTCCGGCCGGTGTTTCAGCGGCATTATATACAGCTCGCGCAGGGCTTAAAACAATGGTTCTCTCTATGGGAAACGGTGCGTTAAATAAAGCAGAGGCTATTCAAAATTACTATGGCTTCGCAACCCCCGTTACCGGCCAAGCACTGGCAGAAGCAGGGATACAAGGTGCCAAAAATGTTGGTGTTGATTTTATCAAAGAAGAAGTTGTTGGAATTAGCTTTCAAGATAAGCTAATTGTAGAAACCACAGAGGCAAATTATGAAACTGAAAATATAATCTTGGCCACAGGTTCACCACATGCAACCCCTCGAATTGCAGGAATTAAGGAGTTAGAGGGCAAAGGAGTCAGCTATTGTGCAGTGTGTGATGCTTTCTTTTATAAGGGCAAGGATGTGGCGGTTTTAGGGACAGGCGAATACGCAGCTCACGAAATTGCAGATTTGCTTCCGGTGGCAGGCACTGTAACGTTACTCACAAACGGTATAGATGAATCCATGGATATTCCCGCCGGAGTTGTTGTAAACAATGCAAAGGTAAACGCTATAAAAGGGATTGACCGTGTCGAGCAGGTGGAATTCGATGATGGATCAACGATAAAAGCAGATGGTGTTTTCATTGCCTACGGTGTAGCTGGGAGTACCGCACTGGCTCGAAAAATCGGAGCAGAGATTGATGGTAATAAAATATTGGTAGATGAAAATATGGCTACCAATATTCCGGGGCTATATGCTGCCGGTGACTGCACAGGCGGATTATTGCAAATTTCAAAAGCGGTTTATGAGGGTGCAAAGGCAGGTACGGAAGTCGTAAAGCGCAGTCGGAAAGGAGAGTAACGATGTTTTGGAAAAAAGAATCTATCCCAAGAGAAAACCTTACATTACAGGTAAAGATTAACCAATGTCCGCAGAACCACGCCTGCCCATCTGTACATGTTTGTCCCGTAGGTGCACTGTCTCAAAAAGAATTTGAAGCGCCTACTGTTGACCATGATAAGTGCATCAAATGTGGGAAATGCGTTCGATTTTGCCCCATGAAAGCATTGGTGTTAGAATAATATAGCAGGCATAATATAGCATTTTTATTGACATATGTCAATAAAAATGCTATATTATTTATCGTAAGAAGGAGGCGAAAGCTATGCTGCAAGATGATTGTGTCGATTTGTTTATTCAACACTTTTCCTTTTGGGAACATTTAAGCGATCAGGAAAAGGAGTTGTTATGTGACAATACCATTGCTGCACACTATCCTAAAGGCATTAGTGTGCATAGCGGGAATGAGGACTGTATTGGTATTCTTTTAGTTAAAAAGGGTCAGCTTCGTACCTACCTTCTGTCCGAGGATGGGCGTGATGTGACGTTATACCGATTGTTTGAGGGTGATGTGTGTATTCTTTCTGCATCCTGTGTGCTGGATGCGATTACTTTTGATGTCTTTATTGATGCAGAGGAAGATACTGATGTGTTGCTCATCAATTCCTCCGTGTTTCATCAAATGGCAGATAAGAATATTTATATGAAATGCTTTGGATATCAGCTGGCCACTACACGTTTTTCTGATGTGATGTGGGCAATGCAGCAGATTTTATTTATGGGGGCAGATAAACGTCTGGCAATTTTCCTGTGGGATGAAATCAGCAAAAATAAAACCAATGAAATAAAAATGACCCATGAACAAATAGCACGATACATGGGCAGTGCGAGAGAGGTTGTATCTCGTATGCTAAAGTATTTTGCAGCGGAAGGCATTGTGGAACTGTCCAGAGGAGGCGTTCGTGTGGTTGATAAGAAAAAACTACGTAGTTTGATTTAGGAGGATCGTTATGGATTTAAAAGAAGTGATGTCTAAGCATTCCTTTGCCGTGCTTGGCGATACAGTGAATAAAGAGAAGTACGCCTACAAAATCAAAGAAGGACTAAAGGAAAAGGGATATACCGTATATGCTGTGGGTAAGGAAATACAATCGCTGAATGATATTGATGGCGATATTGATATTGTGGATCTTTGCATTCATCCAGCAAAGGGCTTAAAGCTGTTGCAGGAATGTCAGAAATCCTATCAATGTATTGTCATTCAACCCGGTGCTTCGGATGAAGTTTTGATTTCTTATTTGCAGCAGCATAACATTCCCTATCTTGACGGATGCTTGCTTGTAGGGCTAAAATTATACGCATAATAAAATTCGCAGCCATGTGCTTTTACAAGCTGGCTGCGGATTTTATTATGGATATTACTTTTTATTCACATATTTCCCAACAGGTAAAAGTGCGGCAATAGCCATAAAGATAATTCCGACTGCAAGTAATCCCAGTAGCCGATGTCAAAAACGGCAGGATATTATTCGGAAATCTGAAATAGCGTGAGTTTACCTAAATCCATTGTCTGAAACAATCCAATGTTTTTCCAAAATCCATAGGTCACAGAAAACAGCCAAGCACCGAACAAACCGCCTAAAATAGCACTGATTGCTTTTTTAGCGCCACCACTTCCGGCTGCTGCTACACACGTACCGGGGCAAGTTCCAACTGTACCAAAACCAATGCCAAAAAGCAGACCGCCGATGACTACACCAAGGTTCATTGCTTTCACACTTAAATGTCCTATATTAAACCAACCCAGTAAGCTGAACACGGATAGCAATACACTGGCAAAGCCAATGGCGAATACAATAATTTTCATCAGGGTTAAGTCCTCTAATCGCAGCATGGCAATCAGCTTTTTGGGTGAGGAGGCACCCACCCAGTAAAGTACAGCACCAAATATTGTTCCTAAAATAATAGCAAGTACAATTTGCATCTTAATCCCTCCTGCGTGGCATTCGTCCAACCAAAAGAGCTGACGGAATGGCAACTGCAAATACACAGGCAGCAAAAATGTATCCGCTAATGCTTTCCTGCATCATGCCGCTCATCATGTGACCGCTGGTACAACCATCTGCCATTCTTGCACTATATAACAAAATAAATCCACCTAAAAAGGAAGGAAAATACCGACGAATATCACTTTTTGCGGTAGAAGGTATAGTTACGTCCACATCGCTCATTTGACTGCGCCGTTTTTTATCATTCGCCAGATAAGCAAGGTAGCCGCCGAAAGGAATAGCCAGCACAAACACAAAATCATAGTTCCACGGATGCTCTATTGACCGTGCAAGTTTCCCATCACTTTTATCGTAATAAGGGTTTGTGCTATGGTAGCCGCTTTCTCGCTCTGCATCCTCAGTAATAACCGTTTCATTCAGTGCACTATGAAAAATACCGGAAAGCACCGAAAACTGTGTGGACACACCGATTGGCTTTACTAACAAAACGGCCAAGAAAAACACAGTACCGAGTGTAAGAGCTTTTTTTATCCATAAATTGTTTTCCAAGACCACACCTCCAAAATAAAAAGCTAAGATTAAGGATAGGATTCCCTTTTCTTAGCTTTTTATTCGCTTTGAAGATTTAGATAAAGAGATTTACATTCGATTCTTCCGCATCTCCCAGATATGCACCTACGCCACCCAGTTCAACGCCGTCAATCAGTTCATTTTCTTTAATGCCCATCACGTCCATGCTCATGGTACAGGCAACAATTTTTACTCCTGCCTGCATTGCTTTCTGAATGAGGACTTCAAGAGAATCCACGCTCTTATCATTCATAATCTTTTTCATCATGGCAGTTCCTACGCCACCCATATTCATCTTTGACAGTTTTAACTTTTTGCTGCCACGAGGAAGCATAGTTCCAAACATAGACTCCATCAAGCTCTTTTTAACAGGCTGTTTTTCTGCCTTGCGTAGTGCGGTAAGCCCCCAGAAGGTAAAGAACATGGTTACCGGTCGCCCCATGGCAGCAGCACCGTTTGCAATAATAAAGCTTGCTAAAACCTTATCCAAATCCCCGGAAAATACAATGATTGTTTTTCCATCCGCATTTTCTCTGACCAGAGAAGTGTTAGGAGTGGATTTTTTCACACAGGCAACGTAATCATTTCCACGTCTCTCATTAGAAACCAAGATGTTGCCAGTGCGTCTGCACCAAGCGCCGATGTCTCGAGCAAAGCCAGGATCAGAAGCGGATACTTCCATTACTTCTCCATCCTGCATTGCTTTCATAGTTTCAAAAACTTTCATAATAGGTCCGGGACACTGCATTCCACTGCAATCCAGACGCATAGCAGAAGTAGCAATATTTTTTGTTTCCATGTTCCCATTATCCGAATAGGATACTTCTCCTATAATAGCAGAAATATCTGATGGATAATGAGTGGACTGATAAAACCTTGTTCCTGCCGGATAGAGTTTTACATGATTAAATCCATGCTGCATAAGAATACGTGCAGCATTATAGGATCTCACTCCGATGGCACAGAAGGTCACGATTTCCTTTGTTGGATCAAGCTCTTGCAAACGATCTCGAAGCTGTCCTAAAGGGATATGCGTGGCATGAGGCAGCGTAAATGCCATCAGCTCTGCGTCTTCACGTACATCCAGCAGAATTGCATTTGGATTTTTTTCCGCCACATCCCAATCGGAAAATTGTACGAGGCCGGATAATACATTTTCTGCTACAAATCCTGCCATATTGACGGGATCTTTAGCAGAAGAATAGGGCGGTGCATAGGCAAGCTCCAACTTTTTTAAATCCTCAATTCCTGCCCCCAGACGCAATGCCACGGCAAGCGTATCAATACGTTTATCAACCCCATCACGACCAACAATCTGCGCACCGAAGATTTTCTTTCCATCTATGGAAAAAAGCAGCTTAAGCGTCATGGGTACTGCACCCGGATAATAACCGGCATGGGAGTTTTGGGTTATAATTAAGCTTTCATAGTCTTTGCCTTTTGTAAGTCCACGTTTTTTTAGTGCTTTTTCATTTGACCCTGTAGTTGCGGCAGTCAAATCAAACACCTTTGCTACGGAAGTACCTTGGGTTCCTTCATAGCGCTCCATGGCTCCGGCAATATTGTCAGCGGCGATACGGCCTTGTTTGTTCGCAGGTCCTGCCAGCGGAATCATGGTTCTTTCTTTCGAGATAAAGTCCTCTACTTCGATGACATCACCAACGGCATAAATGCTGGAGTCAGATGTTTTCAAGGTGTCATCTACTATAATTCCACCTCGTGCGTTAATCTCCAGCCCTGCTGCCTTTGCCAGTTCACTGTTGGGACGTACGCCAATAGAGAGAATGACTAAATCAACTGAAATTGCTTTTTCGCTTTTTAGAGTAATGTTTATCTTACTGCCTTCTTCTACAAAAGAACTTACCCCATCACCTAAATAAAGATGAACACTGTTTTGCAAAATGTTTTCATGGAGCAGCTGTGCCATTTCATAATCAAGCGGTGCCATAACCTGTTCCATTGCTTCAATCAAAGATACATCGATTCCTGCATGATGTAAGTTTTCAGCCATCTCCAAGCCAATAAATCCGCCGCCAATCACTGCCACTGTTTTGATTCCTTGCTCACGAACCATGGTTCGAATACGATCGGTGTCTGGTACAGTCCACAGGGTTTGAATGCGAGAAGAATCAATACCCGGAATTGGTGGGCGCACGGGAGAGGAGCCGGTGGAAATAACCAAGGTGTCATAACTTTCCTCATAAGTCTCACCGGTATCAACAAGTTTTACCGTTACAGTCTTTTTCTCTCGGTTGATGGAAAGGACTTCATTTTTTACTCGAACATCTACCTTGAATTTTTTTCTCATAGCTTCTGGGGTCTGCAATAGAAGTGCATCTCTTGACTTGATAACATCTCCAACGTGGTATGGTAAGCCGCAGTTTGCGTAGGAGATATATTCGCCACGCTCCAATAAAATAATGCTTGCTTCTTCATCTAATCTGCGCAGTCTTGCTGCACAGCTGGCGCCACCCGCAACGCCACCAATAATTACTACTTTCTTCATTGTGTACCTCCTCGAATTTCTGAAATAACCAGTTCTTTGAATAGGTAATTCTCCTCTTTTCCGTGGTGGCATTTATCCGCAAATATCTTGAGGAAATAAACCACCTCACCGTAATAGCGAAGCATGTTTTCAGCATCGCGGCTATCGGACTCCATCATCTTATCAAGTATTTGCAGAACATATAGTATAGCCTCGTGTTCCTTCCGAAGATCTTGTGTCGCTTTTCCCATTTTATATCCTCCTTAAAAATAGGTAATGAAGCGATCAGAAAGCCTGTCCATCAGCCTTTCGGGGCAGGTGCCTTTACGACGATTAGCTCCAATGTCTCATCATTCAGGTTTTTTACATTCATTTTTGTTTGAAACGGGATTTTCAGCAAAGTACCGGCCTCATATTCATGTATTTCCTGATCATTCAAGCCAATAGAAAGCTTTCCTCAAACAACGGTCATATACACGTTCGAGTTGGAAAAGTGTTCCGGCAACCCCTCTGTTTTGTTAAACACCATGTGAAGATAATGAATGTTTTCGTCTAACAGGACTTTTTCTATAACTTTATCATTGATTTTGGACAGCTTATATTCTTTTTCAATCATAACGCGTACCTCTTTCAATCAATTATTTTACCGTCGGTCGAAATTGTGACAACCTGCCACGGAATAAATTTGCCACTGTTTTGAAGAGCGGTTTTAACGGCAATTTCAATCCCTCCGCAGCATGGAACTTCCATTCTCACAACCGTGACGCTTTTGATATTGTTGTTTTTTATTATTGCTGTAAGCTTTTCGCTGTAATCACCCACGTCAAGCTTTGGACAGCCTATCAACGTAATCCGGTTCTTTATAAACTCATTATGAAAATTACCATAGGCATAGGCTGTACAATCTGCGGCGACAAGCAGGTTTGCGTCATTAAAATAGGGTGCATTAACGGGGGCAAGCTTAATTTGAACAGGCCACTGCGATAACCGACTTGTGACATTTATATTATCCTCACATGAGTATAAATTATTACTGTCGTGATGAATCGTTTTCGATTGTATTCCGGGGCAGCCACAGGGAAGATTTTCTCCTTGCATGTTCATTTTATTTGTCTTTACCGCTGCCTCATCATATTCTTTAGCTTCTCTCTCTTCAAAGCTGATGGCTCCTGTCGGGCAGGCCGGCAGGCAGTCGCCGAGACCGTCGCAGTAATCGTCTCTGAGAAGTTTTGCTTTTCCGTTTACCATTCCGATTGCTCCTTCATGGCAGGCTCGTGAACATAATCCACAGCCATTGCATTTATTTTCATCAATCTTAATTATTTTTCTAATCATTATTTTCACTCCTGTCGTATATATCTTGACTTTACGGTTCAAGTTTACTATACTTAAGCTAATAAGTCTGTTGGAATTCCAACAAAAGAGGATTTTATGAAAAATTATTTAAAGGCATAGAAGAATCGGATTTGCAACCACTTTTATCATGCCTGTGCGGGAAAGCGATTCATTATGAAAAAGGGCAAACTGTATTTTTCAGTGGTGTAAGCATCGGGCAATTTGGCATTGTTTTGTCGGGACAGGTTCAGATTGTTCAGGACGACTATTACGGAAACAGAAGCATTCTTGCTAAAATCGACATTGGAAATCTGTTCGGGGAATCCTTTGCCTGCGCGGAAATAAAAACGCTTCCGGTCAGTGTGATCACAACGACCGAAAGCGAGCTTTTGTTTATCGACTGTCACAGGCTTGCTGTTCCGTGTGCGAAGGCTTGCGGCTTTCACAGCAGGCTCATCCAGAATATGTTGAGTATCGTTTCAATGAAAAACATAGCGTTGACACAAAAAATTGAATTTATGTCAAAACGCACAACCCGTGAAAAGCTGTTAGCCTATCTGTCAGCTGAAGCAAAGAAAGCGGGATGTAGTCAGTTCAATATCCCTTTCAACCGTCAGGAACTCGCAGATTATCTTTCCGTCGAGCGCAGCGCTATGTCAGCTGAGCTTTCAAAGCTTAGAAATGACGGATTGCTGAACTTTAATAAAAATCAATTTGAGTTATTATAAGTAGATTATTTTTCATTCTTTTTATAATGAATAGCATCCTTAGGACAAACCTGCCGGCAATTTGTGCACTGATGGCACAACGCGGTTTTTATCATGGCCTCTTTATCCTCAGAGGAAACAACGATAGCATTGGAGGGACAGGCTTTTTCGCAGAGCTTGCAACCGATACAGGCGTCTTTATCAACTTTTTCCGACAGCCTTGCGAATCTTCCAAAGGTTCTTTGAAGAGCGCCGAACGGGCAGATGAGATTATGAAACACTTCCGGTTTATATCTGAGTGTGATGAGTACCGATACAACCAGCCAGAAAGGCAGAATCGGCAGGTCAATATGCAGCAGTCTTTTTGAAAGCAGCATCATCACTATACTGATAAATAGAGTAATCCATGTTAAATATCCGCTTTTCAGCCACTTAGGGGTATTCGGTGTTTGAAGCTTCAGCTTTTTGGACAGCCATTCGGTGGGGATCATCAGAGTATTCATAGGGCAAACATACCCGCAGTAAATCCTGCCGAAAATCAGAGCGACAACCAGGCTTGCTCCGAACAACGCAAGCCAAAGTACTACTTTTCCATTTGCCAGTAAAAAGACAAAAAGCGTGAGAAAGAGTATCCTAATGATGTTGGTTATGTATTTCATGATATATTCGCCTCCTATTGATATATCCTTATTATAATAATATACTAAACAAAAAGGTGTTACCAATGTAACACCTCGGGGGTTTGTTATGATAAAATATTTAGAACTAATACGACAGATTGACCTTATAAAATCAATAAAGCCTCAAGAAATAGATTTGTACTTAACTGAAGGAAGCTGTAAGATAACCCAGAATGGGAAAAACAATGTTGTTCATTTTGTTGGGGAAGTCTGCTCAAAGCTTGAGATCATTTTCTCTGGGAAAGTGGTTATTGAGCGTATTGACGAGTCTGGCAATCTAATGACAATAGCGGAGTTTTTCAACGGTGATGTTCTTGGCGGCAATCTGATGTTTTCAAAAAACCCATATTATCCGATGACCGTCACGGCTAAAGAAGCTACTTTGATTTTAGAGATAAACAAGGATCGTCTATTCAGTTTGTTTTCAGATAATCATGAATTTCTAAAGAGCTATCTTGAGTATGTATCGGACCACACGGTCATCCTCGGTGATAGGATAAAGCACTATGTGAATAGGACAATCCGTGAGAGTATCATAAGCTACCTTGATTATGAATGCAAAAAGCAAAACTCAAATATAATCAAGCTTAGCATGACAAAAAAGGCATTGGCTGAAAGAATAGGCGTTCAAAGGACATCTTTATCCAGAGAACTTGCTAAAATGAGAGAGGACGGGTTGATAGAGTTTATCCCTGTCTCTATTTCACTATTACACAAATCCATCAAATAAATAATATATCTGAAATAACAACCATTTTGTGTACAATACAGCTGCATGGTTTACTATAGTGCTGAAATATCATTTCAATCTGTTATTTCTCTGCCGCTTTTGAACCGAAATACGATACTGCCATCCCGCTGAACGATTGCGATGTCGAGCAGCGTAATCCAAAGCCGTTCGTTCCATTCGGGCACGGTCAGCGGCTGCTTTTTCAGCGTTGTGATAAAAGCGCTGATTTCATTGCTTTTTCGCATCCGCATTTCTATTTCCTTTTCAAGTGTGGTGTAGCGTTCAAGAGCGGCATTATAGCGTTTTTCGATGCGTTCGGTTTCCAGTGCGTAGGCTTCCTGCGACTGGGCAACCGAGGCATTCTTTTTTATGTGTGCCTGCATGAGCTCGGACACGACCGCCATTTCATCCTGTTCCTGTTGCATTTCGGCATCAAGTGCTGTAGTGTCGCAGAGTGTCTGCCGGATAAGCTCACAGTCAGCAAGCACTGTGGAGCGATTTCCCATCAAGTCATTGTAAGCGACGAGGAAGCGGCTCTTGATTTCCTCCTCGGTCAACGTTGGAGTCTGGCATTTCTCCTCATTTTTGAACTTGCAATTGCACTGGAAGATGACGGTTTTGTATTCGTCCGTGGAGTGCCAGACCTTGCGACCGTAAAAACCGCCGCAGTCTCCGCAGATGATTTTGCTGTGAAAGGCCTTGTCACTATAAGCCCTGCCCAGATCTTTGCGCCGCGCCATTTCTTCCTGTACCGCTTGAAATTCCTCTGGGGCAACAATGGCTTCATGGGAGCCTTCAACGTAGTATTGGGGCACTTCACCATTGTTGATGCGTAGCTCTTTTGTCAAGAAATTTGAGGTAAATCGCTTCTGGAGAAGGACACGAGTTTAATACAAAATGCACACCCTTGCCGTGTTTCCGTTTGTTCCGTTTGCCGAGTGCACACCCTCGGCTTTTTCCGTTTGTTCCGTGTGAGAGTGTGAACATCCTCTTTACTTAGCCGCAAGTATTTGAGAATGGTTGATAAATTAAAATAACAATCATAAAGAAAATTGCCTCTCTGCCCCCATTGCCAAGGTGTGCAGGTAAATGCGTGTTTAAATGTTGATGTCGGGATTGCCCGGCTATTTTTTTTGAAAAAATCCGAGGAATTTTGAAAAGGTTATTGACATATGCCCGAAACCGGGTATAATAATAATTGAAAGCGACATATGCCGGAAACGATAAGGAGGTGAATGTTATGCCAAGACGAGATGGAACTGGCCCAATGGGCGCAGGATCAATGACCGGAAGAGGATTAGGCTCATGCACAAGCGCTAACGCGGTTAAGTATGGTGCTGGTCTTGGACTGGGATTAGGTTTAGGACTTGCCTGCAGACGCGGTTTTGGACGTGGCTTAGGAAGAGGGTTTGCCGTAAATCGGAACTCATCCAAAACACAAAAAGAGCTGCTCCAAGAGCAAAAGGACGTGCTGAAAAATCGACTTGATGTCATTGATAAGCAGTTAGAAAATTTGTGAGAGCAGCAGAAGTAACCGGAGGACGCTCTGGTTATTTCTGTCGTTAAGTGAGGTGAGATTATATGCCAAGGCCCCGAAAATGGAGAAAAGTTTGCTGCCTTCCCGACAGCAATCGTTTCGGACCTCTTGACTCTCCTGCTGACGCACTAAACACAGTCAATATGACTGTTGATGAGTACGAGACTATAAGACTCATTGATTTGGAC
>Ga0116162_10001968_pt1 | contig 13013 bp, 10 predicted proteins | sample AD_UKC105_MetaG_FD_89875 | JGI IMG/M metagenome (GOLD analysis project Ga0116162, IMG submission 89875) | Active sludge microbial communities of municipal wastewater-treating anaerobic digesters from Hong Kong - AD_UKC105_MetaG | ecosystem: Engineered > Bioreactor > Anaerobic > Digestate... | reverse complement strand
TCGTCCGGGCGGATCACGGTTTTACCCGCGCCTGTGATGAAGTCCGCCAGCGGAAGCTCGCGCGTTCCGGAAACGCTTTGCAGCGTTACGTCCGCGTCCAGCGCGGCGAGCGGGGAGAGCGTGTCCGCGGCGACCGCGGCGTTGCAGACATTGCCGCCGATGGTCGCGACGTTGCGGATCTGCTGCGCGCCGACGCTCAGGCTGGCTTCCGAAAGCATGTCCGCGGCGGACCGTATAACGGACGAATGGGCAACGGCATCGTGCGTGGCCATAGCGCCGACGGTAACGCGTCCGCTTTGGTTTGAAATTCCGGTCAGTTCGGGGATGTCCGTCAGATCGAGCGCGTAGTCCATACCGGAGAGCGTGCCGTCGTCCCTGCGCAGCTCGACCATCAGGTCCGTGCCACCCGCGAGCGGACGGATACGCCCGGCATAGGTTTGCATCCGCTCAAGCGCTTCGGTCAGCGTCTTCGGGGAAAGGTATGTAAAGCGTTGCATGTTCGTTCGTTCCTTTCACCAGAGTTTTTTGCCGAGCAGCACGTTTTCCAGCCCTGCCGGATTGCTGCGCACGCGCCTGCCGGTCGCGTTTGCGACCGCGTTTGCGACCGCGGCGGCCACGCACTCCATGGCAGGTTCGCCGACGCTCTTTGCGCCGTAGGTGCCGCTGGGGTCGTCGCACTCGAAGATGTTGATATGGATATCCGGCATGTCCATGGCGGTCGGGATCAGGTATTCGTCGAGGTTCTGCGTCTTGACGAAGCCGTTTTTCGTGACGACCTCCTCCATGGTGCCGTAGCCCTGGCCCATGAGCACGCCGCCGTAGATCTGGCCCTCGACCATCGCGGGGTTGATGGCCGTGCCCGCATCGTGGCTGCTGGTGACGCGCTCGACGGAAACTTCGCCGGTGCCCATGTCCACCTTGACCTCCGCGACCACGCAGGCGTAGGAATACGTCGGGAACGCTTTGCCCTGCTGGGTGTCGTGGTCCTGCACGCACGGCGGCGGCGTGAACCATTCGTACGCCGAGAGGCACATGCCGCGCCAGAGGCCCGCGCCGGCGACCTCCGCGAGCGAAACGCGGTAGTCGGGGTGATCCGGGTCGAAGAAGAAGCCGTCCCGCAGGACCAGGTCGTCCGCCGTCCGGTCTCGGTCCGCGCCGCCCTTGCCGGCTTTGAACAGGCCGAGCCCGACGGCGTTTTCGCGTAAAATCCTGTTCAGTTTGTCGCCCGCCTTTTTGACCGGCTGCGCGCCCATGACCGTCCCGCGCGAAGCGACCGTCATGCCGCTGTCCGGGATGCAGTGCGTGTCCGTGCCGTAAAAGCGGACGGAATCGACCGGTACGCCGAGAGATTCCGCGGCAATCTGGCAATAGACGGTCTTGAGGCCCTGCCCGTTTTCGGCCAGGCCGGAGTGCAGCAGAACGGAGCCGTCCTCGTTGACGATGATGAACGCGCCCGCCGCGTCCGGCGACTCCGCGCCGTAGCCGCAGCCGCGGTGCGAGATCGCCATGCCGATACCGCGCCGGACCCGCCCGGTCTGCTTTTGAAACGCCGCGTGCTTTTTTGCATAGTCCGTCTGCTTCGCCGTGCAATCGATCATTTCCGGCAGAACGACGTATTCCACCTCGCCGCCGGTGGCGACGTGCGAACCGCTTTTGAGACAGTTGAGACGCCGCATCTCCAGCGGGGTCAGGCCGACTTCTTCGGCGAGTTCTTCGATGAACTGTTCCTGCGCATAGATCAGCTCCGGGCTGGAATAGCCGCGGAACGCGCCGGAGTGGATGTTGTTGGTGAATACGCCGAAGGTGTCCGCTTCGACGTTCGGGATATCGTAAGCGCCCGCGCAATGCGCCGTTGCGCGCCAGTTCATGAACTGCGTCTGATTATTGTAGGCGCCGGAGTTGTCGATCTGCGTGGCCTTCCAGGCGACGATGCGCCCGTCCTTTTTCAGCCCCGCCTTGTAGGTGAAATGGAACGGATGCCGCTTGCTGCTTTCGATCAGCGATTCCTCGCGCGAAAAGACCATCTTCATCGGACGGTGGACCAGCCGGCAGAGATACGCGCAGCGCCCGGCCAGCAGGCCGACGCCTTCCTCCTTGCCGCCGAACGTGCCGCCGAGCGTCTCCTGAATGAGGCGCACGCGGTTGAGCGGGATCTGGAGTGCGTCCGCAACGTAGCGCCGCGTGAAAAACGGGTTTTGCGCCGAGGCGTGCACCGTGATGTCGCCGTTGGACGGGTTTTCCACCGCGACCACCGCTTCCGGCTCGATGTACGCGTGCTCGACGTACTGGGTCGTGTATTTTCGTTCGACGATGAGATCGGCTTCGGCAAAGCCTTCTTCCACGTCGCCCTTTTTGAGCGTATAATGCGACTCCTTAAAGATGTTGTTCGGGTATTCTTCGTGCACAAGCGGTGCGCCGGGCTTCATCGCCTCGAACACGTCGAACACGGCGGGCGCTTCCTCGTACTCCACATGGATGTGCTTTTTTGCTTCCTCGGCCTGCTCCTTTGTTTCCGCGGCGATGAGCGCGACCACGTCGCCGACATAGCGGACGCGGTCGGTGATGTAGCGGTACGTTGCCCAGCTGACAGATTTGGGCATGTCGGCCGCGGTAACGACGGCGAGCACGCCCGGGAGCTTCAGTGCTTCGGACGTATCGATGGAGAGGATGCGCGCGCTGACGACGCCGTCGAGCCGGAGCATCGCGCCATACGCCATGTTGGGATATTTTACGTCCGCGGCGTAATGCGCGCGGCCCGTCACCTTGTCGAACCCGTCGACGCGCGGTGCGGAATGGTTGATGATATGAAATTGCTTTTCTCCGTATAACGGCATGTAAAAACCACCTCGCAGGGTATTGAAAATGTACGCGGCAACCGAAAACTATATACAGATTATATGAAGCCGAAAAATTCAAAGCAACCGAAAACCGCCGGAAGCAGGGGGTTTTGGGGCTATACGCACATATGTGCAAGTATGTTTTGCAATAATGTTCAAATACGGAATGTCGATTATAATGAAAACATGGAGTATGAGAAAATGGAAAGGTGTCCGGTATTGATCAAAGGCGCAAAGATAGCCGCGCAAGATGGCGCGGCGATACGGGCTGCACCCGAAAAAGGGCGCGCTTTCCATCGGCTCGGACGCGGACGTCGTGCTGATCGACCCGAACGCGCCGCGGGTGCTTTCCGCAAAAGCGGAGCACGGCAACGCGGGTTATTCCGTCTGGGAAGGGTTCGAAGTCGGTTGCACGGTGCGGTACGTTTTTTTGCGCGGCGGACTCGTTTCAAAGGACGGCGGACCCGACGGCACGCCGCGTGGTCGATTCCTGCATGCGCAATAAGAACTTAAGAATGAAATAATGCCCCGCACAAGCGGGGCTGCTTTTATGCATTAAAGCGTTCCGGCGTGTAGGCCTTCGCTTCCTCGGGAATCGCGCCCGACTTCCAGTACGCCGCAATCATATCGCCGATGGCGGGCGAGAGCGCGATCGCGCTGTGGAAGGAGTTCGCAACAAACAGGTTTTTCGGCGAGTCGTACGCGCCGAAGACGGGCTCCCTGTCCGCCGCATAGGAAACGAGCCCCGCCCACATGCGGATGATCTCCAGATCGGAAAGCGAAGGAAAGAGCGAGAGCACGCGGCGCGCGACCGCGCGCGGGCCTTCGAACGTGCTGGACTTGTCGTAATTGCCCGGCCGCGTCGTCGCCTGTGCCATGACGATGTTGCCGGAGGCGGTCTGGCCCAGGCACGCGCCGACCACCATCGGGTGTTCGTTCGCAGGCTGCGTAAAGAGCGCACCGTCGGTGATCATGCGGCGGATGCACGGGGCGGCCTGCATGCTCACCATCGCTTCGCCGCGCTCGTAAAATATCGGCGTGTCGTGCCCGGCCATGCGGGAAAGGTCGCGCGTCCACGCGCCACCCGCCAGGATGTACAGACCGGCCTTTACGCAGCCGGCCGGCGTTTCCAGCGCGGAAACGAGCCCGTTTTCGATCAGCATGCCGGTCACGGGCGTATGCGGGCGCAGGTCCGCGCCGAGCGACTTTGCGCGCGCGGCCATGTTGAGGTTGAGCTTAAAGGGATTGACGCGCCCTTCGCCGGGACACCAGCACGCGCCGACGAGTTTGCTTTGGTCCAGCGCGGGTTCGAGTTCCTTCGCCTGCTTTGCCGTGACCAGGCCGATGTCGTCGAGCCCGAGCTTCTTAGCGTGGCGGCAGAGCTTTTCCAGCGCGGCTTCCTGCTTTTCGTCCGTAAGCGGGATCAGCCCGCCGGAAGCGGCGTATTCCACGTCGCCGATTTCCGCCTGCAGTTCATCCCAGCGTCTCTGCTGTTCGAGCGCGAGCGACATGACAAGCTTGTTTTCGCGATAGCTGAGCACGCAGAAACCGGGATTCGTACACGACGCGCCCGAGCAAAGGTCGTCCTTTTCGAGCAGCACGACGCGCGCGCCCGCCGCCGAAAGTTTCCATGCCGCCGCCGCGCCGATGACGCCGCCGCCGACGATCGCAACGTCGAATTGTTGTTCCGTTTGCATGAAAACCCTCCGTTACAGCGTGTTGGAAAAGTAGCTTTTTTGCAGCATGTCCACGTCGATCTCGCCCGCGGCGAACGTTTTGCCGCTTTTTTGGTTCGTGATCTCGATGCGCGCGACCTTGTGCACGTTCGTGTCCATCTTAAAGATATCGCGCTCCGCCGCGTCGTACAGCTCGGCGAACGTTTTTTTATTGTGCACCGTCCCGGAAAACGCCATGTGCGGGAGGACCCGCTCGATCTCGGCGTCCTCGCAGTCCACAACGTACCGCGCGACGGACCCGTAGAGCGTTGAGCTGTTGACGCGGTCCATGGCGATCAGCTCGTCGTCGACCACCGGCGGAATCACGGCGCAGCCGGAAAAGGTTTTCACCTTTTCGAGCGGTAAGCCGAAATAGCCGAGCCCCCAGAGGGAGACTTCCGCCATGCGCGCGGCGATCTGCACGCAGCCGACGAGGCTGCCCGTCTTTGCCGCGAGCAGGTATACGTTTTCGGGCCTGACGTTGCAGGCGGCCGCAACGTCGTCCGCAACAGACGCGTCCGGCAGTTCGGCGGTTTGAAGCGCGAGTGCGGTTTTTTCGAACCGGTCGCGGTACGGCCACATCTTTGCGACGCCGTCGTGGCGGGCGATCGCCCTTGCCGGGCCGGAACCGAAGCCGGGCAGGCTGTAAGCGCCGGACGGCTTGATCTTCCACGCGGAAAACTGCGAGGACAGCGCCGCTTCATGCGGGCGGTCGAGCCGGACTTCGACGCTCTCCAGTTCGCGGTCTCCGACGACCATTTTGCCGTAGGCGACGTCGCCGAGCGCGCCGAGGGTGACCAGCGTGAACAGCCGCGCGGCTTCATAACCGCCGGGTGCATGAACGCCCATATCGATCATAATCGCACCGTTTTCCAGCGTATGGCGTTCGCAGCCGAGCTCCCAGAGACGCGGCAAGATACGCGTCTCGATGAGACGGCAGGTGTTTTCACTTAGACTGAGCATGGATTTCCTCCTGTAGCCGGAATAAAATTTCGGAAAACTCCGCAAGGACGGCCGCTTCGTCAAACCCCGTGACGGAGCCGCCTTTCAGAGCGGGTTTCCCGCCGATATAAACGTCCTTTACGTCGCCGCTCTGCGCGCACCAGACCAGCGTGGAAACGACGTCGCCCGTGCCGAAACCGAGATGCGTCCTGTTAAGCGGCACGATGGAAAAGTCCGCGAGACGCCCCGCTTCCAGCGCGCCGGCATCGAGGCCGAGCAATTTTGCGCCGCCGCTCGTCGCCATGGAAAACACGTCCTTCGCGGTAATGACGGTCGGGCTTTGGCTCGTCGACTTCTGGAGCATTGCGCCCGCGCGCATCTCCTCAAACATATCGAGGCGGTCGTTGGACGCGGGCCCGTCGGTTGCGAGCGCGATATTGATCCCCGCTTCGATCAGCGCGGGGATGGGGCAGACGCCGCTGCCGAGCTTTGCGTTGCTTTTGGGGTTATAGACGACCGAAACGCCGCGCTCTGCGGCGAGCGTGATCTCCCGGGGATTCAGGTGTACGCCGTGCACCGCGGAAAATCGTGGCGAAAGCAGGCCGAGGCGGTCGAGGTAGAGGAGCTCCGGGTCGCTTTTTTCGACGATGCACTGCCGCGCTTCCGCGGCGGTTTCGTCCACATGCGTCTGCACGCGGGCGTTATAGGCCTTTGCAAGATCGGCGATCGCCTGCATGGCGATTTCGCTGGTGACATTGGGTTCCGAGGGCGTGAGCACGCAGTTTTCGGGATAGGCTTTCAGCAGCCGCTCGATTTCGGCCAGGTCGCGCCTGCGTCCCGCTTCCGTACTCATAAACAGGTCGGCCAGCTCAATGCCCATATACCCGCGCACACCGGTCTGCCGTGCCGCGCGGAACATGCCGTCCTGCGCAAAATTCATGTCCATATTGACAAACGCGGTCACGCCGCTTTTGAGCAGCTCGCGGATGCCGACGGCCGTCCAGAGGTACGAAAAACGCTCGCGCTCCTGCCTCGGGATCCGCTGGAACATCGCCGCGACGGTCGGGCCGAGCACCTCGTCGCACCAGCCGGAGAGCGGCAGATCGTCCTGCCGGCCGACGAGCAGCATCTGATACAGGTGCGTATGCGCATCGATCAGGCCAGGCAGCACCGCGCAGTCTGCGCAATCGACGACTTCCGCACCGTCGGGGACGGGCAGACGCGTGCCGACGGCGGCAATGCGCTCGCCTTCAACGCGCATGTCCGCGCCGGAAAGCACGGTTTTCGAGTCGACGACCAGGTGCGAAATGTTTTTCAGAATCAGCATGGCATCAAATCCCTTTTCTTATGAATCGATCGGTTCTGTGCGCGTTTTGCACGCGACCGGCCCCTTGAAAAAAGCATAGCACACCGGCGGAAAAATCTCAGAGCAGGTCCGGACGGAACGAACCGGAGTGGTACGTTTTTCCGCTCTGCGGATCGGCAACCTCGACCACGGCGAGCTTGTTGATGTGCAGGAGGTTCGGAATCTTAAAAAAGTCGCCGCCTGCTTCCTCCAGCAAGTCGGAGAAGAGCGCGCCAAAGATGTCCGTGGACGAAAACGCGAGGTCGTTAGCAAGCTTTTGCGGGTTGATGTCCGTACCCCTTGCCAGCGTGAGCCGCGAAAACGCGCCGTAGCGCAGAAAGTCGTCCGGCAGAAGCCGGGTTCCGTTTTTCGATTTTGCACCCGGCGGGCAGACGGGCGCATATCCTTCGATGGCGGAAACCATGTTCGCGTCCAGCCCAAGCGAACGCTCCATGGTGAAGATCATGTTTTCGTTCATGCGGCCCGCGATCTGCGCCGCGCCGGTCATGCTTTCCTGCGGGGCGACGAGCAGGGCGAGCTGCTCCGGACGGCAGCGCGCCGCTTGCGAAAGCGAAACCATCCACGCGTCGTCCGGAATTTCGTTTGCCTGCACAACGGCGGAATAACTTCCGCTTTCAGAGCCGGAATCGTAACGGATTTCGTCCGTTTCCGCCAGATGGAGTTTCATCGGGCCGGAGAGCATCGCGCCGCGAAATTCGCACGCGGACTGGAGCGTGAGCGTGGCAAGGCGCGGAGAATCCGTTTTTGAACGAACGAACGGTAGCGTTTGTCCGCCGAACGTATCTTCATATGCGCTTGCTGTTGCAAGCCCGCCCTGACAAAGGGACGCGGCGAGCGCGCCGGCGCGCACCGACCCCGGCGTGTCCGATTCGGCAAAGAGCACCTGCGCGCCGCAGCCTGCGTGAAAAACGCGCAGGCCGAACCGCGCGCCGTCCTGCGCGAGCGCGCCGAAAATTCCGGCGCATGCGGTCCCGATTTGTTTCAGCGTGGGCATATCCTGCATGGAATGCGGTTCCTTTCCAAATATAACTATAGCGTTTCGATCGCGGAATCGAAAGCGTTCAGCTCGTTTTCCCGCAATTTGTCCGCCTCGCCCTGCGGTAAAACGTCCGCACGCAGCGCGCCCGTCGGGCAGACGTCCGCGCAGACCCCGCAGTCGCGGCAGAGACTGGGATCGACGCGCATGTCGGGATAGTCCAGCGTTCGTGCGCCGTAACTGCAGACGGTGACGCACCGGCGGCAGTTCGAGCAGCCGCGCGAGCCGGCGCGCTCGTTTGCGTAAGGCGAAAACGTGAAGTGCAGTTTTGAAACCACGTCCCTTTCCGGCAGGCGGGGCAGCACCGCGCCGCGGACGGACGCAATATCCGCATAGCCGAGCCGGTTCAAAAGTTCGGACAGGTCGCCGCACATGCGCTCGACGACGTCCACCCCGCGCAGGATTCCGACGGAGCAGACTCCGACGCACGAACAGCCCGCCATGAGGAACTCCACCGCGTCGCGCGCGCTCATGCACCCGCCGGAGCCGTAGAGATTGTGAAAACCGGGCCGGGCCTTTGCGATCCCCGCGTTGACATGCAGGCTCAGCGGGCGGAGCGCTTCGCCGCTCATCCAGCCGCGTCCGTCCGTGCCGGCGAGCACGGGACGCGCATGCTCGATATCGATCTTGAGCACGGGCCCGAGAGAATCCACAGCGCATACGCCGTCCGCGCCGCGCGAAATGCACGTCAGCCCCGTTGCGACCGCATCCGGCCAGTTTGCCGAGAGTTTGCAGATCACGGGGATATCGACGAGGCTTTTTGCGGTTTCCAACATAGGCAGCAGCGTGTCCTCCGTGTAGGAAACAAGCTCGATCATGTCGGCGCCCGCCTGCGCCGCGTCCCTTACCAGCGCGCGCGCCTCGCCCGGCGTATGCCCGACGGACGCGATGACGACCGCGCCCGCCTGCTTAGCCAGCGGGATTTCACGCGAAAACCACTGCTCCGGCTCCAGGTCCGACCATTTTTCGCAGTTGACGAGCGAGCCGCCGCCAAATGCTGCGATGTGTTTTACGGGGTTGATTGCGCGCCTGTAGCGGATGGTCTTGGTCACGACCGCGCCGCAGCCCGCCTGATGCGCGCGAATCAATCCCTCCGCGCCGTAGCCGAGCGGGCCGGAGCTCAGAATAAACGGGGAACGCAGCTTCACGCCGCAAAATTCGGTCGAGATATCCGCGCCCGTGAGGGTGCCCGGGTCAAACATGTTGCGTTTCCTCCTGCTTTCCAGTCCAGAAGATTTGCGTGCGCCTGCGCAGTTCCGCCTTTGCGGCGGCCGCGTCCACGGTGAGCAGACGGTGGTTGCGCTTTAAGAACCGTCCTGCGACCATCACGTCGCAGACGTTCTGCGGATTACGGAACAGCACAAGCTGGTCGTATACGTTGTGTTCGTTGAGCGGCGTGGGCGTGTCGAGGTCGATCGTGATCAAATCCGCTTTGCAGCCGGGCTCGATTCTGCCGGCGTCGGGCATGCCGATTGCCGCCGCACCGCGCGCGGTCGCCATGTCGTATACATCCTTGGCCGGCATGACCGACGTGCTTTGAACATGCGCTTTCGGAATCAGGAACGCGCCGCGCATGATCTCGAAAAAGTTATTGACGTATCCGTCCGATCCGAGGCCGACGAGCATGCCGCGGGAAAGCATATCGCTCACCGGTGCGACCCCGCCGCCGACTTCGCAGTTGGACAGCGGCATATGCACGGCGCGCACGCCGCGCTTTGCGAGGACGTCCATTTCGCGCGGGACGACCTGCACGCACTGGGACGCGAGCACGCGTTCGTCCAGAAAACCCAGCTCGTCGTAGAGCTCGACCGGACGCTTGCCGTAATGCTCCAAGGACCAGTCGGGCTCGAACACGCTTTCGGAGAGGTGCATGTGGATGTCGCAACCAAGCTCGGCCGCCAGCCGCTTTGCCCTGCGGACATAGCTTTTGTCGCAGGTGAAGAGCGTGTGGATGCTCATCATGCCGTGCACGAGCGCGTCTTTGCCGTTGTGCGCGCGGACGAATTCCGCGTTTTCCCTGAAACCCAGCTCGGCGTTTTCGGGACTTACGCGCTGGCAGGCTTCGAAGGTGAGGACGGCGCGCAGGCCCGCTTTTTCCGCGGCCTCGCGCTCGATTTCAAGCGCGCCCGGAATCGCATTCGGCGCTTCGAGCACGTCGACGAACGTGGTCACGCCGCTGTCGATCAGCTCCGCCATGCCGTAGGCGCTCGTCGCGCGGACAAGGTCGTGGTCGACACGGTTTTCGACGTACGGCCACCAAAAATCCTCCAGAAAACTGGAAAATTCGGTCACCATCGTTTCCGCCGTGATGCCGTGCGAAAGCATACCATAGAGGTGCGTGTGCCCGTTTACGAACCCCGGCGCGATCAGACGGTCGGACGCGTCGATCGCGTCGTCGTCCGGCAAACGGCCGAGTTCGGCGTTTTTTGCGACCTGCGTAATGCGCCCGCCGGACACAATCACGCCCGCGTCGGAGAGAAGCCCGTCCGGGGTCAGTACGCCGCCGGCGCGGATGACGATGCGGGACATGGACTGTCACCTCCGTTTTAATAAAGTAATATTGCTTCCTTTCCAGACGAAGCTAAAAACCCTTTTGCCTCGTTTTTAAAGCAGGAAGTTGAAGTGAAATTCTTTTATCTCGCTTTTCTTTTAAGAAAAGCGAGGAGGGACGTGGATCGCCTCGCCGGAAAAGCGCTGGACGCACTCCATAAACGCTTCCGAAAGGGTCGGATGCGCGTGCATGGTGCGCGCGGCTTCCTCAACGGTCAGCATCGCTTTCATGACCGTGACCGCTTCGGCAATCAGGTCGCTCGCGTGCGGCCCGGCGATATGCACGCCGAGAATCTCGCTTAGATCGCTCTTTGCGAGCATCTTGATAAAACCGTTCGTCTCGCCGAGCGAAAGCGCCTTGCCGTTGCCCGCGAATTGGAAGCGCGACGCGACGTAGTCGTTTTTTTCCGCTCTGAGCTGTTCCTCGGTTTTGCCGACGGAAGCCATCTCCGGAAACGCGAACACGCAACTCGGCACGAGCGCGTAATCCACACAGGTGCGTTTGCCGCACATCCGCTCCACGCAGACGCGGCCTTCGTCGGACGCGACGTGCGCGAGCATGACACGGCCGGTCACGTCGCCGATGGCGTAAATGTTTCTCACGTTCGTGCGGTAATCTTCGTCGACTTTGATCCCCTTGCGATCGAACATCACGCCCGCCGCTTCGAGATTCAGGCCGTCCGTGTTCGGCACGCGGCCCGCGCAGCAGAGCACATGCGTGCAGGCAAGCGACCGTTCGCCGTCCGGGGACTCGGCCAGAACGGTGAAACCGCCGGGCGCGCCGGCGATTTTCGTCACCTTCGTGCCCGTGAGGACGGTCACGCCCTGCGCGCGCAACCGCTTTGCGGCGAACTTCGCCAGTTCGCCGTCGAGCGTGGAAAGGATGGACGGCAGAAATTCGACGATCGTGACCTCCGCGCCGAACGCGCGGTAGATGCCCGCGAGCTCCACGCCGATCACGCCGCCGCCGATGAGCACGAGGCTCTGCGGAATTTCGTCCAGCCGGAGCGCGGACGTGCTGTCCAGCACGCCGTCGAGGCCGATACCTTCGACGGGCAGAACGGCGGTTTTACTCCCGGTCGCGATGAGGAAGGCATCCGCGGTATACGTTTCGTCCCCGACGCGGACGGTATTTGCGTCGGCAAAGGCCGCCTCGCCGGAGAGCACGCTCACACCGTTGGATTTGAGCAGAGACTGCACGCCGCCGACCAGCGTGTCGACCACGGTTTGTTCGCGCGCACGCGTTGCTTCGAGGTCAAGCGAGACGTTTTCGGCAAGAACGCCGTAACGGGACGCATTTTGTGCCTCCATCAGCACCTCGGCGGTACGATAGAGCGTCTTGGTCGGGATACAGCCGTGGTTGAGGCAGGTGCCGCCGACGCGCTCCCGCTCAATCAGGGCAACCTGCTTTTTCAGCTGGGCGGCGCGGATGGCCGCGACGTATCCGCCGGGCCCGCCGCCGATGACGATCAGTTCAAAATGCTGCATGACGACGCGTCACCTCCAGTCGGTTTCGTTCAAAAGATCGACGACCTGCTGCAGATAGCGGCATGCGGGCGCGCCGTTGAGCGCGCGGTGGTCGTAGGTCAGACACAGGTTCATCACGGGTTCGATAAACACGCCGCCGTCTTTGACGACGGGCGTGTCGCGCAGCCTGCACACGCCGAGGATCGTGCTCTCCGGCGGGTTCAGGATCGGCGTAAACGACGTTGCGCCCGCCATGGCGAGGTTCGTCACCGTCGTGACCGCGCCGCCGAAGTCGCTTTCGGTCAGCTTTCCGCTTTTTGCGCGTCCGGCAACGTCCGAAACGGCTATGCAAAGCTCGCGCAGCGTCTTTTGGTCCGCGTTTCGCACGGCGGGAACGATCAGCCCGCGCTCGGTGTCGACCGCGACGCCGATATGGACGCCCGCCGGCAAAACGAGGTTCTTTTCGTCGTAATACTGCATCCGCATGTCCTCACGGCTTGCGAGCGCGCGGGACACGGCCTAAACGATCATCGCCGTGTAGGAAAGCTTCACGCCCTCCGCGGCATAGACCTGCTTGAGTCGTTTGTATGCCGAAACGAGCGGGGCGAAACCACTCTCGATGCAGACGGTCGTCTGCGCGGCGTTGTCGAGGCTCTTTTTCATCGCGACGGCGGTCGCGCGCTGCACGCCGTTCATCGGGACGATCTTCGCCTGCGCGGCGGGCCTGCCGTGCGCTTTTACGTCCGCGACGGTGACCATGCCGAGCAACCCCGTTCCGCGGATATGCGCATAGGAAAGGTGCAGTTTTTCGGCGAGCATCCTTGCGCGCGGCGTGATGGAAACCGGCCCTTCCTGAGCCGGTGTTTCCGGCCCGTTCGCCGCGGCGCGCACGTCGTCGATCGTGATTTCGCCGTTTTGCCCGCTGCCGGATACAGCATCCGCATCGATGCCGCGCTGCTGCATGACGATCTTTGCGCGCGGGGTGGCGGAGGCGACGGTTTCGACCGCCGGAGCATCCGGCTGTGCCTGCGGCGCGGATTCGGGCTTTGTTTCGCCGTCCGCGGGCGCGTCGCCGATGGTTTCGCCCGGCTCGCCGATTG
>Ga0116162_10001967_pt1 | contig 13023 bp, 16 predicted proteins | sample AD_UKC105_MetaG_FD_89875 | JGI IMG/M metagenome (GOLD analysis project Ga0116162, IMG submission 89875) | Active sludge microbial communities of municipal wastewater-treating anaerobic digesters from Hong Kong - AD_UKC105_MetaG | ecosystem: Engineered > Bioreactor > Anaerobic > Digestate... | reverse complement strand
GATGACGAGACTGGCCCTCGGCGGCCAAGCGGATCTCGGCGTGACGATCGACAGTCTCCGTGAGCACAGCGAATCCCTGCTTGCCCAGCGCAGCCGGATGCTGATGGCCGCGGGCTATTCCGCCGATTATACGGATGTCACTCCCTTCTGCCCGATCTGCGACGATACCGGAAGAAAACCGGACGGCACGCTCTGCTCCTGTTACAAGGAGGTCTGCCGGGCGGAGGCGCTGAGGGAACTGGATGCCAATTCCGGTTCCTCCGACTGCTCCTTTGAAAATTTCAGCCTCGAATATTACCCAAAAACCAAAGGCCCAAACGGCGTCGTCGCCTATTCAAAAATGTGCCGGGTATTTGAAAATTGCCTTCATTATGCGGAAAACTTTACGATGGATTCTCCCAGCATCCTGATGAGCGGCAGAACCGGACTTGGCAAGACCCACCTCTCCCTCTCCATCGCGAAGCTCGTGATCGCCAGAGGCTTCGGCGTCGTCTACCAGAGCGCCCAGACGATGCTCTCGCGGCTGGAGAAGGAGCACTTCTCCCGGGACGGCTCCGGCGAGCCCTATCTCGACAACCTGATCGGCTGCGACCTGCTGATTGTCGACGATCTCGGCGCGGAATTTGCGACGGCCTTTACCGTCTCCGCCGTCGGAAATCTGATCAACGAGCGTCTGGTGGAACACCGTCCGACCATTCTTAATACAAACTGCGACGAGAACGACTTGATGCGGCTCTACGGAGAGCGCACCGCCAGCAGGCTTCTCGGCGGCGAATATGCCAAGCTGTTTTTCTATGGCTCCGACATCCGTCAGATCAAATAAGTAGAGGAGGCTTTTCTTATGATGATCCGTCCCGCAAAGGAAGCGGATATTGATGAAATCATGCCCATCGTTGCAAAAATCAAAACCGGATATTTTGAAAAGAACGGCATCCCCCAGTGGACCGGCAGCTATCCCTCCGAGGACATATTCTTTGACGACCTCGACGCCGGACACCTGTTCGTCCTCTGTCAAGAGGATCTGCTGATCGGCTTCGTGAGCATCGGCTTCGAGCCGGAACCGGATTATGCGGAAATCGATGGGAAATGGCTCAACGACGAGCCTTACGCGGTCGTTCACCGTCTTGGCATCGACCCGGACTGGCACGGCTTCGGGTTCGGCGGGAACTTGCTCACCATGGCTGAAAAGCTCTGTGAGCAGCGGGAAATCCGGAATATCCGCGCCGATACGCATCACCAAAACGCCGCCATGAAAAAAAACTTCGAGGGTGCCGGTTTCCAGTTCTGCGGCGTGATCACGCTCAAGGGCGCGGGCGACGAGGCCGACTTGCTCCGCGACGCCTACCAAAAGGTGATTCTTCCGCCGCCGGAAACCGTCCCGAATAGGGCGCACCGGCACTAACGCATACTTTCGATGCAAAGCATCGAAAGTAACGCTGGGAATTTCCCTGCGGCACCCTATAGGACGGTGCCGCTGCTACGCACCGGGAAATTCCGTCGTGCCTCCAACCTGAACCATTTCTCTGTGGTACCTTATGGAACGGTGCGGCCGCCAAGTCGCCGGAAAGCTCCGCCATACCTCCAACCTGAGCCATTTCTCTGTGATACCTTATGGAACGGTGCCGCTTGATACACCGGAAAATTCCGTCGTATTCTAAAACATCTCTCTATTATGCTTTGTGGGACGCGCTGTTGCCGATGCGCCGGAAATTCCGGCAGTTTCAAAAAATAAACGGACGGTGGAATCTCCATCGTCCGTTGTTTTTTGTTTAAAATTTCTTTCAGGAGCGTTTCGGCAAGGCTTCGGGATCTTATTCCAGATCGCCGTCGTCGGCGCCTTCAAACTTGCCGCGGGACATCTGTTTCAGATAGGCGTTGATAAAACCGTCGATATCGCCGTCCATCACGTCGGAGATATTTCCCATCTCATAGCCCGTGCGGTGGTCTTTGGCGAGCGTATACGGCATAAAGACATAGGAACGGATCTGGCTGCCCCATGCGATCTGTTGCTGAACGCCCTTGATGTCCTCGATCTTCTCGAGGTGCTCGCGCTCCTTGATCTCGAGGAGCTTGGATTTGAGCATCTGCATGCAGACCGCGCGGTTTTGATACTGGCTGCGCTCGATCTGGCTGCAGACGACGATGCCGGTCGGGATATGGATCAGGCGGACGGCGGAGGAGGTCTTGTTGACCTTCTGGCCGCCGGCTCCGGAGGCGCGGTAGACCTCCATCTTGATGTCCTCTTCGTTGATTTCAATGGTGTTGTCGTCGGAAATCTCCGGCATGACTTCCAGAGACGCGAAAGAGGTGTGCCTTCTGCCGGAGGCGTCGAACGGCGAGATGCGCACGAGGCGGTGAACGCCGTTTTCCGATCTCAGAAAACCATAGGCGTTCTCGCCCTCGACCATGACGGTCGCGCTCTTGAGACCGGCCTCCTCGCCGTCAAGCCAGTCGACGAGGGTGTATTTGAAGTTGTGGCGCTCGGCCCAGCGGGTATACATGCGGTAGAGCATCTGGCACCAATCCTGTGCCTCGGTGCCGCCCGCTCCGGCATGAAACGTCAGAATCGCGTTGTTGGCGTCGTATTCGCCGGTCAGCAGCGTCGAGAGGCGCAGGGCGTCCATCTCGGATTCCAGCTTGTCCGTCCCGGCAAGAGCCTCCTGATACAGTTCCTGATCGTCGCCCTCCATCGCGACTTCGACGAGCGTCATCGCATCGTCGTAGGCGTTTTCGAGCCGTTGATAATCTTCAAGGGTGGCTTTCATGCGGCTCTGGCGTTTGAGTACCTGCTGGGAAGTCTCCACATCGTCCCAGAAACCGTTCTCAGCAGTTTGTTCTTCGATTTTGCTCAGTTCTCCCTTAATCTTTTCGATGCCGAGGGCATCGGCCAGATCGTCGATCTGCGGTTTCAGGGAAAACAGTCGCAGACGAAGTTCTTCGAGTTCCAGCATAAAAGGTGACCCCTCCGGATAAAAACTTGCGCGGATACAGGCGCGCAGCATAAAAGTAATTATAAATGATTTGTGAAAAATAGTCAAAGATATTCTTAACATTTCAAAAAAAGTTTGCTTTTGTCTTCCAGAAAGTTATAATAAATTTTAGATATAAATTTTGCCTTTATGAAAGGAAGTTCTATGGACCGCTATCTCGGCTCGAAATGCCCCTACTGCGAAAAAGAATTTCAGCCCGGCGACGACATCGTTGTCTGCCCCGACTGCGGGACGCCGTATCACCGCTCCTGCTGGCAGGAGCACGGCGTCTGTGTTTACCAAGACCGCCACGGCTCCTATGAATGGAAGCCGGAGCTGCCCTTCCATGCCGCCGACCCTCAGAATACCGAAACCGCCTACTGCCCGAACTGCGGCGCACCCGTCGCGCCGGACGCCAAATTCTGCCCAAGCTGCGGCACCACGTTCGGCCAAACGAGTTCCGCCGGACAGCCGTCCCCTTTTGGCGGCTCCTACGCGGGACAGGCCGGCGTGCCCGGCACGGCTGCGTTTTCGCCGGATGTCCGCGTCTTTGGCGATGAGGAGCCCATCGGCGATTTCCCCGCGAAGGAGTATGCCGCTTTCGTCGGAAAAAATCAGCGGTATTTTCTGCCTCGCTTCAAGCTCTTCTCGGAGGGCAGGCACAACAGCTTCAATATTGCCGCCTTCCTGTTCGGCTATCTCTATCTTTTCTACCGCAAAATGTATGGGCTCGGCGCCGTGGTGCTCCTGCTGACGTTTTTGCTTGATCTTCCCTCGCTGGCCGCCTCCTATGCCGATCTCCAGCAGGCTCTGATAAATGCCGGCGCTCTCTCCGGAGCCGTTTTCAGCATCCCGAACGATCAGCTTCTCTCTTCGCTCTCGACGGTGGGCGGCATCCTTCTTTGGTGCATCAAGGCTGGGTTGCTGGTGCTTGCCGACCGCTACTATTTCCACTTCTCCACCGCCAAAATCCGCTCTTTGAAAGAGACTTATCCGGAAAGCGGCATGTACGAGGCCGGCCTCCTGCGCAAAGGCGGCACCTCGGTGGCTCTGGTGATCCTGTCCATCATCGTCATCGCGGCCGCTTCCTATGTGCCTTTTTACATGCTTGTCTCGTCGCCGCTCTTTGACCTCACGAAATTCGTGGAATTCGCGACCTCGTACGGCGCGGCCTGAATTCAAGCGCTTTCCCGGCAAAAAACGCCGGAAAATGATTGACAAGGATTAACACCCTTGTTATAATTGTAACGTTGCCCGCTTATATAGAGGGCGGGAACACATCCTTGCTCCGGAACACCGGGGCCAAAGTCCAAAAGGAGGTGCAAATCATATGGCAAAACTCACGCAAAGCTATGAAACCGTTATTGTTTTCAGCTGCAAAGATGAGGAAGCTGTCCCGGGTCTTGTGGAAAAGTTCACCAACCTGATCGCCGAAAACGGTACCGTCGACGGCGTTGAGGAATGGGGCAAACGCAAGCTCGCCTACTCCATCAACTATGAGACCGAAGGATATTACGTGCTGATCAACTTCACGAGTGTCCCTTCGTTCCCGGCTGAGCTCGACCGCAACTACAACATCACCGACGGTGTGATCCGTTCGTTGATTGTCGCAAAGAACTAAGGAGGCGTCGCTATGAACAGAGTCGTATTGCTCGGAAGACTCGCTGCCGATCCTGAACTCCGCACCACCGGCACCGGCATTTCCGTTTGCAGCTTTACCATCGCCGTCGACCGCCCGTACACCAAAGCGTCCGAGCGTCAGACCGATTGGATCGACATCGTCGCCTGGAGAAACACAGCGGAGTTCATCTGCAAATACTTCCAGAAAGGCAAGCCCATCATCATTGAGGGAACCCTCCAGACAAGAAACTGGGAGGATAAGAGCGGCCAGAAACGGAAATCCGTCGAAGTGGTCGCCGACAATGCGGAATTCGTCCCCGGCACAAAAGACGGCGGAACTTCCACGTCCGGCCGTCCCGATACGCATACGGATTTCGCCCCGCCGGTTGCGGATCCCGCCCCGGTGGCATTCTCCAACGGTGAGGCCGAAGATTTTACCGTCGTGGAAGACGACGATCTGCCCTTCTGAGTTGCAGAACATCGAGTAACGAATTCAATAAGGAGGATTAGCATGGATAGACCCGAACGTCCGGAAAGACCCGGCAACCGCAATCGCCGGCCCAAGAAGAGAGTTTGCGCATTCTGCGCCGACAAGATCGAAGAGATCGATTATAAAGACGTCCCGCGCCTCAGAAGATTCCTTTCTGAGAGAGGCAAGATCATTCCGAGAAGAGTGACCGGAACCTGCGCCCGTCATCAGAGACAGCTGACCGTCGCCATTAAGCGCGCCCGCCATCTCGCCTTCCTGCCCTACGTTTCCGACTGATTGATCCAACAGATCTCCGCCTTCCCTTTTGGGAGGGCGGTTTTTTTATCGGAAACGCCTGTTCGTCGGGAGAGCCGGGTCCTCCTCCCCTACTCGAAGGTGCGGAATTCATACCCCCTGCTGCGGAAAGCCTCGATCAGTGTGGGGAGCGCCGCCGCCGTGGCCGTCCGGGTATCGTAGTCATGCAGGAGGACGACCACTGTGTCCTTTCCCTTCGCGCCGGTCAGCACCCTCCGAACGATCTCATAGGCGGAAATGTACTGGTTGACGCTGTCGGTGCCGTCGACGTTCCATGCGCAGAGCGTCAGTCCCTCCGCCTCGATCTCGGCGAGGATCTGTTTCATCAGCGCCGGGGTGGCGGTGGAGTTTTCTATGCCGCCTGGCAGACGGATGACCTTCGGACTCTTTCCCGTGACCGATTCGATCCAGATCCGCTCCGTTTCGATATCCGTTTTCCACGCCTCCAAAGAGGAATAGATGTCCGCGTATTTATGCGACCAACTGTGCAGGCCGATGGCATGGCCGGCCATCGAGATACGCAGCAGGCGGCAGTTGGCTTCGTAGCTGTCCGGGCCGATGACGAAAAACGTCGCCTTCACGTCATATTTCTCCAAGACGCCGAGAATGTCCTCCGTAATCTCGGAAGGCCCGTCGTCGAAGGTCAGGTAGACCGTCTTCTGCACGGATTCCGCCTTCCCGGCACTTTCTCTTCCGGCGACAAGCGCATAGCCCTTTTTCCCGATCAGAATCAGCGCCGCCAGAACCAGAAGTGCCGCCGCCGTGCGGATGACCGCCGTCCTCAGCCTCGTAACCCCAAAAAGCCGTATCAATGCCGCCGCCTCCCCCAGACCAGATTCCGAAGAAATCCTATGCGGCGGGGGATTCTTTCTTGACACGCAACAGGGCGCCGGCTATAATTGACGGGAATGAGTCCAAGGGAGGGCATTATTTTGCAGCCTTTTTCTGAAATTACGGCGGAGGCGCTTTCCGGCGTCCGCTTTATTCTTACCGATATCGACGACACGATCACCAACGGCGGCAAACTGACCGCCGAGGCCTACGGCGCCATGTGGAACCTGCATGAGGCGGGATTCGGCGTCGTACCGGTTACGGGCAGGCCCGCCGGCTGGTGCAGCCTGATCGTCCGGGAATGGCCGGTTGCCGGGGTCGTGGGGGAAAACGGCGCCTTCGCTTTCTATCTGAGCGGCGGAAAGTTCCGCTCCCTGCTCCACCCGAACGTCGCCGATGATGCGAGCACGAGACTTCAGGCGGTCACGGACGCCGTGCTCAAAGCCGTTCCGGGCTCAAGGGTGAGCTCGGATCAATTTTCCGGGATCTACGAGCTTGCGATCGACTACTGTGAGGACGAGCCCCGACTCCCGCTCTCCGACGCCGAAAAAATCGCGGAAATCTGCCGTTCCCTCGGTGCGGAGGCAAAGATCAGCTCCGTCCATGTCGACACCTGGTTCGGTGACTACAACAAACGCGGGATGGCGCTCCTCTTCTTTAAGGAAATCCTCGGCGTGGAGGACCCCAAGCGGCAGATTCTCTATTTCGGCGACTCGCTTAACGACGAACCGATGTTTGAATATTTTCCGCTCTCCTGCGGCGTGGCGAACATCCGGCGGTTTGAGCACGCCTTCTCTCACCTGCCGTCCTTCGTGACGGAACGTGAGGGCGGGTACGGCTTCGCGGAAGCGGTGAACGTGGTTCTCAAGAAACGAAAGCATTGACGAAAAAACGCCGGCGATCTTTCGGACAATAGAATAAAAAAAGCGGACGATCCGGCTTTATGCCTTCCCGTCCGCTTTTTTTATTTTATGGAACTTTTATCGCCGGGGCATCGGGAACCTCCCGCCCGCTTTTTCTCCCGGCGGATCTGTTATAAACCGCAAAATCGTTTCGGGTGACCCGAAACCAAAAACTTGCTCAATTACCCGGCTCCAGCAGGCCGTAGTTCTCATCGTTGCGGCGATAGACGACGTTGATCTCGTCGGTCTCCTCATTGCGGAACATGAAGAAGCTGTGGTCGAGCATGTTCATCTGGAGGATGGCCTCCTGTACGTTCATCGGTTTAAGCGGGAAATGCTTGATCCTGACGACGCCGTAGTCCTCGGGCGTGACCTCGTCGTTAAAGGACGGCTGGAAGGTGCCGGTACGGAACTTTGTCTCCAGTCTCGTCTTGTTGCGGGTAATCTGTTTGGTCAGCGCATCGGATACCGCTTCCAGGGAATCCATCCGGTCGGAGGTCGTTTTCTCTGCCCGGAAGAGCATACCGCCGGACGTGATGGTCACCTCAACCGTCTCTCTGCCGTTCTGATTGGAGACGGTGACGACGGCATCGGCGCTCTCGCCGAAAAAGCGATCAAATTTTTTGATCTTCTTTTCGCAGCGCTCTCTGAATTCGTCCCGGACCGCGGTGTTGCGTGAAGTGATCCTGATGTTCATAATTCTGCCTCCTTTTTAGGCGGAACGCGGCGGCTTCGAAAAGACCACCGCTTTTCTTCCACCGTTTTCATTATACCATATCGGTTGGAGGCGATTCCATTCACGAATTTTACTAAAATGTGAATCCTTTGTTATGCTCGACGACGAATTTTAAAAAAGAGTGTTTACCTTTGAATTCCGACGTGATATATTTATATTGTTGTGGTCTGGAAAAGACGGAAACGGGTGCCGGAATTTTTTTCCGACACCCGTTTTTTGACAATATTCAAAATTTTTTGCGTCGTTGCCCTCAAGGGAGGTACGGGATTCTCTCCGCGGCCGGAAAGCATGCCCGCGATTTCCCTCCGAAGTGAAAAAGCTCGCCGTCGTCCGCATTTTCTTAAAGAAACCTATTCTTCGACAATCTCCCCGCCGGCGACCACCATGACGGGTTCCGCATAGACGGAGAAGGGATCGTCGTCGAAAACGACAAGATCCGCATCCTTGCCCGGCTCGATGGAGCCGACGCGGTCCGCGATGCCGCAGATCTCGGCCGGAACGATCGTGATGGCGGCGAGGGCGTCCTCCCGGCTCATGCCGCCGCGGACGGCGATGCCCGCCGACAGGGCGAGAAAACGCTCCGGCACCTCCGGATGATCCGTACAGATGGCGACCGGGATACCGGCCTCCGCAAGCTCCGCCGGGTTGCAGTCGTCCATATTGGCAAGCTCCGGCTTCGTGCGCGTGCCGATCATCGGCCCCGCGACGACCGGGATGTGCTTCGCGGCGAGCTGATCGGGGGCGAGCCAGCCCTCCGTGCCGTGGATGATGACCGCGTTCAGATGGAATTCCTCGGCGATGCGGACGGCTGTGAAGATATCGTCCTGCCGGTGCGCATGGAAATGGGCCTGCACGGTGCCCTCCAGCACCTCCTGCAAAGACTCGGCTTTCATATCGAAATCCGGCGGATCGACGTCGTCGTCCTCCTCGCTCGCCTGCATGTCCTCGGCGTAGCGGCGGGCCTTCATCAGCTGTTCGCGGATCACGGCGGCGGTGGCCATTCTGGTGGCGGGCGTCTCCCCGCGCTGGCGGTATGTATTGATCGGGTTTTCGCCCAAGGCGAATTTCATCGCGAGCGGGCAACGGATGATTCGATCCTCCATCGTGGCGCCGTAGGTCTTGAGCGCGAGCATCTGCCCGGCAACCGCGTTGGCGCTGCCCGGCCCTGTGACGACCGTGGTGACGCCGGCCTCGAGCGCCTCCCGGAATGCCCGGTCCGCCGGATTGACGGCATCGACGGCGCGGAGCTGCGGCGTGGCGGGATCGGTATCCTCGTTGCCGTCGTCCGCATCCTGACCTTTGCCGTCCCCCCACATGCCGATATGGGAATGGGCGTCGACAAAGCCCGGGTAGACCGTCGCGCCCTGAAGATCGACGGCGTCCTCCTCCTTCGGCAGAAAGTCCGAAGGCCCGACGTCGAGGATCTTTCCATCCCGCACGAGGATGAAGCCGTTTTCAATTTCGGGCCCCGCGGACGTGTGGATCCGGGCATTGTAGAAAAGCATCGTCTCATCCTTTCAAAAAAGGGTATCGCCGGAAGCAATACCCTTTGTCTTACTGATCAATCGTCATAGAAACCGCGGTTTTTATTTTTTGTGCGGCGGTTCTGGGAACCTCTGCGGCTCTCGATGACATCCTTGAGATCATCCATCTTTTCGTCGCTGCACTGCTTATAGCGGTTCATCATGTCCTCAAAGGACAGATTTTGATTCTGGTTCCGCGGACGGAACTCGAAGCTGTCGGTTCCGGGCCCGGAACGAGAACGGTCCTGACGCGGCGGGCGATCTCTGAACGGACGCTGCGGCTGATCCTCCGGGGGCTCCTCCGCCTGCTTCATAGAGAGGCTGATCTTGCCGTCCGGCGAAATGCCGAGAACCTTCACTTTCACCGTCTGGTGCATGGTCACGAATTCCTTGATGTCTTTTACATACGTGTGCGCAACTTCGGAGATATGTACCATGCCGGTCTTGCCGCCGGACAAATCGACAAAAACGCCGAAATTCGTAATACCGGAAACTTTTCCCTCCAAAACAGAGCCAACCTCAAGCTGCATAGATTTTTTTGCTCCCTCTCAAACTCCTTAAAAAGTGCGCCTCAATCCGTGCCGGAGACATCGACATAGAAATGCTCGTCGGAATAGGCATAGCCGAGCTTGTCCCGCGCCATGCTTTCGATGAAATCGTTTGTGCCATAGGTATCCAGAGTGCGCTGAAGCTCCTCGTTCTCGATCTGTTGGCGGTTATATTCCTCTTTTGCCGTCTCAAGCTCCTCGCGCTTTTTGGTGATGTCCACCTGAAAGCTCACGAGGGCATACAGGATATACACCCCGAATGCGATCACCGCAAGCCGGAGAAACAGACTTCTGTTCTTCTTCTCTTTGGCTTTCTGCTTCAAATCCACGACGCTCCTTCATTCCCTCTCCGGAAAACGTCCGCACACGTCCTCCGGCGGAAAATAATTTTGCATATTTCTTGATACTTAAACACAATGGATTATACACTATTTTGCGTTCCTTTTTCAATAGTTTTTTCAGGTTTTTTGAAGATTTTTTGCATATGCTTACCCCTTTTTCCGCCGTTTTCCGGCCGATTCTCCGGAAAAACGATGCCGTCCTGCGTAGCGGCGGCGCAAACAGACGGAAAAGCGCTCTCCGGATCCGGACGATCAGCCGCCCAACCAGCGAGACGAGCCGCCCTGCCGTCTCCATCCATGCGGCAAATCCGACCGCGGAGCCGAGATAGAGATACAGCCGCGGCTGGCCGTAGTTGCATTCCAGCAGAAATGAAAAATACAGGAACCCGGCGATCAGGCAATAAAGCACATCCCCAAAGAAACGGCGGCGCTTTCCCGGCGGAAACAGAAAGCGGAAAAGATCCTGTGCGCTCCGGCAAAGAGCAAGCTCCGCGCCGAACAGCACCGCCTCAAAAAAGAGCTCCGTCTGAAACGCGTTGATGTCGTCGTAAAAGATCATGCGGCCTCCTCAGCGCGAGAGCTTCGCCAGAAAACCGGCCCGCCGCGGCAGCCTTCCGGAATAGCGCAGCCAGTCGATCTTCCCTTCCGCGGAAAGGTCCCCCGTCTCCGCGGAGAAACTGGTCACTTTAAGGTTTCTCCCGCCGATCACCAGAATCGAATCCGGCAGCGCCGCATGGATCTCCCGCTCGTCAAATCCTTCCAGCGAAACGATTCCGGCGGCGGAGAGCTTCTCTCTGCCGTCGATCTTCACCCAATGGGGCCTCTCTTCGGCCTGCCCCACCTCTTTCATGCTACCGCCTCCCGAAAGTAGGTTCTCTCCGGGCATCTTATAGAAAAAAGGCGGAAAAAATACCGGGGAATGCGGAAAAGCATTCCCCGGCGCCGTTTGGCCGCGGACGGAATTCGTCGGATACCCCTCGGGGGCTCATCCTTTCGGTTTCCTCAGCGGTGCTCTGTGCAGTCCTTCTGCTGGTTCTGTTTCTGCTGGCTCTGCTGGTTCGCTTTCTGTGGGTTCTGCGGATTCTGCGGGCCCTGAGAAGGGTGGCTGCTGCCGTTGGAGCTGTTCTCTCTGGAATAGTTCTGATTGTTGGAAAGCATAAAAAGATCTCCGTTTCAGAAAAGATTAGAAAGTGCCGCTTTTGCAGAATGGTTCTTTTAAAAGCACTGCTTTCGTTCTCATTTTTCCCGTACGCGGAGATATTATGCAATCTTTTGTTTTTTTGCCGGGATTCGTTTTTTGCCGAAACTCTGCATTTTATAGGGGCCTTGAGAAAACCCGCAGGATGCCGGACGGCCGAGGATGCCCGTCTCCGCCATAAATTTTTTTGTGACGGGAGGGAAATTTCCGGGCCGACGAAAACCGGAATGCAAAAATAACGAGGATCCGTATCGCGCCGCCGACGACAGAGAGATCCGCGGCATTCTCAAAATTACTAATACAGGCGGCGGTGAGCTTGTGATCGAAAATTAGGAGGCCGCGCCGAGATTCTTTGTCATCGGGCGAATCTCCGCGAGCCTGCCCCGGCCGGCGAGGAGGGGCAGTCATATTCCCGATGTTGCCAGATCACCCGGCCGGCGAGGAGAGCGCGGTCGTATTTCCGATGCTGGCGGGTTGTCCGACCGTCCCGGTTCCGGCGGCGTTCAGCCTTCGATTCTCATGGGACGGAAGCCTTCGCCGATGATGTCGTTGGAGGGCGCGGACATGATAAAGGCGGCGGGGTCGCACTCCTTGACGACTTTTTTGAAAATCGGGAACTGATTTTCCGGCATGGCACACATGATGACCCGCCGAACTCCACCGGTATAGCCGCCCTCCCCGCTCAGGAAGGTGACGCCGCGGTCGGTCTTCTCCATGATGCGCCGGGCCGTCGTCTCAGGATCCTGTACGACCGCCCACGCGATCACGCCGCGCCGGTCGCCGTAGAGCACCGTATCCAGCGCCCTCTCCGCGGCATAGACCGAGACGAGGGCATAAAGGGCGGCCTCCATGCTGGCAAAATAGAAGCCCGCGGCGAGAATGACGGCGAAATCGATATAAAGCAGAATTTTGCCGAGCTGAATGTGCGGATATTTGAGCAGCAGCAGCCGACCGATAATATCCGAGCCGCCGGTCGTGGAGCCGCGCTGAAAGACAATCCCGAGCCCCGCGCCGATCAGCAGGCCGCCGAAGATGGACGCCAGCAGCATATTTCCGGTATATTCCGGAAGAAAAACGGCAAACGTATCCGTCAGCGTCGTCAGGATCAGCAACGTGCGCAGCGTGGAGTGGACAAACTTCTTTCCGAGGAATTTCCATCCGAGCAGGATCAGCGGCAGATTGAGCAGGAGGCTCGTGATGCCGATCGGCAGGCCGGTCAGATCGTTGAGCATCGTGGCGATGCCGGTGACGCCGCCCGGCGCGATGTTGTTCGGCGCGGTGAAAATATCCACGCCCAATGCAAAAAGAAACGAACCGAATATTTCGGCACAGACGTCCCAAAAAATCCCGTCCCGGCTCTTCACACCAAGGCCTCCCCGTTCAAGATTCCCAGCGACGCTTGAAACAAATCCCGTGCGCGGGACTCATTTCCGGAAAGCCAGAGCCAGCCGAACAGCGCCTCGACGCCGGTCGCTTTCCGGTATTCGGCGGCGGTGGCATTGTGGGGAATGCGCCCCACAACGCTGTTTCGCCCGCGCTTCAGAATGCCCCGCTCGTCCTCGTCCAGCATG
>Ga0116162_10001966_pt1 | contig 13028 bp, 5 predicted proteins | sample AD_UKC105_MetaG_FD_89875 | JGI IMG/M metagenome (GOLD analysis project Ga0116162, IMG submission 89875) | Active sludge microbial communities of municipal wastewater-treating anaerobic digesters from Hong Kong - AD_UKC105_MetaG | ecosystem: Engineered > Bioreactor > Anaerobic > Digestate... | reverse complement strand
TTTTGGCAACAAACTCATACACAGGTTATTTAGCCTTAAACACAATTTCCTTTATATCATGCATTTTCCGAAGATGCTTTATCCGGTTAATTACCCCCGGCTTGAGCCGGGGGTAATCAGGCGCTGACAAACACAGGGGCTTTAGCCCGAAAGGTGGCAAAAGGCAGGCAGGCAACAATAAAATCCGGTAAGTCTGGTAAGTCCACTGTTCAGGCTTCTCCCTACTTTTCGGCTAAAGCCGCAAGGTTCGGGCATCTGCATTTACCCCGGGCTGAAGCCCGGAGTAAATCAAGCAGAACTTTCTGGCTTTTCCCCGAAAATCTGACGCTTGAATCCGGAACTCAACTCAACCAGCGCAAGCATTGGATATCTAGCATCAAACACAATTTCATTTATATCCTGCAATTTCCGAAGGTGCTTAATTCCGGTTAATTACCCCCGGCTGAAGCCGGGGGTAATCAGGCGCTGACAAACACAGGGGCTTTAGCCCAAAAGACGACAAATGGTAGGCAGTCACTAGAAAAACCGGCACACCGGAAAATTCCCCTGGTCAGGCTTCTCCCGATACCTGTATTATCATCAAAAACTCTGTCTGGAAACAGCTGATTATTTCCTTCAGCGTTATTATTCCGGGATCCGGCCGGCTATAAAAACTTAATTCAGGCGGTACAGGTGAGAATGTTTTTTGGTATCTTCGCTTTTTCATGATCAGATCAGTCAGGCCGGCAAAAGATTACCTTACCATGACTGCCGGATTCCCGGACACTGCCTGATTCTTTTTCAACGCTTTATTCGTATTCATTACATCCAGTTTCCAGATGAAAAAGTGTACAATGATTTTCCTGCTGACGGTTATCCTGGGGATAAGCGTCCGGGGTCAGTGGAGCGACAATCCCGCCATCAACAATGCCATTGCTTTGCTTACGGGCGAACAGGCCATTCCGAAAATCGCCACCTGCCCCAACGGGGACACCTACATCGGTTTCTTCAGCAACGAAACCGGCAATTACAACGTAAAGCTCCAGCGGCTCGACAGCCAGGGCAATGCCCTGTGGGCGGACAACGGGATCCTGATCAGCAACCAGCCCTCCATGACCTGGCTTACCGACTGGGATATGGCCGCCGACATCAACAACCACTGCATCCTTACCTGGCAGGATATCCGCAACGGCAACAACAACACCTACGCCTACCGCATTTCTCCGGAAGGGAACTTTGTTTGGGGCGCCGACGGCATCGCGCTCTCTAACAATTCAGCCTTCAACGCGGCACCCAAGGTGGTGACCACCCCGGCGGGCAACGCGGTGTTTGCCTGGACTTCCGACAATGTAATTATCATGCAGAAGATTAGTCCGGCGGGGGCCAAACAATGGGGCGACAACGGAATCACCCTGAGTTCGGCCAACACCCTGAACTGGCCCCAGATGCTGCCGGTGGGCGCCGACGACATTATCCTGAAATATTTTGAAGACAGCGGCCCGCCCAATGCTCCGACGCGCCATGTTTTTGCACAACGATACAGCAGCGGCGGCAGCCCGGTTTGGGCAGCTCCGGCGGTGATTTCCAATGCCGGGGGCATTTCGGCCTGGACGCAGATATTCCCGTTTATCAACGACGGCAGCGACGGCTTTTACATCGCCTGGCACGACGACCGGGACAACAACATGATGGCATCGGTGTGGGTGAACCATGTAGATGCATCAGGCGTGGTGCAATTTCCGGCAAACGGGGTGGAAGCCACCACCGCGGCCGCATTCAACCACTTTTACCCCTACCTGGCCTGCCCTCCGGGATCGCAGGATGTTTATGTCTTCTGGAACGAGATGAACGGGCTGCAGAGCATGCGAGGCATCTTCGGGCAGAAGTTTACGGCCACCGGCACCCGGCAGTGGGGCAACAACGGCATGACGTTTATCCCGCTTTCAGCCACCACCTTCACCCCGCTGGAGGTGCGCAACACCCCAACCGATATGATCGTGCTTTACGAAGAAGGCCTCTCAGCCACCACAGGCATGCTGAAAGCCATGCGGATAGGTACGGACGGAAGTTATGTGTGGCCCGGCGAACATGTTACCATCAGTTCCGTGGCATCGTCGAAAGTCCATACGGTGATCAATGAGTTTCAGGACAATCAGTGGATCATCAGCTGGGAAGACGATCGCAACGGCCCTTCCGATATCTATGCGCAGAACCTGCTGCTGGATGGCAATCTGGGCTTCTGGGACCCGCAATTCGGGAACATCCAGGGTCAGGTAACCCTGAACGGAGGAACAGGAAACGTAACGCAGGTAGTGATCACAGCCGGAAACGAATCCACCCTGCCCGACCCCACAGGCTTTTACTTCCTTGAAGTCCCCACGGGCACCTATACCGTTACGGCCACCCTTGCGGGATATTATCCCGGCTCGGTCGGCAATGTGTTGGTATTGCAGGATCAGACCACCACCGGCGTTGATTTTGTGCTCGATCCGGTACCGACCACAGGACACATCCAGGGAATCGTTGAACTCGACGGCGGCAGCGGGGAGATCACCGAAGCGGTGGTATCAACCGGAGGTTTCAGCACCAATCCCGACGCCACGGGATTTTACAGTCTTGAGGCCCCGGTAGGCGTCTGGGATGTGGAGGCCAGCCTCAGCGGATACACCAGCCAGATCAGGTCCGGGATCGTTGTCAACCCCGGGATCATCACCCCGGATGTGGACTTTTTGCTGACCCCGGCGCCAACCACCGGTTATGTGCAGGGATATGTGACCATAGAAGGTGACTTTTATGATGTTTCGGAAGCAACGGTAAGTTCCGGAAATCAAACCACCCACCCTTCCCCAAACGGCTTCTGGTTTCTTGAACTGCCCGTCGGCAGTCATAACATTACCGCTTCCCATCTCTGGACAGCAAGCGTCACCGTTGAAGATGTAGAGATCCAACCCGGCATGTCAACCACCGGCATTGATTTCCAGTTACAGCCCTATAGAACCGATATCATTGTGAAAGCTCTGGATCAGCAAGGCAATCCCGTATTCCCTTGCAGCATCCAGCTTACAGGGCCCGGCCCGTCGTATCATACAGCCATGCTTACGGAAGATTCGGTGACCATCGTAAATGCCGTTTACGGAAATTATCACGGCACCTCCATCCACGTGCCCGGCGGAACCATTGAAGCCGACACCCTGATTGACCAGGATAACCATTTAATGATCTTCCGCTATTTTATCACTGCGACCGACCACCACAGCGCGGAATTTTCATTCAGCGTGTCACCCAACCCGGTAACGGGCAACAGCCGGATTTTACTGAAATCCCCGGAACCCGGAGCATACACTTTACGCTTGTTCACCTCAAACGGCGAAGTGCTTTCATCCGTAAACACCGGGCTGACGAGTTCCGGAACCCACGAATGGCCGTTCACTTTCATCTCCGGAAACAGGCGGATTGAACCGGGCATTTACTACCTTGAATTAAATGACGGAAATAGCTCTGCTACGGTAAAAGTGCTGATTCCGTAGCTGGATGTTCAACAATTTTGCCGGAATCCGGTTTATGTTTTAACCGGTACCGTAAATTTTTTATTCGGTTATTGCCGGAGGCAAATCCTGTGCATCAAACTGAGCCGGTATTATTCATCGACAGAACCCATCAAAAATCCTGAAAAGTGAAAAAACTCAACTTCAAACTACAATTAATCCTGCTTCCATTATTTGTCATGCTCACCATCACAGCCTGCAACCGTGGAGCCAAAACCAATGCAGAAGAAAATCTTCCTGCCGGCACCCATGCTGTTACGGTGATTGATGTGATACAGACGACCAATTACACTTACCTGGAGGTTCTTGAAAACGAAGGAAAATATTGGATTGCGGTAACTTCCCGCGAAGCAAAACCCGGCGATGTGATCTATTTCACCGATTTTCTTGAAATGAAAGATTTCGAAAGCAAGGAGCTTGGCCGGACCTTTCCGCTGGTCTATTTTGTGCAGGACCCCAGCGACAGCCCTGTGTCGAAACAGCAGCCGGCCAGCATGGGCAAGCCTGTCAACGAACGGGTGCAAGGCATCGAGATTGAACATGTGGAAGGCAGCCTGACCGTTGCCGGAATTTTTGCCGATAAAGCCGGGCTGAAAGGCGAAACAGTAAAGATCAGGGGGCTGGTCGTTAAAGTCAACGACAACATTATGGGTAAAAACTGGGTTCATCTGCAGGATGGCACCGGGGATGAGGGGAACTATGACCTGACCATCACCACTATGGATCTCCCGGAAGTGGGCAGCATTGCCACTTTTGAGGGTAAAATAGCCGTTGACAGGGACTTCGGCGCGGGATACAGCTACGATGTGATAATGGAAGACGCCAAAGTGTCTGACATCAAACCCGGCACTCCCCGGTCCTGATAAAAGCCTGCCTTTGTACCCCGGCAACAGGGCTCATCTTTATTTTCGGGATTTTTTTTTGAGTGGACAGAAATGTCAGGTCATCTGACACCCGCATCTGCTGATAATTTCATTTGCCGCGTAAAATCCGCCTGAAAAGCAGCCCTGCAGCAGGAAACCGCCGGTCGGCGCGTCCCAGTCGGTCATCTCGCCGGCGACAAAAATCCGCGGGAACTTTTTCAGGGAGCAATCCGGATTCAGCGATTCCAGTCCAAGCCCACCTGTGCTCGAAATGGCTTCATCAAGTCCGCGCAGAGAATGCACGGGCAAAAGAAGGTTCTTAAGAGCATCCGCAAATAACGCAGGGTCGAGAAATTCTACCTGTGAGGTATATGCCTTGACCAGGGCCAGTGAAACGGCGTCAAGTTTCAGGCAACGGGCGTAAGCACGGCTTCCCGGCCTGGTATTTCCCAATCGTTTCAACAGGTAATTCCTGTCACTTGTCGGTTTCAGGTCGAGCCGGAGTGCAGCGCTCTGTCCGGACGCTAAAAGCTTCCTGATCTCCGGTACCAGCGGATAAACAGCAAAACCTTCCAGTCCGTACGCGGTGATCAGCGCCTCTCCCCCGCTTTTCACATCCTGAACCTGCATCACAATGTTCTTGAGGGGTTTCCCTTCATGAAACTGCCTGAGTTGCGCCGGCCATTCAATATTCACCCCGCAGTTAGAGGGTTGAAAAGGCAATGTGGATATCCCGCGCCTGTTCATTATTTCCGTCCATTTGCCATCCGAGCCGGTTCCCGGCCATGAAGCACCTCCCAGGGCCAAAACGGCGTAATCAGCCTGGATTTCTATCTGTTTGTTTCCGTTCAGAAAAGTAAACCGCATCTGCCCGTCGAAATCCGTGAGTTTATGGCTGGTATGGATATGAACGCCTCTTTGTTGCAGGGAGTTGACAACGGCTTTGAGCACCTGAGCCGGGCTGATCCCTTTTTCGGGAAACACTTTGCCGCTGCTGCCGGTATAAGTGGGAATGCCCAGCTGGCCGAGCCATTCCCTCAGCTGCCGCGGGCCGAAGAGGTTCAGGGCGGTATCCATAAACCCGCGGGGCGAATACTTTCCTGCAAGCTTTTCTCCTTCAAGGTGGCTGGTGATGTTCAGTCCCCCCTTCCCGGCCAGCAAAAATTTCTGACCCACCATTTTTTCCTTCTCGAAAAGATGGACCTCAAAATAAGCAGCCAGTTGCCAGGCGGCCATCAGTCCTGCCGGACCACCGCCCGCCACAATCGCCACGCCGCCCGAAGCCGGTTTGTTTTTATTATGATTCAAAAGATTTAAAACTTTACGTTTACATACCTACTGTAATCTCCCGGGTCGAAAACACGGGAATGGCAAGCCGGAAACCCCACTGCCATTTTCCTTTATCGTTTACCGCTGAATAGATGCCAAAGTTATACACACTATTGCCCAGTCCGAAACCGCCCTCGATATGGTATCCCTGATGCTGCACGCCAAGCAATCCGAGGCTGAACTGTTCCTGCCACAACCGGTTGCGCAGGAGTGGCAGGCGCGTAAACAGCAAATAACGGGAGGAGTAGTTTGCAAAAGCCCTCAACCAGGCTTCATTGGTACTGTAGTCGTAATAATTGATCAGTTGAAAGGTGTTGAAGGGGTTCTTTCCTCCCACTGTCAGTGGCTGGACGCTGAAATGGGTAAAATCGCCGGAATAGATCCGATCTGCCGTTACAAACTTTCCGTATTCCGCTTCAAGTTTCAACCGTTCGCCCGGACCGGTGGCAACCTCCTGCCTCAGACCGGCGTGAAGCACCGTAAAATCAGCAGTAAACGAGCCGGAAGGGATTGCTTTTCTGATGCCGGCGAAGAATTCCGGCGCCCGGTTCAGGCCACGGCGCGGAACTTTTACCCCGTCTTTGATGTAGTAAAAAGGCATGGGTTTATAAGTCAGTTCCATTTCAAAAATCAAATCACGGTGGCGCTCCATCCGGTATAGCGGACTCGCCGGAATGTTGGGGCTGAATGACCGGGAATCCTTATAGAAAAACGAAAAATCACTCCGGTTCTGCAGGGGTGCGGATTCCGACAAGGTGAGACCGGAATTCAGGCTTGCCCCGAAAAAAGGTTGTATGGAGTGTGTAATCCGGATGAAATCATATTGATACAGCCGCGACAGGTTTTGCCGGAACAAAAGTGTCGATAACGCGTTCTCAATTGCCATGGCGCCCCCTTCCCGGTTAAAATCGGGGTGTAAAGAACCTCCGCTGATCCTGAATTTGTTTTTCAGGTTTCCCTGGCCTTCCAACCCCACCGAAGTGGTCCACATAAAGTCACGGGATGCAAACCCGAAGGCGGGGGCAAAATCAACCATCGCCTTGTATTTTCCGGTTTTAAACCGGTTATATGTAAAGCGGGTTCCGTATGTCAGTCCGTCAACCGTGCTGAAACTCACCCCAAAAGGGTATAGCAGCCCGTTCGACGAAAACCGGTTCACGGAATCAATCTCTGACATTCCACCGGTGAGCAGCACGGAAAGCAGCCGCTGTTTCACCGGCTTTGGCTGAATTGTGCTGTCAGCGTCCTTTTTGCGACGGGCCATCAGGGTATCATTCCTGACAACACTCAGCACTTCGCTGCGGGCCAGCGGAATCGGCCTGATGCTGCTCCAGAAAGCGGTGTCGGATACCCTGGCATTGGAATCGACGCTTAATTTGTAGCGCTCCACATATTGATGATCGTTCCTCAATGAATCCCTGGCCTTCAGCGCCTCCTGCTTCTGCCTGATCCTTGCCAGCCGGTAAGCTTCAGATGTGGTCGGCTCCGGGCTGGCCGTAAGTTTCTCCGCTTTCTTCTGCAGCCGGTCCCTGCGCGCCTGGCTTGCAGCCGGGGATGCGGGCAACTGCATGGATACAGGGGGCGCTTCGGCAGCCGGGATGTGCGAGGTATTAACCAAAAGATCGCGGTACCTAACGGATGTGTTGTATAAAAAGCCGCCTGCATTGCCCAGCAGGTCCATATCCAGCTTCATACGGTTGCTTACCGGAAGCCACACCGATGGCTTCACCTCCCCGTAGGTCTGCGAAAGCCGGATATCCACGCCAAGCTGCTCCTCCACCTGCACGTCAATGCTGTGGATGCACCACAGGTCCTCAATGATATAAACATGCCCCCGCACAAATTTCGGCCCTTTGCCTTTAGGGATAATCCTGATTTTACTTACCAGCACCTTTCCGTTCACCCGGGTCCCCTCGAGGGCAAAACGGTAATGGCTGAAGGCGCCGGGCGCAAAGGGCGACCAGGCGTTGCCGAAAGCGTCGGGTTTATAAAGATTTCCCGATATATAACCAACGGCCGCCGAGGATTTACTCTCATCGTCGCGGGGAAAGTTGCTGTGTATCGATTTTACCCGCTGATTTACCTTTGAAGGCGCGGTAAACTCTATTTCATTGACCGATTCTTCCATATACACGTCACCTTCCCTGATCCCGCTCTCTTTCAGGTCTTCCCTGGCCATCCATTTCACCATTCGTGATATGGACCTTATTTCCAGACTGCCTCGGATATACACATCGGCCTTGTAATATTTTACCATCCCGGCATACTGCGGCGCCATGCGGATTACCTGACGCATAATGCCGTAGGCGGGGTCCTCCCCGCTGCTGCTCACCACCACACCTGAAAGGTTATAGACCATGGATTTCAATTGAATATGCATAGGGTTCGCTGCTTCCCCGATGCTGATCTGCCGGGTTTCAGCCTGATAACCCATACTCTGAAACACGCAGGTATAATCGCCTGCATCCAGTTTCAGCTCAAAAGCCCCGTCCTGATTTGCCACCGTACCATACATCAGTTCCTTTACAAACACCGTGGCCCAGGGCACAGGTTTACCCGCTTCATCCGTGATAACCCCGGAAAGCACCTGGGAATGTGAGGCAAATGAAAATGAAAGGGTAACCGAAAGAATGAGAATAATCCTGAACCACATCTGGAAATCAGTTAGGAATAAAAATAAATTTTATACCAATAAAACGCGTATGACGATGTAAAGATAACCCGGCAATAAAAGGAAAACAAAAACATTGCAGGCTTTTAACCATATTTAACAGGCAACCGCAGCATCCTGCAAGCCGGCAGTGAGCGCGGCAGTTCCGGATTTTTTAGGAAACACCTGCAATCCAGACCAGAAATAAGATATCAGCAGATAACCTCCTGTTGTGATCAAAACACACCAGGAAGCATCCTATTCCGCCCTTTGAGATCCTGAATGAATCCGGGGAGTTGCATGGGGATGCGGCATATTCATTGAATCGGAACCCCGCCAATGGCATAACAGATTATGACCACTGAATTGACAGAATTATTAATACATTCCCGCTTTTCCAGTATTCCGGCGGCGGAGAATACGGATTATTGAATTGACAAGCCCTGTTTGTTTAATGCGTATCAATCGTGTCCGGTAAATTATCTATAACTCCTCACCTTATCCGGAATAACGGGGTTTTCAGGGTGCAGATGGGGGATGCAGGCGAATGGAGGAGCAGCCGCTTCGCTCCCTCTCAAGGTGCTAAAAAGCAATTTCCTTTATTTCCGGCAGTTTCTGAAGGTGCTCAATTCCGGCTCTTTACCCCAGGCTTGAGCCGGGGGTTATCAGGCGCTGACCAACGCAGGGGCTTTAGCCCAAAATGCGACGAAAGTTTATTGGAAGAACGGTAATAATAAATACCGGCAAGCCCGGGAATTCCAATGGCCAGTCTCCACCCGGTTTTTCGGATAAAACCGGGTGGTTCGGGTATCTGCTTTATCTCCGGGAGAGAATATGTTGAAAATAAATTTTCCCCGGGTAACCATTCCGGAGAAAATCTTCGTATTTTTATCCATCCGTGAAAACATTGAATAAACCTGCGCCATGGTGCATGGGTTTATGTTAATTTTAACGTAGCTTAATATTATCACTGCCATTGCTATCAGATACCCGCCTCTGAAAAACATATTAAATTAATTAAAGTATAACCGGCCATTCTCCGGGATCACTTGACTTACAACCACCGGAAACCGGGAAAACCCGGGTGGCAGTTTAATAAGCATTAACTCTGCAGATATGAAACCTTATTTTTCTTTACTGATTGTACCGGGGATATTTCTTACCTTCTTGTTGATTGCCACTTGCAGTTTTGCTGACGGAACTTCCGTATCAGACTCTCCTGTATCCATAAAACCGGATACCGAAGAAATCTGTGCCGGGACATCAGTCACATTCACGGCTATAACACCGGTTCTGCAAAACCCCGTATATCAATGGACAAAAAACGGTTTCGCGGTTGGCAGCAACGCCCCCGATTTTATTGATGTTCCGGCCAACGGCGATATTCTTCAGGTAACTGTAACTGCAACAGGATTCTCCGGCACTTCTGATCCTTTGCAACTCATCGTGTATCCGACCTACGCCGCCGTGTATATTTCAACTCCGGAAATACAGGTAACTGAAGGGACACCGGTATCCTACCATGCCGAAACCTTCAATGCAGGGGCTGCCCCGCTGATGGAATGGCTTGTAAACAATGTCAGGGTCGCCGTCAATGTATATGATTTCACGTATACCCCTCAGAACGGCGATATTGTGCAGGCCAGGCTTACCGTGGGCAGTGATGTACCCTGCATCGGTACGAATCCGGTTACATCGAATCAACTGGTAATGTCGGTGTGCAATTCAGCGCCGATGGTATTTGACATCTGGGGCAGTGGTGAATTCTGCGGCGCCGTTGGTTTTGAGTTCGGCATTGTATCCTCTGAGCCCGGGGTCATTTATTATCTCTATAAAAAACTCGGTGATAATCTGTTCCGGTTAAATGGCATGGAACAATCGGGTACCGGCGGTCCGCTGAGTTTTTTCGAAGAAGCGGGGGAATACATGATCCTCGGCAAGAATGCCTGCGATTCCGTGTGGATGAACGGCAGCGCCCTGGTGACCCCGTTCAACACCAGAACCTATATCTCGGCAGCCGGTAACGACCTTTGCTCAGGGACTCAGGTAACCTTTACAGCCTCTCCGGAACGAAACGGCAACCCGGATTATGAGTTTTTATGGATGATCAATAACAGTCAGGCCTTCCCGGGAGGAACATCCTTCAGCTATACCCCTGAAAATGGAGATCAGGTGTCCGCCATCATGATTTCGCCCTGTTTCGATTATGAAATGAACAATACCGTGGTGATGATGGTGAGAGACTGCAATGTTGCACCCGTAACCTGGACCGGCAATGTGGACAACAACTGGAACCGGAATGAGAACTGGGACAGCGGGGTACCCGGCATTTCATCAGTAGTTGTAATTCCGGGAAATATCGAAAACTACCCCACCCTTACCGCACCCGCATCCTGCGAAAGCATCATTATTGAAAATGGCGGTTCGTTTATAGGAACGGAATTCCTGACGGTAAAATCCGCCATGGTAAAGCGTGATCTGAACAACCAGCAGTTTCATTTCCTGTCGTCACCCATGGGTTACCCGGAACCGGCTTTCGGCGGGGTTTTCACGGATAATCAAAACGGTATCTGGGCAAGAAAATATGATGAATTCAGCGGCGACTGGCAAAATCTCCCGGCAAGCGCCCTGCTGAATCCGGGCACCGCTTATTCCATGCAGATGACGCAAAACCAGACTGCCGGGTTCATCGGAATCCTGAACAGCGCGGCTGTCACCACCCGGCTGTTATACAACAATCCGGGGAATGACCCCGACCGCGCAGGGTGGAACCTTGTCGGCAACCCCTTCCCAAGCGCCATCGACTGGGATATGGTATCGGTGAACGCCGCAGAGCAATCGATCTATGCCTGGAACGGAACCCAGTATATTACATGGAACGGTACGATCGGCGCCCTTACAAACGGCATCGTCCCCGCCCAGAGCGGCGTTTTTATCAAAGCATCAGAACCGGGTTTTATTTTCAACAGGGATGTCACCATCCCCCTGCCGGCAAGGGTCCACAGCAATCGCCCGTTCCTGAAGGAATCCGTGGCAAATACCCTTGAACTTGAGGTGGATGGAAACGGTTACAGGGATGTTACCTATATCCGTTTTAACAAAAATGCCACCAAAGGTTTCGATACCTATGCCGATGCACATAAACTCCGGGGCATTGAAGAAGCCCCGCAGCTCTTCTCCTGGTCGGGCACATACCCGTTAAGCATCAACGAGTTGCCCCTGGCTTTCAACGAAACCATTGACCTCGGTTTCAGCTGTGCCGCCAGCGGGGCGTATGCCATCACCGCAAGCGGATTGTCAGGCTTCGAACCCTCTGTCCGCTTGCTGCTCGAGGATAAAAAAACCAGTTCCATTACAGACCTTTCACTAAATCCCGGATATACATTTGATTACCAGGCCGGAGAAATTCCTGACCGCTTCCGCCTGCACATTGCCGGAGGATCCGCAATTCCTGAACAAAACAGCATATTTGTCTGGTACCACAACAATCTCCTGTCCGTATCCAATCCTTCCGGGATTGCCGGCGAATTGCATTTATTCGACCTCGCGGGTCGTGTGGTGCTTTCATCGCCTCTGGGCAAAGATGACCTGACGGTAATGCCCGTCAGCCTGAAGCCCGGAGTGTATCTGGCCGGCATCTCGGCAGTAAACTTTAAACTGACCAGAAAAATAATTGTCAGGTAATATGCTGACAACAAGGCGATTCAGACGATCAAACCCGCTGCTAACAGTAAATGCTGACATCTTATAGATGTCCTGCCGGATAATTGGTTCACGTCAGAATATTCTAGTAAACCCATGCTCCTGCCGGATTCCGTATGCCGGAACCATCACTTCTGTGGCATAGCTTCCTTAAAGCCGTCCGGGTTCAATTCAATGATGAAAATCCTGAATCAACGGCATCGCTTCCGATCATTTGACATGAACGTTACAGTTGTTATCTTTGCTGAACAATTTGCCGGCAGCCAGGCGCCAGGCAACCCATACGCTGTTGATGAGAAATAAAATACTGATACTTGCTGCATGCCTGATTCCATTGATTACGGCCGCCCAATCATGGAAATCAAAACCATTCTCCATCAGCCTCCTGAACAATGCAACCCTTTACCCGCCCAAATCGATCACCGCGATATTTAACCAGCCGATACACCCCGGATTTTCAGTAAGTCATGAATTCGGATGGCGCGAAACCATCAAAAATCCGATGTTCAGAAATGTCAACACCCATGCGCTTGGCGGCCGTCAGGTCTATACCGGGAAGTGGTTTCAGAACGTCGGCCTTTCCTATTATTATCACCGCTATGTCAACCATGCCGTGCTGATCACCACGCAGGCCGGTTACAGGAGATATCTGGGAAAATTTTCAGCCGAAGTCTCCTTACACGCGGGATACATGCACGCCTTTCTGCTTACTGAGCAGTTTTTAAAGCAGTCAGACGGCAGCTGGAAAAGTCAGAAACTGCCTTCAAAGGCTCAGATTGTAGGTGGAGCCGGCATTGGCATCGGGTATGACGCAGGATACCATTACAATACACGTCGGATATTTATCAACTACGACTTCAGGCTTCAGATGCCATTTATCAGTAACTATGTCCCGCTTTTGCCCAACGGCATCCTGTCGGCGGGAATACAGTTTACCCTTTTCAAAAACCCCGGCAGTCA
>Ga0116162_10001965_pt1 | contig 13033 bp, 9 predicted proteins | sample AD_UKC105_MetaG_FD_89875 | JGI IMG/M metagenome (GOLD analysis project Ga0116162, IMG submission 89875) | Active sludge microbial communities of municipal wastewater-treating anaerobic digesters from Hong Kong - AD_UKC105_MetaG | ecosystem: Engineered > Bioreactor > Anaerobic > Digestate... | reverse complement strand
GGCTATTGAGGAGGCGCGCTGCATGAATAAAATCAAACGAATCTTGAAACGCTTTCTCCTGTGGATCGGGGCGGCGGCGCTGATGATATTGGTTACGGCCTGCGGACAGAAGCAGGCCGACACGACCGCGATGCGTCTGGACACCGTGCAGATGGTGGAGACCGCGGCAGGCGATACCTCGGCGGAAACCGCCGATACGTTGCGCGAGCGCCTGGACGCGCCGGACGTTTACGCGTATGAGGCGGCGGACGGCGTCGTCACCCTGACGGCGAACGCGCCCGTATCGATTCCGGATGTGGAGAGCGTCCCGATGGTCAAAACAAGCGGCGCGGACTTCACGCAGGAACAAATCGACGTGTTGCTGTCGCTGCTCTGGGAGGACGACGCGATGTGGAACAACGATCAGCCGCTGACGAAATCCAAGATCGAGCAGCAGATCACATCCATTGAGTGCAGCCTCCAGACAAACGCCGACTATCAGGACGAGCGGGAATACTACGAGACCGTCCGTCTGCCCGAGCTGCGGGAGATGCTGAAAACCGCACCGGAGGAGGTCGGGTCCGTGCGGTCCGACGGAAAGCTGGTTACGGAATCCATCCTGGACGGTACGACGGACAAGGTGGCCGCAAGCGTTACGGGGCTTTCCGTCAGCGGAGATACCGGGCGGTATTTTTGGGTGCGGAACAATGCGGATAACACAAGCGTACTTGAGAATACGCGAAACGGGCGGCTGTCGATTCAAAGATGGGCGAAGCTCGTGTACCGGTCTGCGCGGGACGGAATCGCATATTTTGGAATCAACACCATGTTCAGCGGGATCGAAGTTACGCCTGACGACCGGAGTATGCGGACAATAGACGGTATCGGCGCAAAGCAGTCGCCCGCGCAGGCGGCCTCCGCGGCGGAAGACTTTCTTTCGAAACTGGGCGAAGATCTTTCGATCTGCGATATGTATTTGATGAATAGCGACGGGCGGGCCGTTTATATGATGCGCTGCGTGCGTAATATTCAGGGCGTTCCGTGCATCATGATGGAGGGCGAAAGCGCCGCTATCTATGTGGATTCGGAGGACGAAGAACTGCCGGACGCGGTGTGGGCCTACGAAACCGTCACGCTGTTCGTCGATGAAAGCGGCGTTTGTCAGCTGGAGTGGGCTTCTCCGCATCGTACGGGAGAAACCCTGGTTGAAGATTGTAAGCTGCTTCCGTTTCCGGACATTGCGGACGTCTGCTCCAATATGCTCCCGCTCCTCTTTCATGAAGACTGGGGGCATATCGAGAACATGACGAGCGCGACCGTCGAGATCGACAGGGTCGAGTTCGGCATGCTGCGCGTCGTGGAGAACCAGTCCGTCGGCGGAGGGTTGATGATCCCGGTCTGGGCTTTTTACGGGAAACGGGGATTTATCGCGGAAAACCAGGAAATGCAGAATCGCGTTTCGCAGCGCCTTCTGATCGTCAACGCCGTCGACGGGTCCGTCGTCGACCCGGACAAGGGCCTGTAAAGGGACGCGCAAAATGAAAAGCGGCGGGGCACGCACAAGCGGGAAAAACGGAAAAGGACGAAGCGCGGGCGCGGAGCAATCCGCGCCCGGCAAACGTCGGCTGAAGCCGGATCAGTAGCCCTTGGTTATATCGATGATACTGCCGTCGACCGCGTTGATTGCAAGCAGGACGACCGGCTCGCTTTCGCGGGCGCGCGATAGGTACACGAACGGATCGTTGACGTCCTCAGATCCAATTTCAAATCGGCTTGCGGTCATACCGCCTATTTTGCTCGTGAGCACGTCGGCGCCCTGAAAATAGCGGACTTCGCCGCTTTCGTTTGTGCCTTCGTTCTGCCCGTAAAACACCCACGCAGGAACGAGCAGACCGTCGGTCTGCGCAGCGTTTTGCTGCCGGATTCGCATCAGGCAAAGCTGCACGTCGGTTACGCTGACATTAAATTCGCATTTTCCGTCAAACACCGTTTGCGCAACCGCTTCATAACTGGTTTTCATCATAGCTTCAAAAACGCCGGTTATTTCCTCAAAGGTTTTCAGCGTACAATCCGGCTCAATCGTTTCACCGATGTCGATGGGATCGCGCCACCTTAAACTGACGATACCGGACGCGTCTACGATAAACACGGCGGTTTCATAATCCCATGGCAGACTGAACGCGTCGTCCTGATTCTGAACCGTTCCCAAGGGATCGATGTAGAAGAGCGGGACTCCGCTTGCCTGACGCGTGTAGCAAAGCAGATAGGCGTAGTTTTCGCCCTGCAATTCATCCGCGCCCGTGTCGTCGACGATGTAGGCCGCTCCCACGCAAAAGTTGTTTGCCATACCGGCGGCGGCAAAGAGATTTTCACACAGTTCCGTTGCTTCCGCATAAGAAATTCCGATTTTCTTGTCCGCGTCGCCGGACGAATCGGTTCCGTCGACAGAAACCGTGTGCCGAGTCGAATAATCCACGTCGGTCCGTTTGTAATAGATACTTGCGCCGGAAACGTAGGCGCCCGATGCTTGGCTGCCGATTCCGGCGACGTCCGCCGGAGTGCATACGCTGAACTGCGCCGTCGCCGTCGCGGCGGAGAGCGTCCATGCCAGCGGCATATTCGTTTGCGCATCGAAAATGAGCTGCATCGTACCGTCCGACACCTGCGCGTCCGGAGCGGAATCGGGGGCGCTTTTGCAGCTTTCCTCAAGCTGCGCGATCATGGCCTCGAACTGCTCCGTCGTAAAATCCGTTACGTCGCCGTCCGCAAGCTGCTTTCGCATACGGGCGATTTCCGCCTCGATATCCGACTTGGTTTCAGTCTGCGTGTTCGTCATGGGCTTTTCGTTGGGAAACAGACAGTTGAAGATAGCCGTTACCTGGTCCTGCGTAAAAGAAGAAACCGTTGCTTCCATAATCGGGAGGGATTCGGCGTCCGGCACGTGCACGTTTGCATCGGCGCGGATATGGAGTTTACCGTCCGCGCCGGTCGCGTCAAAAACGTATTTCCCCTGCGGGACGCCGAGGCTGCTGACGGAAGCGCCGCCGGATTGTTCGGTCGCCTGCGCGACCATCCGTTCCGTATCCGTTTTTACGACGACGGTTTCCTCCGGAGCCGTCTGGCAAGCCGCAAGCGAGGACACGGCTATCGCCGCCAGCAAAATAGAAATTGTTTTTTTCATTGCTTTACCCCTTTCTTTGATCAGGGTGTGTTTCTAAAATTCCCAAAGTGCATTTCCACCGCCTCACCTTGCATATTTTCGTTGAAAAGCCTCCCGCAGCACCGTTGCGCCTGCATTTCTCGCCTCAATCTGCAAGCCGATCCGGCAAAACTGCATCATTTAGACTTTGGAAACACACCCTGAGGGTATCGTCGCATGTATCGGAAAAAAAGTGGTTGTCAAACGGTTGCGAAATTGTTATCGTTTTCCCTGATCGAAAATCAGGCGCATGGTCGTACCCCGCCCCGGCGTGCTGTCGATGGCGAGACGCGCGCCGTGGGAAACGGCAATCTGCCGGACGAGGGCCAGGCCCAGGCCGGCGCCTCCGTTTTTTTTGCTTCGGGAGCGATCCACCGTATAAAACGGTTCCGTGACGCGCGCAATCTCTTCTTTGGGAATTCCCCTGCCGTGGTCCGTCACTTCGATCCGATCGTCATAGGCGTGGATTTCGATGGACTGGCCGGGCTCGCCGGCCCTCCGCGCGTTTTCAACAAGGTTGACGAGGGCCGATCGAAGCAGGTCGAAATCCATAACCAGCGTATCCATGCGGCAATCGATCAGTAGTTCCATGCGGCTTTCGCGCAGCGCGTCGGCCGTGCCTGTTTCGACGGCCTCGAGCAGTTTCGATACGCTTTCCTGCCGCAGAGGGATATCGCCCTGCAGCATCACCAGCGTCGACAGCTTCTGGGACAGCCGTTCCAGCCATACGCCCTGATCGTAGATGCGCTCCAGGGAGCGGTTCAGCGTTTCCGCCGGAACCTTCCTGCCAATCAGCGTTTCCGCGCAAAGCAGGATGGAGGTGACGGGCGTTTTCATCTCATGGGAAAGGTCGTTGATAAACGTCTGCTGCCGTTCCGTTTTTTCTCGCAGCTCATCCATGCTGGCTTCAATGGCGTCGGCCATGCCGTTGAAGTCGGCGGCCAGTTCCGATAATTCGTCCCTGCCGCCGGCGGGTATCCTGCTTTCATAGCGGCCGTGCGCCAACTCCGCCGCTCCGGACCTGAGCCTTCGTATCGGCTTCAGAGATTGGTATATCAGCAGAAAAATAAGCGCCGCCGCGGCTGCCGTTACGGCAAGGCCGGTTAAAGCGCACTTCATTGCAAGGTCGTTTATCCCGCGCGTTTCCTCGGAAACGTCGCGCACCAGCGAAACCCGGTACTTTGTCTGACCGACGGCAATTGTGTCGCTTGCAACAAACACGGTCGTTGTCCCAACGGTTTTCGTAAAGTATTGCACCCCGCTTGAGGAGTTGCCGATCTGTTTCGCATTGACCGCAGAGCCGTTTTTCAGCAAAGCGTCCGGATCGATCCCGGAGTTGTTGACCAGCATGTCTTCACCCGTTTGAAATACAAATTCCTGACAATCCTCGACGCTCCTGAACTGATATTGCAGGTAGCTTCGGTAGGCCAGGGGCGTGAAGCCTTCGCCGTCGCTTAAGTTCCGGCTCTCCAACGCCTGGTAAAACGAATCGTATTGCGCCAGCCCCGCCTCCGTAATTTGCTTTAGGGTGTTTTCACGCGCAAACGAAACCACAAATATGCAGCACGCCGTAATTGCAAGCGCGATAATAAGGATCGAAAAAACCGTCAGCTTCGCTCTCAGCTTCATGCTCAGTCCTCCAGCCGATATCCGATCTTCGTGACCGGTTGTATCGCGTTCTCAAGCTCCAGTTTTTTGCGGAGATGGGCGACGTGGATATCCACCGTCCGCGTTCCGCCGGCAAAGTCGATGCCCCAGATTTCGTTAAGAAGCCGTTCGCGCGGGAGGGTGCAGTTTTTGAACTTTACCAGCTTGACCAGCAGATCGAATTCAAGCGGCTGCAGGGGGACGGTTTCGCCGCTTTTGACGACCGTTCGCTGCTCGGTGTCGATTGTGATGTCCCGGTAGCGCAGGACCTTGTTCAGCTTTCCGGCCCGGTCCAGTATCTTTTCGATGCGCGCCAGCAACTCAAGCATGGAAAACGGCTTGACGACGTAATCCTCCGCGCCGCCGCGCAGGCCCCTGACGCGGGACGGCACGTCGGTTTTCGCCGTAAGGTACAGCGCGGGGATGTTGTATTTTTGCATATATTCCATGAGCGCGAAGCCGTCCAGGCCGGGCAGAAGGATATCCAGAAGCGCCAGATCGAAGGAGTGGTCGCCGGATAGGTGCTCTGCAGCGGCCAGCCCGTCGTCGATGATGAGATAATCGTAGCCGGACAGTTCCAGGTTCAGGCCCACGCTTTCCGCAATGCCGTTATCGTCCTCGACGATCAGGATTCGATTTTTCGCCATTTCGTCATCCCCTCCTTGAAAAAGCATCCCGTTACCATTGTACCCGTCCGCGCAGGGAAGGGAAAGGCCGCCGGGCCCCCGGGCCTGTTATCATTTTGTTACCATTCGGAAATATAAAAAATTTGCCTTGTCCGCGCGATTTGCCTTCGCCCGCCTGCCCGCCTCAAAATGTTACGAGCACAGTATCAGCGGTTTGTGAAATCAGTATTATACAATTTCGAACTTTCCCCAAACTCTTGAAAACGTCCGGTCCGCCCGCCTCGCTTTTTTTATGGCGATCCGGTATGATCTTAAGGGTGCGTGCAGCATTTTGCGCATTTGAATCGTTTTAGTGGTGAAAGGAGGCGGCGATGGAGCAAAAACATTATCTGGACGACCGGGACGTCACCCGCATTGTCGAAACGTACTCCGATATGCTGCTGAGAATCGCGCTAAACCGGGTAAAGTCCGTTTCGGAGGCCGAAGACATCGTCCAGTCCGTCTATCTGCGGCTCATGACGAGCCGACCGCAGTTTCGCACGGCGGACCATGAGCGCGCCTGGCTCGTCCGCACGGCGGTGAACCTCTGTCTGGACTACGGCAAATCGGCGTTTCGGCGCACCAGCGTTCCCCTGCGGGAAGAAATGGAGGCCGCGCCGCCGCGGGAAACAAGCGGGATACTGGACGCCGTGCGGCAACTGCCGGAGCGCGACCGCTACGCCATCTATCTTTATTATTACGAAGGCCTGTCTACAAAAGAAATTGCGCGGATGCTGGGCGAACGGAACGGCACGACCACGTCCCGACTGTCCCGCGCGCGCAAAAAACTCAAATCGCTGCTGAAAGGAGACGACCATGGAACAGTATCAAAACGCCTTTAACGGCATTCATGCGTCTGCAAGCTTCAAGCGCCGCATGATCGGCATGATGCGGGAAATGAACGAACGCCCTGTGGCGCGCGCTCCGAGGCGCGAGACGAGCGGCCGGATTCCCGCAAAGCGGAGAGCGCTGCTGATCGTAATAGCGGCCGTACTCGCTTTGCTGACGGCCTGTGCGGCGTACGCCATCTACTGGAGCAGCACGCAGCGGGCAAAGGACGACGCCACGGCGCGGCTTGAACTGTCGCCCGATCAAATGCAAACGGAAGCGGAAGCGTATGCGGATGCAGATGTAAATGCATCGACTTTAACGGCGACACTTTCAGGCAGCGCGACCGTCGGGGACGTTACGATTGAAATGAACGCAGTCGACGTTTTTGAGGACGTCGACGGCGCGGAATACGTGTTTTATTACTCTTTGCAGAGCGACAGCGTCGGCTTTGTCACGAGTTTCGATCAGGATTGGTTGGAAGACGACGTTGCTGCGCAGGAACGTCTTGCACAATATTCGACGTTCTGCGAAATCGGAATGGACGCGCGGGACTTTGTGCTGACCATCGACGGACAGGCGTTTCAACCGTATGCGCAACCGGACTACGAAGGGGTACGCCAGCCAGCGTCCGGCTGGAACGAGGCGGACGGCGAGAGCATCGGCACGTCGTCGTTCATGCTGCGGGAAAATCCGTTTCCGATTACGCAGGACACGCAGATGAATTTGTCCGGGACGCTTTATGCTTGCGATCAAGAAGGGAACCGGACGGGAACGATCGGCTCGTTTTCCATCGACTTTGCCTATGAGTATCCGGCCGAGCAGGCGGAAGCCATCCGGCAAGAAGCGATTGAAACATACAAGCAATGGCAACAAACGACAAACGAGGCGCGGCTGGAGAGCCTGAACGACTTGCCCACGCAGGCGACGCCGATCGGGCTTACGCAGGATGCGCTTACGCTGGACGACGTGACGATTCTGGACGACGGGCTATTGATTGGAGAGACGCTCGACTATGAATGGACTTCGCCGGACGGAACGAAATCCGGCAGCTCCGGTTCCAACAGGATAGAGTTCTATCTGGACGGTTACCAGATGCCGATCGAAGTGATGGATATGAGTTGGGAGCAGGATAAAACACAGGAGCCGGACGAATATGGAGATTACCCGACAAAGTCCATAACTACGATTGTGAAGATCCCATATTATCGGTCTGCCGACGATATGCCGGAAGAAATCCTGGTTTATGTAACGAGAAACAGAGAGCAGTATGATTTCGATTTGCAGGATGTGATTATTACCGACTATTACGAGCCGTTGGATATGGTATTCCGTGTGAACCGAAAAACCGGCGCGGTTACACTGCCCAAGGATGAAGACGAAAAAGCCGCTTGGATTGCGGAGCATAACGCGCTTGCTTCCGACGGCCGGAACGACGCGCGGGATTATGCGATCCATCAGGCGCAGACCATAAACGGCATGACGCTCGTGCTGGAAAGGCTTATTTACTATCCAAGCAGCGGGACATTTCAGGTAGTCGCCTTTATTCCGGTGATCGATTGCGAAGTCATGCCTTGGGAACTTGATCCTGTCGTGTCCATAGACGGGGAAGAACTGAGCGCGCCGCAGAAGGACACCTATGATCAGGTGGTGGACCCGTCGACGCCGGAACCCTTCGTGACAAATATCGAAGAATGGGTCGATACCTACGGTTTGGATGCAAATCGTTTTTGCTGGTACGAATACAGTTACGATGCGCCGGCGCGCATAACGGAGATGCCGGAGAGCTTCACGCTTCGTTTTAGCTGGGATGTTTACGATCTCGGCCAGAACGCGGAAAAAACGTTTATTGGCACGTTCGCGTTTGAAACGACGATAACGACGGACGATTATCTTGTGTTCCGCGAGGCGGACGATGGGTACGTCATGAAATGGAAACGTGCGCTCATGGCGGAATACAATATAACGAACTAAATTTAATCGAAATTGGAAGGTTTTGCCGGCCTGCGGTGTCATATAGTCAGAGACACGATGAAAAAGGAGGGCAAATGGAACGAATGGAAGAGCAACCGCCGCGGCCGGACATTCGCACGGCGGACGGCTTTACCGCAGCGGTGAAGCAGATCGAACGGCTTCTGTTTGCGGCGAGCTTTGCCGTGCTGGGCAACGGCGACGCCTGCGCGGACGTGGTGCAGATGGCGCTGCTGAAGGCCTGGGAAAAGCGGGCGAGCTTACGCGACGGCGCGCAGTTCAAAAGCTGGATGGTGCGGATCGTTCAGAACGAGAGCCGGAATTACCTGCGGAAAAGGCCGAACCTTCCGCTGGACGGCGACATTCCCTATATGGAGGAGGACCATGCCCGACTGGACGTGAAGCGGGCGATCAACGGCCTGCCGGAAACGGCGCGGCTCATCGTTATGCTGTATTATTTCGAGCGCTATTCGGCCCGGGATATCGGCGCGCTGCTCAATATGCCCGAGGGCACGGTGCATTCGCGGCTTTCACGCGCCAGGAACCAACTCAGAAAGGAGCTGCCGGATTATGAACGGTAACGATATGACGTTTGAACGATATCTGTTTGAAAACCGGGTCTCCCCGACGCCGGAGTTTTCCGCCCGGATCGACATGGCGTGCGAACAAATCCGGCGGCAAGAGGCGAGGGCGGGAAATACCGGCCCGGCGAAACGGAAACGCCGCGCCCGTCCCCGGAGAAAGCTTCGCTGGATTGCGCCCGTTGCGGCGGTTTTGGTCCTGCTTGCGCTGCTGTTTTCCATCCCCGGCGTATCGCAGGCGGTGCGGGGCTGGCTGAACGACATGTTCCGGCTCACCGATTATATGGCTGCGGAGCCGGACGACCGCGAGGAGAACGCCGACATTGCCGAGGCGGTTCAAACGCCCGTGCCGTCGGAATCGACATCGACCGTTCGGTATCTGGATGAAACGGAGTACTATGACGGCGTCGACGAATGGCGTGTTTCAAACGGATTTGCTGCTTTCAGCCGGGACGATTATGCCTGGGTTGCCGATATAGACCCGGAAGCCGGGGAAATCCTCTACGACGGACGGAATTTAATCGTAAACACCGTGATCCATGCGAGCCCTTCCCGCTTTCTCGGGATGTACGGCGGGGAAGGGGAACGATTCGACCTCTGGACGAGCAGCGTTTCCGTTACGGTCGGCGGGGAAACATATACGGACTTTGACGATCAGGGCGGAGGGCTGGCGCTGCAGTCGCTCACGAGCGAGCTGGGGGGCTATGACATGGACGCGGTGAACGCCGCAGACAGCGTGATCGAGCAGACGACGCTGATCGGGCGACAGTCGCCGGCGTTTCCGTCGGGGCCGGTCACCGTCACGATCGAGATGTGGCTCATGGACGGCACGATCGACGACCTGGGGACCGTCGGACTCGTCGCAATCCTTACGCAGACGCTGACGTTTGACGCGACGGACGGCAACGGCATGCTGGACGCGGCATATTCGGTGACACAACAGCTCTCCGGCGTTGTGCCAATGACCACATGGGGGTCGGACGGATACATTGAGAATCAGATGTTCGACCTGTCCGCCGTCACGGTGACTGCGACGGTGATGCAGCGGACCACGGGCGTCGGCGTATCGATCCACTATACGTTCCCGCAGGGGGCGGACCAGGAGACTTATTTCGATTCCATCGTGATCGGCGCGATTGGAAATCGCGGCATCCAGTATGAAGCCGTCGTCGACGGGGAAAACATTGGAAAGGTGTGGCACGGCAGCGATTTCCTGGGCGTTCATGACGATCCGGTGCTGGAAATTCCTCTTACCGAATCGGAGTTGTCGGACGTACAAACCATAACGCTGCGCCCGCTGATGCGATATCTTTCAGCCTATAGCATCGACGGATCGGAATATACGGAACTGCCGTTTAACGAAAAACAGCTTCTCAATCACTTCAGCGGTCGGTATACGGATGTTCCGCTGGAGGATTGCGATATCGTCATTCCACTTCACTAGGGCGTGTTTCTAAAATTCCAAAAGTGCATTTCCACCGCCTCGCCTTGCATATTTTCGTTGAAAAGCCTCGCCGCAGCGCAACTGCGTCTGCGTTTTTCGCCTCAATCTGCAAGCCGATTCGGCAAAACTGCATCATTTAGACTTTGGAAACACACCCGAAAGAAAAGCATGCTGTTAAGCCCGCCGATTTCCGGCGGGCTTTTTAAAAACCACGCCTTCGTGCTTGCATTGCAAAGGATGCGGCTTGCTGGCGGCTGGACTTCGGTCCGGATCGATTGTACAATGATAAAAACCCGAATGTTTTCATTTCAGGTTGCGCCCGGGCAAAGCATGCCCGCGCGGCGGCAAGCCGGTTGAGTCGCACGGGATACTCTGCCTGAAAACAGAACGAAACGTCGGTCGGGAAACGATGCATATGAAAATCGGAATCTGCGAGGACAACTTAACGCACAGCAGGCTGTTTCGGCAAATGCTTTCCGAATGGGCGAAAGCGCGCGGCGTTCCGCTTGAGATATCGACGTTTCAAAGCGCGGAAGCCTTTTTATTTCAACTGCCGGGCGAAAAGCCGTTCGACCTGCTGCTGTTGGATATTCAAATGGGGAAGATGAACGGCATGGAGCTTGCAAAACGGCTTCGAAGCGAAAAAAACGGCGTTCCCATCGTCTTCCTGACGGCGCTGAAGGATTATGTGTTTGAAGGGTACGGCGTCGGCGCGGTGCACTACCTTCTCAAGCCGATTCGCGAGCAGGCGCTTTGGGATTGCCTCGACCGGGTGACGCGGACGATGGAGAACGATCCTGCGGCAATGCTGATTGTGGACAAACGTAAGCTCCGCCAGAACGAAATTCTGTATGCCGAGTCGGATTCTCACTATATCCGCTTACACCTTGCGGAAGAGACCGTCTCGACAAAGAAGAACTTCCGCGATCTGCTCGGGGCGCTGGATCAAAGGATGTTTGTACAGTGTCACCGCAGCTTCGCCGTGAACCTCGCGGCGGTGGAGCGGCTGACAAAAAACGAAATTCTGCTGGATAACGGGGAACGCATACCGCTGAGCCGCACGTACTGGCGGGAGGCGAATCGTGCGTTCATTGCTTACCATGGAAAGGACGTTCTATGAATACGGTCGCGTATATCGCGCTTACCCTGGCGGGATGCTGCATATTGGTGCTGCTCGCGCTCCTTCTGCTTCAGCGCAGGCGGAGCGAATCGGCAACCGCGAAAAAGCAGGCGGCGCTGATCGAGCGGCACATGGAAGAAGTAAAAAATATCTACGACACCATGCGCGGCTGGCGGCACGACTATCACAACCACATCCAAACCATCAAAGCGCATGCGGCCCTGCGCCAGTACCGGGAGCTGGACGACTACCTGAACGCGCTGGACGCGGACCTTGAAACCGTCGACACGCTGATCAAGAGCGGAAATATCATGCTGGACGCGATCGTCAACAGCAAGGTATCTCTTGCGCGGAGCCGGGGAATCCGTGTGAATGTCAAGGCGACCGCGGCGGAAAACATGAGCGTGACGGACATCGACCTGTGCGTGATCATCGGCAATCTTGTCGACAACGCCATCGACGCCTGCGAAAAAATCGGAGAAGAGGAACGGCGCTTTATCCGCATCTATATCGGCAGCCTGAAAGGGCAGCTGTATATCAGCGTGGCAAACGCGACCGCAGAGACGGCGCGCAATCAAACCGGACGCTATCCGTCGTCAAAAGCGGGGGCGATGCACGGGCAGGGACTGCGGCGCGTGGACGGCGTGATCGGCAAATACGGCGGGTACCTGAACCGGCAAAACGAGCCGGGCGTGTTTGCTTCCGAGATCATGCTGCCGCTCTGATGCGGACGTTAAAAATGCAATTCGCGTACCGAAACGGTCGTTCTGCGTACAGGCCGCCTTTTCTGACCGGCTTGCTGTTAGGATAAATGCGGAGGTGATGCGCCCTTGAAAAATCAATGGTCCGCACATGCCGGAAAGCCGTACGGCATGATAAGCAATATCCGGTATTTGAATAAAAACATCCGGGCGTTCGACCCGTCTTTATTCTTTTTGCTCCCGTTGCCCGTCGTGGCGCAGCTCGTTACTGCGGTGCTCGGCATTTATCTGCCGAAGTTCGTCATCGACGCCTTGCAGGCGCAATCGGCGGCGCCGCGCCTGCTCGCCATCATCGGCTGCTGCTCCCTCGCGCTCCTGCTCAGCGAAATCCTGCGCAGGATCGCGGACGACCAGATCATGATCCGCGCCATGAGCCACAGAATGACGCTTGCGTCCCGTGCGGGCGAAAAAACGATCACGACGGATTACGAAAACGTCGCTTCGAACGCAGGTCGCGTGCGCTGGCAAAAAGCGATGGACGCGACCGAATCGAACGAATCCAGCACCGAGTCCCTGATTCGCTATCTGATTTCTTTCGTTAAAAATGCATGTGGGCTTGTGATTTACGGCGCAATCCTTGCCTCGCTCAACCCGGTTATCGTGGGCCTGCTGCTGATCGGGTCCGTTCCGGTCGTCTACGCGTCGCGTCGCGCCGCACGGTATGAGCACCTGCATAAAACCGAAACCGCGTCTATCAATAACAAGCTGTACTATCTGCGCGAGCAGGCGTTTGAAGTCGCCAACGCCAAAGACATCCGCCTGTACTCCATGGCGGAATGGTTCCTAAGCCTGTTCCGGCGGTTCATTGGGGAACGCCACGCATGGAACTTGCGAATCC
>Ga0116162_10001961_pt1 | contig 13048 bp, 11 predicted proteins | sample AD_UKC105_MetaG_FD_89875 | JGI IMG/M metagenome (GOLD analysis project Ga0116162, IMG submission 89875) | Active sludge microbial communities of municipal wastewater-treating anaerobic digesters from Hong Kong - AD_UKC105_MetaG | ecosystem: Engineered > Bioreactor > Anaerobic > Digestate... | reverse complement strand
GTCCCCCGGCCTGTAAATTCCCCTGTCCGTATACACGAACGCCTCGTATCCCGAAGCCAGATGCTTTCTGCCCCCCGTATCAAAAGCGGTCAGCGGCATCCGGCAGTCTTTCATGAGCAGAAACGACGTATCGTCCTTATACTCCGCGGTGATTATATACGGAGCGAATTTCTCTTCCGCTATCCTGTTATGCAGGCCCCTGATAACAGCAACCCCGTCCCTTCCGGTCACTGCGCTCGCGATCACCTGGTTATTCCCGCTGAAAAGTTTCACCTCCGCGCCTGCGACCGGCTTCATCCCTTTCAGAGTATTGACCCACACCAACAAACCGTCTTCGGACTCCTCGGCAATAATCCCGAGATCGGTCAGAAGAACGAGGCTGCTGTCGTTAATCCATCTCTCACCGGAATAACTCGCCGTCACCAGGAAAATGCCTTTCCTTTTCGTGTTCCAGAATTCTTCCATATCCAGAACGGTAGTGCCGACCCGGTTTTTCTCGGATTTAACTTTTATCTCTTCAGAATAGACATTCCTCCCATAGCTGCTGTCTCCGCCATAGTAATCGTAGTAGTCGTAATGCCTCGTGCCGTCTTTCATAATGAACACAAGATTGTTGATGAACTGCTTCTCGATGTTAACCGTGACCCTGTTAATATTCACAGATTCTATCGCAAGCTTCTTATTGCCTTTCGAGGGAAGGAATATTCCTTTGTATTTGAAGGACAGAGCCGGTTCCAGGTCCGGTATTCTCACCCTCCCGGAATAATCGTCTTTCAGCGTCGTGGTATCAACGGCCTCGAGCCCCCGGGCCAAACCGACGGTATACTCGGCCCCCGGATCAAAATCCGCTATTATCTTCACATATCTGTCGTCCTGCTCGATGTAATAATCAAGCTCGGGGGTCAGGCTTATGTACTTCTCGATATCCCTGGCTGCGACCACGGCCGACAGATCGAGCTGCAAAAAGATCTTCTTTCCTTTCTGCCTGCTTGTAAGCCCGTAAACTTTGAGATCCGTCTCCACATTGAGACTGTCCATCCGATCATGCGGCAAAGTGAGCGGGCCGGCCATGCTTTTGAGCCCCTTCTGCACAAGAAACCTTATGTTCTTCTGCCGGCCTTCCACCCTTGACCTGTCTATTCTGTCCGTCCTGATTACAAATATCTTCGATTTCTCATCCACAGGCGAAATCGTGAACGGGATATCCCGGGGCCCTTCCTTGAAGTCATAGTAAATACGCACTCCACCCGCAAGTTCATCAGGCGAAACCGGGTAATTGAACTCGATTTTCCACTCGACACGGGTGGTTATCTTCTCTTCTTTCTCATAGACATAGCTCGTGCTCGACCTGCTTACCTTCAAAGGCTCCGTATTGAACCTGAACTCCGTATCGCCTGTCAGGTACATATTGACATTCCCGCATATCCCGGGCGGCACCCTGACAACATATTCCGTAGCCTTCTCGAAATTCTTCACCGGGAAGATACCGAGCTTATGCCGTTCCGTCCACCTGTACTCGGCGGGTATCGGTGGCTGTATATCGACCGGCGGCTGATGCAGCTTTCTCCCGACCTCGTCCTCGCCGACCATATTGTTGCTGAACTCGACAGAAATGTTCTTCGTCCTCTTGACTTCACCCGACGGGACAAAAGAAATAACCTTAACCGGTATCCTGTCCGGAACAATCTCTTCCTGCTTCTGAGGCTTCTTTCCCGCCTGATTATAAATCGCAAGCCCCGCAATCATGCAAACTGAAACCAGAACTATCACCAGCAACAGCCTGTCCGGGCCGAACTCCTTATTCTTCTGCACGCCGGAACCGCTTCTGTCTGTACTCATGTTGTCCCCCCTGCATAATTTAATACCGGCGGCGCCGGATTCCGGTCCGGGCTTATCCGTATATTATCCGGTGTCATACCGCCGTGATATATAATTTATTACTCATACCAGACAACTTACAGAGATTCCCCGGTCGCCGCGCTCCTCGGAATAACACGCCGGAGTTCCGCCAACAGCCGCTCCACGCAATAAATCAGGCCGTTACCGCTGTCGTAAGGCCGGCCTTTCAGTGCCGGTAATCTGATGTCACCTGCCTATTCTGTCACAAACGAGCCCGTTCAGCAACAAGCGAACACCATTGAGTGGACCATCGCTTCGTGGCCGGACACAATACAAAAATGAAAAACCGGACTCTGCTTTTACTGCTCATACAATATATACCAAAATCCGCGCCAACCCCGCCCGGCGGCCCAAACATAAAGTGCGCTGGAAATAAAACGCGGTAACAAAGCGCTTTCCCGCCATCACCTGCCGCGCCGGCCGGAAACCATCCGCCATCGCAGGATCGTATCAACGTGTCAAAGCATCAAAAAGCCGTGTCAAATAATCGACACCCCGAAGCTCAATACCGTTCAGTTAAGCCTGTCCTTTCAGCCCGAGGCCTTTCGGCCCGAGGCCCGGAATCCAGGGGACAGGATGTCAGGGAAGTTTCATGGGGCAGGATGGTTTTTACCTTAATCTGCATTTCCCACCAGTGCAGGTTAAAATCGTGAGAACGACTGAGGCGAGTGAGTGGTAAGCATACTGTGCGGTATATAACCAGGCCCGAATCGATTTTTGCTGACTCATGCACAGAGCAAAGCTTGTGCATGTCACCCGGCGCAGCAGGACAGGTGTTATCACGATCTGCCGGATTTCTCTGTGAGAAATCCGGGTTATACCGATTATCATAAATAACATTGAATCCTGCATGAATGGTTTTCCAGCCCGCGCACCCGTCATTCCTGCATGCAGTCAGCAGGAATCCAGGAAACTCCGTTTAGTTATTCTATTTTTATTCTGATAATCAATATAGCTTCTGGTTTGCTAAAAGCCTTTGTCGATTCCGGCGATTCTGATTCCCCATATCCGTCCCAATTTTTGTCAGGTGAATTCTTTTGCCGTATTGAAACGATGATCGGTTTTCAGACTTTTATCTCGCGGTTGTTTTCCGAGGCTTCGGCCGCGGCGAGCTGGAACCGCAGCGCTTTAATCGCGGCGCGTGCGGACAGCACCGGCCTGGTGCGCCCGGCGGCGCAATTCAGGAAATGGTTCGCGGATGACGCGATGCAGTCTTTCCACTCGACCGCCATGTCGCTGGAGATTCCCATCGTGTAATGTTTTTTCCCACGGCGCACTTCGATCCACGGTTCTTCCGTCATTTTCCCGTGAAAGTGATTCGCCCAGATTACGCCGTCCGTCCCCGCCACTTCTATCCGGTCGTCGCAGGGGATGCCGTCAGTCCGAATGGATGTCCCGGGCGCGTATGTCAGGTCAAGCACGCCGTAGCGGCCGGGAGATTTATACTTGAAACCGACCAGCGCCTGCCCGCCCCTGTCCGCCGCCATGCGGTTCGCGTAACAGATTACCGACTCGACATCTCCAAGCAGGTGCATCGCAAGCGCGAACCGGTCGAACGCGGGATGAAAGAAACAGTCCCATTCGTTCAGGAGTTCCCGCCATGGCGCTCCGTCGGCACCGGCCAGATTGCACTGGAAACGAACGGCGCACACTTCCCCTATTTCCATGGCGTCAATAAGCGACTTGAGTTTTTTGTAAGGCTCGTAAAAAAGAGCATACTCGTTCACCCTGAGGATGGCGTCGGGGCGGCGCGCCGCGCGGGCGATGTCTTCCGCCTCCTCTATGCTCCGCGCGAACGGCTTGTTAAGAGAAACGTGCCTGCCGGCCTCGAGCAGCCGGAGAACAATCTCTTTTCTGCCGTCCGGAATATCGAATACCTCGACAGCGTCGACGCGGTCGGCGAACTCGCTGAAACTGCCCGCTGTTTCGATGCCCGGAATCTGATGCGGCGTTTCCCCCGGCTTCCCGGAGCGCGGGGAAAAAAGGACAAGAGGATGTTTCAGTCCAAGGCTGGAATACGCCTTCGCCACGGGCACAAGCAGCGGCCCGCCGCCGGCCAGCCCCACGCGGACATCCCTCGCGGCAATATCCGCGCGGCCTGTGTCGAACAGCGCCGTCAGCTTTTCCATACCCGTTTTTTTTATACCGTTTTCCGCCATTGCTCTTTCGCCGTTATCCGTTCAACACGGTTTTACGCTTGAATTATTCGTCCTTTTCTTCACAATTCATATATATAATTGACCAGGTAACCACGGATCATGGATTTCATCTGTGACGGTCGGGCATCGAGTATCATCTTTCTCAGCGCGCCGGAAAGCGGCGACCTGTCCCCGAAATATTCTTCGAGCTCCGCCAGTCGCATCATGAATTCCTCGTCATCCCGCCCCGCCAGGGCGACAGCAATTTTTCTGAACCTCGAGATCGCCGCGGCCAGCACCGGGTCCGGCAGTTTCATGGCGCCAATCATGCCCGCGTACATCATCTCCGTCTGTACCTGAAGAAGGGCTTCCCTCACCAGTATTTCCTCCCCGGTTTCTTCTTCATTTCCTCGACTGCCGCGTCGTCCACATCGTCCGGGCGTATCTCCGAGCCCGTCTTGCCGGCAAGAATGCACGCATACGCGAACTGCACTATCTGCTTGCCGCGTTCCCCGGTAAGCAACGGGTCACCGCCGTCTTTCACGCACTTCACGAAATGCCGGGTCGAGTCGGAAAAACCGTCCTGCCAGTCTGCCCGGATGTCATCGAACATGATCCGTTTTCCGTCCTTGACCAGGACCAGGGCGGGTGTATCCATGAGCTGTGCGGAACACCTGGAAATGCAGATGGAGCCTCTGGTGCCGGTGATGTCTATCCTTTCGTCGGCGGAGAAGTACCTTGATTTGTTGTACAGGTTGGGACTGATTGCGAGGTCGAACGAACCGAGGCAGTCGGAGTCCTTGTAGCGCCAGAGGAGGAGGCCCGGCATGTCGGCGTAAGCGAAAGAGCGGTCCACCCAGCCGCGCACCACGTCGATCCCGCCGATCAGATCGACGGCCTGTGAGAGCTTGTGGTAGCCGTCGTCGAAGATGGCCTGCCCCATGCCCTTTTCCACCTCGAGCAGGTGCCACAATTCGACGGACAGGGGGTAGTAACGTGCGCCGAACATGCAGGTGCCAAGCTTGAAGCGCACGGAAAGCGGCTCGCCAATCTCGCCCCCCGCCACCATCTCCCGCGCCTTGACATACGGCGGGTAGAAAACGAAGTTCTCGAAGACCTTGAACATGACGCCGGATTCGCGGGCGGCGGCGATCATGTAGTCCGCCTCGGCGATAGTGTTGCACATGGGTTTCTGAACGGAGACGTGTTTACCTGCTCGTGCGGCGGCGGCGACCATGTCCGCGTGGAGTTCGTGCGGGGTGAGCACCTCTACGATGTCCACCTCCGGGTCCGCCAGCAAATCTTCGTATGACAGGTAGGTTTTTTCGACACCCCACTCCCGGGCACGCATCTCGAGGAGTTCCTTCTTCGGATCGCATATCGCGTACAGCTCGCAGTCGGGATTATCCACATATCCCGGCTGGTGCATCATGGAAATGTCGCCCACCCCGGCAAGGGCGGCCCGTAGTTTTCTCTGCTTCAAGATAAATCCCTCAGCCGAATGTTTTCCCGTCGTCCGGAAATACCATACCACGGAGCACGGCGCCGGCACAATCCGGCAGGCCGGAAATAACCGCCGCCACGTTGCCGGAACAGGTGTTGCGGCTTCTTCCAGCCGGTGGAGAGCTTTTCCAATTTTTCCGGCTCGTTTTCTCTGAGGTATAGAATCTCTTTTCTTGCTACGGGTTGTTTGACGGATTTGAGGAATGCAGATATGGAGTATTCTTTGTTCTCGGGCATGACCGGGAGGTGGACATGGGTCGGAGACTGTTGAAAAATTCCCGCTGTGTCATTCTGAGAAAGTGCAGCGACCGAAGAATCTCAATAATAAGTCCCAAAAGCGAGATCCTTCGCTGCGCTCAGTATGACAAACTCTCTACGGCAACATTTTTCAACAGCCTCGTCGGCATGAATACATAAGCAACGACTTTGAATTGCTGCGTTTGCGCCGCTTTGATTACCGCTCCCGCAAGGTTTTTATTTGTCCTGTATGTTGTGAGTAATGGCAGGTGTCTGTAGCAGGCAAAGGTGAGTTCATGAATGCTGCCGGGGATATGGTATCTGCTTCTTTTCGATCTGTGCATGCAGGTATTCTATCAGGGGTTGGTGCCCATGCACAAAGCTGAGCTTGTGCATGCCACCCCGGGAGAGAAAACAGAGATGCGGCAGGTGAAGTAGCCCATACTCGGAGCTCATTGTTTCTGTAACTAATAACCAGTGACGCTTAGGTTGGAAATGCTGCAAGCTGATCAATGAATTTACAGAAATCAGTTAGGAAAATTGACGTGATGTTTTCTACTAGATTACCGGATGCCCGGTTTTTATAAGATAAGGAAAAATATTAGGGGAGCAAAATTATAGCTTTATGGAGGTATAATGGAAAGAAGATAATTTCTTCTATTATTGGTGATGTGTGTGAAACAACCAAAACACATTAAAGGGATTGGGTTGTGTTTTGCAGCTATTTGTATAATGGTTTTGTTTGCCGGATGTTCGGATCCGGAGCATCGGTTTGCGTTTAATCCAGATGGTCGGCAGATTGCGTTTGTAAATAATGATGGAATTAAAATCAGAGATATAGAATCCGGCAAACACGAAACTGTTTATACATCCCAAGAAGGTTTTTCAATTGCGGCATTATTCTGGTCGGAGGTAAGTGATTCAATTTATTTACTTGAGGTGAATTCCAATGATCCATGTGATGGCGAAGAAGACACAGGGAAAATCGAAATCTATTTCAGGAATCTTGCCCTTGATTCAAAATTGACGAAAGTACTATATCAGAACAGCGTTAAATGCAGCGAAATAGAAGCTGAGAATTTATACCTTATGTGGTTGTTTGTTAATTACGACGAGAAAACATCCACACTAATGATAAATAATAAGATAATAAGCATAGGCGATGAGGAATCGGAACTGGCGAGAAGGCTTTCGTCTTACACTGAAAAATCTTTTAAAGAAAAAGAGGAATATGCAGGCGGGTTTGTGCTGTCTCCGGATAAAGACTACGTTTATTTCTTCAAAGATCGCGGCGTCAATCATGATGTGCCAATAGAACTTTGTATTATGAGCCTTATGGATATGTCTGTTGATACTGTCTATAGTACGAATCGGGATTTTACGACTTACAACCTTGTCGGTAATATTCACTGGAACCATGACGGTTCAGCACTCTACTTTCGTGAAGCGACCGGCCGCAAGACCCAGCTGCTTCGATATGATTTAGCCACAAAGCAAAAGACAATCGTTTTCAATGAGAACATAATAAAATTCGCCACTGATCCCTCAAGCGACAGGATTCTCGTCTTTTACGAGCGTGACGGGAGCAAGCTCGCATCCATAATCAATGGCAATGGAGCTGTCGAGGAAACTTTTTCTACATTCATCCCTGATGATCCGACGGAAATATATCTGATGTTAAGCCCAAACGGACAATATGCAGCCGCATTAATAACAAACCCCATAGGGTAACTAATGCTGGCAGATAAAATACATCCTGATTTTATCGTGCTTTACAACTTGAAAGAACATAAGGATGAAGTGTTGGAATAATAAAGAACATGAGTCTGGAAGATCCCATTCTTTACGGACGAGACGAGTTTATAGAACTGCTGAAATCATGAAAAGCAACGTGCGAAAACATCGTTTACCTTTTGAGTGTTTCCCTCGTTTTTCTTAGTAATCACAAATCCACACCAACTGAAGCTTTCCATTAATAATCTTGAATATTCATTTTAACTGCTCCCCGCATCCCCCCTCTTCAGAACAGAGACGATGCCGAATGCCGATGATTAAATGCAAATGAAAACCGCCGGGCTGTATCAAGGGTTGGTGCCCATGCACAGAGCAAAGCTTGTGCATGTCACCCCGGGAGAGAAAACAGAGATGCGGCAGATGAAGTAGCCCATACTCCGAGCTCATTGTTTCTGTAACAAGTCAGTAGTAGCGGCGGGGCTGTACTTGCTGAAGATTTCCGGATAAAATTACAGAATGAAGAGTTGTTGATTTTATGAGAACATCAATAGGCAAAGAATAGGCAAGACGATGCGAATTAAGTATCGTGAGATGTCCTCCGATTATCGGATTATCGGCGTGCTAAGGAGTAAATATTATGGAAAAACAAAAAATATTTTCAAAATTTGACGAACTTATTGATGAAGCTAAACGGATATCAGAGGAAAGAGACAAAAACATTGAAGTTTCAGGCGAATCCATTATCTCTCCTGTGGCGTATTATAGATTGTTAAGTTCTACCAAAGCATTGTTCTCATATCTAAATACCACGACTTACTATGAAATGATAAAAGAATCTGGAACAAATAAGATTAATCCGGGAATTTTACAAGGTATTCTTGAATCTGCCAAAAGAGAATATGCTTTTGGGCTTCTTGCACATCCGAAGTTAATTGCAACTGCGGATTCTATGGAGAACTTTTTAGAACAAGCAGAATATCTTTTGGAGCAAGATTACAAAGATGCCGCCTGTGTTATAGTGGGTGGAGTGCTTGAAGGGGTTTTGCGAAGTATGCTCGAGAATAAATATTCATCGATAGAATTTAATCATAGAGATGGACTTAGAAAACTCAATGAAAAGTTGCATAAAGAAGCTTCGGCTTATGATAAAGCGACATATAAACTTATAGACGGATATGCGGAACTGAGGAATTCTGCCGCCCATGGAAATTATCAACAATACACGAATAATCAAGTAAGAGAGTTTATTTTGTTTACAAGAAATTTCATAAGCAACTGGTTTGCAGTAAAATTGAGCATATCTGAAATATAGATGAATCCGGGAACATCGTACGAAATACAGTGTAATTCACACTGCTAAAATCGACCGATCTTATTTGGAGTGCGGTGATTTATCACCGCTTTGCTTTTGTCGGCGATTAATCGCCGATCCTGAAAGCGACAATAAATTGTCGCACTCCAAAGTCGCTGATATAATCATCACATGAAGCAATGGCCTCACTCACCAATTCATATCATAGATGGATCCGGCACTTTCATGGTAACCGCAGCCACATACAAAAAACAGCATTTTTTCAACTCCGAAAGAAAGATTCAATTCTTACATGACATTCTCCTTGAGAAAGCAGCGGAACTGGGATGGCAACTACAGGCATGGGCTGTTTTCCCAAATCATTATCATTTCCTTGCGATTTCATCAGATACTCCTGAAAACCTGCCGCTTCTTATTAGGAAAATTCACGGGGCCACGTCGAAACACATAAACGATGAAGACAACGTCTCAGGAAGAAAAGTCTGGTTCCAATACTGGGACAGCTGCATAACCTATCAATCATCGTATTATGCAAGGCTGAATTACGTTCATAACAACCCGGTTCATCACGGTCTTGTTGACAATGCCTTGAAATACAAATGGTGTTCAGCTTCGTGGTTTGAAGCAACATCAGAAGAACCTTTCCGCAAGACCGTTTCCGGTTTTAAAACGGACCGTATAAAGATTCCTGATGATTTTTGATCTGGAGTGCGGTGATTCATCACCGCTTTGCTTTTGACGGCGATTAATCGCCGTCATTGAAAGCGACAATGAATTGTCGCACTCCAAAATTTAAGAAATTCCCAACTGAATGTTTCCTTGGTTTTCTGTAGTAATCAAATACTCTGCCAAAATTGCAGACTACCATTAAAAACCATGAATTCGTAGAACGAGAGGAAACATCTGATCCACGCCAAAAAAACTTCCACTCCGCTCCATAAGGGTACCATGTCAAAAGGTGTTATGAAGATGTTATAGGTTTTCCCGAAATACCGGCAATACACCAATTTCAAAAAAGCTAATGTTAAAGACCAGAATTTTGCCGGAGAAGGGACTCGAACCCCCACACACGTAAAGTGCGGCAGATTTTGAGTCTGCTGCGTCTACCATTCCGCCACTCCGGCGCGGTTCAAGAATCATAATTTTATAGCAGTTCGGCCAATTTTTCCAGTGCCGGAAAAATTCATATATCGCGCACGCGCGATGCGCGTCTCCGCCACCCCGCGCCAGGCTGAATCCGCGCTGCTCGCGCACCTCCGGGTTTTCTCTTTAAAGCAATTATTCGTTCTGTGCGCGGAGGTGTTCATGTTTGAGATACGGAGTGATATAATATGTTGATCAAAATTTGCAGCAGGGGGCGATATGCAGGAAAAACGAGGTTTCTGGGGGAGCCGTGTATCATTCATCATGGCGGTTGTCGGCTCAGCGGTCGGGCTTGGAAATGTCTGGAGATTCCCTTACATCTGTTATGAAAACGGCGGCGGCGCGTTCCTGATTCCTTTTGTCGTGGCGATGCTGACGGCGGGTATCCCGCTGATGATTCTCGAGTTCGGGCTCGGGCATAAAATGGGTCTTGCGGCTCCGATGGCGTTCGCCGAGATCAGGAAAAAATATGAGTGGCTGGGCTGGTTCGCGGTTCTGGTCGGCCTGATGGTGATGACCTATTACGGGGTGATCATGGGATGGTGTTTCCGCTATCTCGCTTACTCGATCAACCTGCAGTGGGGAGCCAACCCGGCGACGTTTTTCAATCAGGATTTCCTGCATCTTTCATCGGGCATCGGCGATCTGGGCGGGATCGTGTGGTACATCCTTCTCGGGTTGTTCCTGTGCTGGGCATGCGTTTTCTTCTGCATCATCAAGGGCGTGGACAGTGTCGGCAAGGTTGTGATGCTGACTGTCCCGGTCCCGGTCGCGATACTCGTGATTTTCATTATCCGGGGAGTGACGCTGCCAGGTGCGGTCGATGGACTGGCATATTATCTCACGCCCGATTTTTCGAAGCTGCTTGAACCAAAAGTCTGGCTGGCGGCATACGGGCAGGTGTTCTTTTCACTGAGCATCGGGTTCGGGGTGATGATCGCTTACGCGAGTTTCCTGCCGCGCGACAGCGATATAACTAACAACGCGGTGATCAGCAGCCTGAGTGACGCGGGGATAAGTTTCATGTCGGGGTTCGCGGTGTTTTCCGCGCTCGGGTATCTCGCACACACGACGGGCGGCAGTGTCTCAAACGTGCTGAACCATGGGCCCGGGCTTGCGTTCGTCACTTTCCCGACGATAATCAACAATCTGCCGTTCTGGGCGAGCGCGTTCGGGCTGTTGTTTTTCATGCTGCTGCTGACGCTCGGGATCGACTCCGCGTTTTCGCTGGTCGAGGCCGGTGTCGCGGGGGCGATCGACAAGTGGAAAACTCCCCGCGTCATCGTCAACGGAATCGTTTCTTTCGCGGCTTTTATCATAGGCGTAATATACACGACCAATGCCGGTCTGTACTGGCTTGATATTATTGATTATTACTTTACGAGTTACGGGCTAGCGCTGGTCGGCATCCTCGAATGCATCGTGCTCGGCTACGTGTACGGGACCCGCAGGATACGCGAACATGTGAACAAAACTTCGGATTTCAAAATCGGGATCTGGTGGGATATCTGCATAAAGTACATCACGCCGGCAATGCTGATATGGATGTTCATCCAGACAGCGCGAGAGCTCATATCGAACCCATACAGCGGCTATCCCGCCTGGGCGCAGTGCGTCGGCGGCTGGGGGCTGCTGATATTCATGATTGTGTTCGCGATTGTGCTGTCGCTGTTCAAGAGCCGCGACGGGAAGGAGATTTGATATGCCGATTTCAGCATGGGTGATGTTGGTATTCATGATAGTGTTTGTTTTCGGCGGGCTTGGCGCCTGCATTTACAAGGCGGTAACAGCAAAACACCCGGTTGGTTCCGGAGACAGCACAGACGGGAGCTGCTGCGCTGAAGAGAACGAGGGAGGAGTTTAATAATGAGAATTGCGGTGGTAGGCAGCTTTGTTATGGATTTCATATTCGAGACGCCGAGGCGCCCGCTCAAGGGCGAGAGCATAATCGGCAGATCGTTCAACACCGCGCCCGGCGGCAAGGGAGCGAACCAGGCGATGCAGGCGGCGCTGCTCGGCGCGGAGGTCTATATGATCGGCCGGATAGGGACTGATATCTACGGCGACCAGATACTCGACAGCCTGCGCGGGGCGGGCGTGAATGTGGACTATGTGAAACGCGACGATGCGGGCACCGGCTGCTCAGGGATAGTCCTGGACGCCGAGGGCGACAACAGCATTGTCATGGTTCCGCGCTCGAACATGAAGTGCAAACCGGAAGATGTCGTTGACGCCGAAGAAGCTATCGCAGAAGCGGACACCGTTCTGATACAGCTTGAAATACCGATGAAGGTGAACGAGAAAGCGGTTAAACTTGCCAATAAGCACAACAAAACAATTATCATGGACCCGGCGCCGGCGTGCGCGCTTGAGGAGTTCTATTATAAAAACGTATCGATCATGACCCCCAACGAGACCGAGGCGCAGATACTCAGCGGGATCGATGTCGTGGATGTTCCGAGCGCGGAAGCCGCGGCGCGCGAGATCGCTCAGCGCGGGTTGCAGACCGTGATCATAACCATGGGCGGCAACGGGGTTCTGCTGTACAAAGACGGTGAAGCAAAACACTTTCCGCCGGTAAAGATAGAGCCGAAAGACTCGACAGCGGCGGGCGACGCTTTCACCGGTAGCTTCTCGGTTTTTCTCGGCGGCGGCGACCCGCTCGAAGAGGCGATACGCAAGGCTTCGATCATCGGCGCGATTTCCGCGACCCGGCTCGGCGCCCAGCCTTCGCTCCCGGACAGGGCCGCGTTCGACAGTTTTGTTAAGGAAAACAATCTGTTATAGCCTGCATTTCTCACCAGTACAGGTGTAAAAATCGTGATAAGGCTGATAATACAAGGAACAGCAAGTGAGTGGTGAGGGAGCATACTGTTGCGTATGTGACCACCTGATTCATGCACAGAGCAAAGCTTGTGCATGCCACCCGGCGCAGTAGGATTGGCCTTATCGCGGTTTTCCGGATTTCTCTGTGAGAAATCCGGGATAGCGGTTCAAGGTCGGACACGGACCACCAGTTCAGTTTGTTAACAAGGGTTTTTCGTCCCCGGATGATTCGCGTTGCACCGAAAGGCTGTCGAGG
>Ga0116162_10001959_pt1 | contig 13063 bp, 13 predicted proteins | sample AD_UKC105_MetaG_FD_89875 | JGI IMG/M metagenome (GOLD analysis project Ga0116162, IMG submission 89875) | Active sludge microbial communities of municipal wastewater-treating anaerobic digesters from Hong Kong - AD_UKC105_MetaG | ecosystem: Engineered > Bioreactor > Anaerobic > Digestate... | reverse complement strand
TTTCCTTTTTTGAATTGATTTCGTCCTCGCTTTGAATAAGGATATCGGCAGGAATTTTAAATCGAGCCAATTCTTTTCTCATCATTGATTTAAGCGTCCTTTTTTTTCGGATATCGATTGTCTCTCTTGTAATAACCAGAAAGTCATAATCGCTATCAATTGAGTTGTCATTTCGGGCACGAGATCCGAAAAGAAGAATCTTGCAATCTGGTAAAATTTTGCTTGCAGTATCCTTTATTATTGATAATGAATTGTAATTGTTATTAATCATTTTGTCCGATTACTTAACTCAAATCAAAAATACTGAAAATTTTGGAAATGGGATGGATTCGAAGTTTTTATTGTTTTCTAAGGTTTTATAAACTGGTATTTAGCTTTTTTATCATTTTATCGTACTTTTAATTATTCTTGTAAACATTTTATAAGATAGCTTTAGATATCATAGTGACCAATTCTTATGATAATACGTCATTATACTGCTGAAATTAATACCTTAATGCGCTTGCGATTAACTTATTAATAGTATTTAAAGCATTCACCAACAATGCATATATACCCAATACGCACTTATGGGCAATGTTAATGGTGCTAAAAAATAATTTTTTCGTTGAAGGCTTGCTTTTTTAAAAACAATTTAATTTATTTGCATTGTTAATAGCTTTATTAAATACACTAATCAAACACAATGAAAGAGCGCGACCAAAATATGGAGCAATTGATTCTCGAAACAGCCGAAAGATTATTCATGGACAAAGGTTTTGCGCTTACCTCAACTACCGAAATTGCACGCGAAGCCGGCTGTAATCAAGCATTGGTGCATTATTATTTCAGGACTAAAGAGAAATTATTTGAGTCGATTTTCGAGCGCAAAGCACAGCTCATGCTTTCTGCTATCCTTAAAATGGACGACCCTTCGCAACCTTTCGAAGAACGTTTGCGCAACTTGGTAGAAAACCATTTTGATATAATGATCAAGAATCCCAAACTCCCATTTTTGTTTCTGAACGAACTTTTAACAAATCCTAAACGGCTTGATATTATGACCCAAAAACTCCAAACAATACCTATGACTGTTATGGAGCGCTTTGCCGACGATTTACAGAAAGAGATTGACAAAGGCCGTATTCGCGACGTTTCACCCATAAGTATTTTGCTCACAGTGCTGTCGCTGAATCTTACCCCATTTATTATTAAACCCATTTTTCAGAAAATGACCAACATAAGTGAAGAACTATTTTTAGTAATGATTGAAGAACGTAAAAAAGAAAATATACGCATAATTATGCGCAGCTTGATGCCCTAAATTTTTTTGCCATGAAATTAATAAGCCTATTAAAGAGTAAAATTAAAATATGAAATTAATGCATATTGATATGAAGCTAAAAATTTTAATAACCATTCATTTGTTGGTGTTTGCAAGCATGGCAAACGCTCAAATCTCGCTTAGCGAATGCCAACAAAAAGCCCGCGATAATTACCCCATGGTGAAGCAATTCGGTATAATTGAGCAAACAGCGCAATACAACATTTCGAATGCCAACAAAGCTTATTTGCCACAAGTCTCCATCTCGGCAAAGGCCAGCTATCAGTCCGATGTAACACAAATACCCGAAAGCCTGGAGCAGATACTTAGCCAAATGAGCGGGCGCGCTGTGTCGTTCCCAGGCTTGAGCCAGGATCAGTATCAGGCAGTAATTGAAGCTACCCAATTGATTTACGATGGTGGTGCCATACGTGCTCAAAAAGAAATTACAAAAGCAGCCACCGAAATCGATCAGCAAAAAGTTGAAGTAGAGCTTTATGCCCTCAACGAGCGGGTAAACCAAGTTTTCTTCGGCATATTATTCATCGAAGAACAGTTAAAGCAGACCGAAATACTGAAATCGGAACTTCAAACCAATTATAACAAAATTGAATCGGGCATCAAAAATGGTGTAGCGAATCAAGCCGACCTCGATGTGTTGAAAGTTGAACAACTAAATGTCATTCAGCGTGAAACGGAGCTGAAAAGTACCCGAAAGGCTTATCTGTTGATATTGGGTGCTCTTATCGTGCAAAAACTTGATGAACAAACTACTTTGGTAAAGCCCGATTTAGACCTCTCGGTGCTAAACAAACAGGGCAACTTGCGCCCAGAGCTGATGCTTTTCGATGCCCAAAATAAACTATACGACAGCCAAAAAATGCTAATCAATGCCGGAAATATGCCACGTATAGGTGCTTTCATTCAAGGTGGTTACGGACAACCCGGGCTCAATATGTTTGCCGATGGTTTTTCGCCATTTTACATTGGCGGGCTTCGTTTATCCTGGGCACTAAGTGGTTTCTACTCGCAAAAAAACAATATTGCTAAACTCGAGTTGGGCAAAAATGCTGTCGATGTTCAGCGCGAAACCTTCTTGTTTAATACCAATATGAAAGTAAACCAGCAGAAAACCGAAATCGAAAAGTTGCAGTCACTAATGGTTAACGACGAAGAAATTATTCAACTACGCACCCGTATCAAAACTGCCGCACTTGCCAAAGTTGAAAACGGAACCCTTACCAGTACCGATTTGGTGCGCGAACTGAATGCCGAAACTCAGGCCAAACTGTCGAAATCGTTGCACGAAATACAATTGCTGATGGCCATTTACAACTTGAAAAACACCGTAAACAATTAAATCAAAATATTATGAGACCATTCATTTTTTTCACCGCAGTGATATTGATGCTTGCTTCGTGCAAAGATAACGGAGAACAATACGATGCTTCGGGCACATTCGAGGCTACCGAAATCATGGTATCGTCGGAGGCCAACGGTAAAATTTTACAGTTCGACGTACAGGAAGGTCAAGTGCTTGAGCAATTGCAAGTAGTTGGCTTTATTGATAGTATGCAACTTCACCTGAAAAAACAACAACTACTGGCAAGCATGAGCGCGTTGAAAGCCCGACGGCCTGAAGTAAGCAAGCAAATTGCCGCCCTAGAACAGCAAATTAAAACGGCCAAAAGCGAAAAACAACGAATAGAGAACCTAGTGAAAGCCAATGCCGCCAACCAAAAATCACTCGACGATGTGAACGCACAAATTGCTGTGCTTGAGAAACAGCTGACAGCCCAAAAATCAACCCTCGACATTTCGAATCGTGGAATTAGCGAAGATCTTGTGTCAATGGAAATTCAAGTTGAACAAATTAACGATCAATTGAATAAGTGCAGGATTTATAGTCCGATTAACGGAACTTTACTTGTGAAGTATGCCGAAGCTGGCGAATTGGCCATGCCTGGCAAAGCACTTTATAAAGTAGCCGATTTAGAAAACATGACCCTCCGCGCCTACATTACATCCGACCAGCTAACTCAACTAAAAATTGGACAAACAGTAAAGATTTATGCCGATTTTGGTGAAGATACACGTGAATACCCTGGTACAGTGAGCTGGATTTCGGGGAAAGCCGAATTTACGCCAAAAACCATTCAAACCAAAAACGAGCGCGAAAACCTGGTTTATGCCGTGAAAATTGCAGTAAAAAACGATGGTTACTTGAAGATTGGGATGTATGGGCAAATAAAAAGATAAATAACCCCCCAGCCCCCTAAAGGGGGGGCGAGGAGCTACCGGATTTGTTGATTAATACATTGAACTTGAGTTAAATGAATGACAATAGCAATACATACTTTGGTCAAGCCATTTGTGTGCGAAATCTTTCAAAGAATTACTTGAAAGGAAAGGGAGGCCGATTCGTCGGACTTGGAAGAGGAATATATGACGAAAAGACTAGCTCTGACATAGCTAAAGAAAGAAAAAACATATTGTTTCCTAGGCAAAAGTCCCCGGCATTTATCCCGCTAAAAGCAGGAGAGAAACGAAGTTCAGCGTTAGCTAATTTAGGGGTAGGTGTTTCTTTTGAAGTTGAGCGAGGCGAGATTTTCGGGATTATTGGCCCCGATGGCGCAGGTAAAACCACTCTTTTTCGCATACTTACCACTTTGTTGCTGGCCGATTCAGGCTCGGCATCTGTTGATGGGTTTGATGTAGTAAAGGATTTTAAGGCCATCAGGAATATTGTTGGCTATATGCCCGGGCGCTTTTCTCTATATCAGGACTTGACTGTTGAAGAAAACCTGAACGTTTTTGCTAAAGTTTTTAAAACCACCATTCACGAGAATTATCACTTAGTTGAAGACATTTACAAGCAGTTGGAACCCTTCAAAAACCGTAGGGCTGGAAAACTATCAGGTGGTATGAAACAGAAATTAGCCTTGTGCTGTGCACTGATCCACAAACCCACAGTGCTTTTTCTCGATGAACCAACTACAGGTGTTGATCCGGTTTCGCGCAAAGAGTTTTGGGAAATGCTGAAACGTCTCAAACAACAAGGCATTACCATTTTGGTATCCACGCCCTACATGGATGAAGCCGCTCTGTGCGACCGAATTGCATTAATTCAACATGGACAATTTTTGAAAATCGACACTCCAAAAAATATTATCGATCAATTTCAAACCAAGTTATGGGCAGTAAAAAGCGAAAACATGTCGAAGCTATTATCCGATTTAAAAAGAAATGATGGCGTAGAAACTTGTTTTGCTTTTGGTGATTGTCACCATATAACCTTAAAACGTGAACAGGAAAATTATAATGAAGTCGTTAATTATTTGACTTGTCTGGGTCATCAAAAGGTTCAAATTGAAAGAATAAAACCAAGCATTGAAGATATTTTTATGGCTTTGGCAAAGAGGGAGGAACGGGCATGAATATCATTGAAGCTTTAGATCTAACCAAAAAATTTGGCACTTTCACAGCAGTTGATCACATTAGTTTCGACGTACAAAAGGGCGAGATATTTGGTTTCCTTGGCGCTAACGGGGCGGGCAAAACCACGGCCATGCGTATGCTCACCGGGCTGAGCAAACCCACATCGGGAAAAGGTGTTGTGGCTGGTTTCGATATTAACACACAGGCCGAACAGATTAAAAAAAACATTGGCTACATGAGCCAAAAATTTGCCCTTTACGAAGATTTGAAAGTATGGGAAAACATCCGTTTATATGCCGGTATTTATGGTGTTCCGAAGAAAGAAATTGAACCACGCACCATGGCTTTACTGCAACAGCTTGGTTTCGAAAAAGAAAAAGACACAATGGTAAAGTCCTTGCCATTGGGGTGGAAACAAAAGCTGGCTTTTTCGGTAGCCATTTTTCACGAGCCCAAAATTGTATTTCTCGACGAACCAACCGGCGGTGTTGACCCTGCTGCACGGCGTAATTTCTGGGAAATGATTTACGAAGCTGCCGATAGGGGCATTACAGTATTTGTTACCACACATTACATGGACGAGGCCGAATATTGCAATAGGGTTTCCATCATGGTAGATGGCCGCATTGATGCACTCGATACACCCAACAACCTGAAACAGCAATTTGGAGCCAAAAGCATGGATGATGTTTTTCACCATTTGGCCCGAAAATCGACCCGCAACGGCGATTAAAAACGAAAAAACAGTTTATTATGAAGCAATTTGCAGCCTTTGTACAGAAAGAGTTTTACCATATTTTGCGCGATCATTGGACCATGATCATTTTACTGGTATTGCCTATATTGATGGTGATTTTATTCGGTTACGGTATTTCGACCGAAGTTAAAAACACCCGTTTTGCAGTACTCGACCCCTCGCGCGATGTGCTTACCCAAGGCATTGTTAACAAGCTGGCCAATAGCGAATACTTTATTTTGGGCGATTACCTCACCAGTAACGACGAGGTTGAAACCTGCTTCACTCATTCCGATTATGGTTTGGTGTTGGTATTTGGCAGCCGTTTTGCTGAACAGGCTATGGAGCCGGGCGGAGCGCAAATTCAACTGATTGCCGACGGGTCGGACCCAAATACAGCATCCATTTTAACCACTTATGCATCAAGCCTGATAACATCATACCAACAAGAAATGATGAAGGGCGAAACACCAAAAATGATGATTGCTCCCGAAGTTAAACTGCTTTACAACCCATCGATGAAAAACTCGTTTAACACGGTGCCCGGCATTATGGGGGTAATAATTATTCTCATTTGTGCCTTAATGACCTCGGTTTCGCTAACACGCGAAAAAGAACACGGAACCATGGAGGTGTTATTGGTTTCGCCTATGCGCCCCATGCTGATCATCTTCTCGAAGGTAATCCCCTATTTTTGTATTTCGTTAGTAAACCTAGCCACCATTTTATTGCTGGCCCATTTCATGCTTGGTGTTCCTATTGTCGGAAGTTTTGGTCTGGTGGTACTCATTTCGCTCATCTATATTTTTGTTTCGTTGGCTTTAGGGCTATTTATCTCTACTGTTGCTGAAAAACAAATTGTGGCTTTGCTTATTTCGGGCGCAGGCTTAATGTTGCCGGTGGTTTACCTCTCGGGCATGATGTTTCCGCTCGAAAGCATGCCCGTGGCTTTACAATGGGTTGCCAATATTATTCCGGCCAAGTGGTTCATAATTGCCATGCGTAATGTAATGATCAAAGGCCTTGGCTTTATGTCGGTGATAAAAGAAATAGCGATACTAACTTTAATGGGAACAATAATTATTATTGCCAGTTTAAAACGGTTTAAAATAAGGTTAGAATAAAAAGAAGTCAATGGTCATTAAGTCAATAGTCATTAGTTATTGGTGTGGAATACAAGATTAATGGAAGAAGGAGACCGGAGAGGGAAGACCGGAGACCGTTTGTTACTAACAACGACAACTATGACAACAACGACAACCTTATAAATTACAAATATTACAACTCTATGTTAATCTACCTACTCGAAAAAGAATTTAAGCAATTTGTCAGGAACAGTTTTCTGCCAAAAATGGTGGTAATGTTGCCTTTGGTCGCCATGCTCATATTTCCGCTCATTGCTAATTTCGAAGTCAAGAACATCAACCTTAGCGTGGTCGATCACGATAAAAGCAGCCAGTCGCAGCACTTGATACAAAAAATTCAATCCTCGGGATATTTCAGGCTTACCAATGTTGCCGACAGCTATAGTGCAGCACTTGAGCAAGTTGAGATTAACAATGCCGATATGCTGATTGAAATACCCATTGGTTTTGAAAAGGAACTGGAAAGTGGACAGGGTACTAAAATATTAATTGCAGCAAATGCCGTAAACGGAGTAAAAGGCGGCCTGGGAAGCTCTTACTTAATGTCCATACTAAACAATTATAGCGGAGACATTATTGCAACAAGACTACCCGTTTCTGCTCAACTGAAAAGCGCAGGGTTTGAGATTATTCCACGTTATTGGTTCAATCCTACACTTAAGTACGTGGTTTTTATGATTCCTGCATTGATGGTGATGGTGTTAGCCATTGTAAGCGGTTTTTTACCTGCCATGAACATTGTTGGCGAAAAGGAGGCAGGAACCATTGAACAAATGAACGTTACGCCTGTAAGCCGCTTGCATTTCATCCTCTCAAAACTTATTCCGTATTGGGTGGTGGGCTTTGTGGTGCTTACCATTGCAATATTAGTTGCGCGTTGGGTTTATGGGTTCAAGCCGCAAGGGAGTATTGGCACCATTTATCTGTTTGCATCGATGTTTATGTTGGCATTTTCGGGTTTTGGGCTTGTTATTTCAAACTATGCCAAAACCATGCAACAGGCTATTTTTATGATCCTCTTTTTCTTGCTAACCTTTATTTTTCTGAGCGGATTTTACACGCCCATCAACAATATGCCCGGTTGGGCAAAAATGTTTAGCAATTTCAGTCCCTTTAAATACATTATCCAAGTTATTAGGTTGGTATATTTAAAAGGAAACAGCTTTGCTGATATGGTGCCCCATTTTTTGGCATTGTGCGGTTTCGCCGTATTTTTTAACGGCTGGGCAGTGCTGAGTTATAGGAAGAAGAGTTGATAGTTAGACAGTTAGGAGCTCCCCAATCATATCCCAAGGCACAACCGCCCCAGCGCCGCGGCTTTGGGCTTGGTTGCCGCCATAAACCAAGTATTTGTCTAGGTTGGGCAATCCCGAGGCTTTTTCAAACCATTCCAAGCCTTTGAACATTTCGGGCATGATGGTAAGGCCTGCCTTTATTTCAACAACTTTAATTTTTGTGCCCAAATCGATCAGCAAATCTACTTCGTGGCCGGCCGAATCACGCCAGAAATAAATATCCTGCGGGTTGTTGGCGTGGTACATCTGCTTCACCATTTCCGAAACCACCAAATTTTCGAATAGATTGCCCTTTACCGGGTGGGTAAGCAATTGTTCGGTATTGCTGATTTTCAACAAATGCAACAATAACCCGGTATCGTAAAAAAACAACTTGGGCGTTTTGACAATGCGCTTGCTGAAATTTTTGTAATATGGGTTAAGCTGAAAAACAATGTAGCTGCTTTCGAGTGCCGATAACCACGATTTTGCCGTGGGTTGCGAAATGCCGCATTCGTTGGCCAGCGAGTTCAGGTTTAGCAATTGTCCGGCACGGGTTGCGCACAAGGCAATGAAATTCTGAAACAAGCGCATATCTTTCACCGCAATCAGTTCGCTTACATCGCGCTGCACATAGGTTTGTATGTAGTTCGAATAGAATATTTTCGAGGGAATGTCGCGGTCGTAAATAGCAGGATAAAACCCCTGGAGCATACTCTGCAAATAATCATTGTTCAACAAACCTTCGGTTGCAAGTTCGTTAATGTCGAAGGGGAATAGCTTGAACATTGCCACCCTTCCGGCTAAACTTTGGGTGATGTTTTCCATTAGGTGAAAGTTTTGCGAACCCGACAAAATAAATTGCCCCATAATGTTACTGTCGTCAACTAGGGTTTGGATGTACGAAAACAAGGACGGAACGCGCTGTACTTCGTCAAAAATCACCTGCTTGTCGTAGAGCTTAAAGAAACCGTTGGGATCGTTTTCGGCAAACTTTCGGGCATCGGGGTTTTCGAGGCTTACATAACGGAAGTCGGAAAACATGGTTTTCAACAGTGTGGTTTTGCCCGATTGACGTGGCCCTGTAACGGCAATAACCGGGTATTTTCCCAGCAGAAAACGTATCGCTTTTGCTATATTTCTTTTTGCAGCCATAAATTACTGTATAACAACGCAAATATACAACTCTATTTTGAAATATCAAGCATTCAACTTTGAAATAACATGTCTTCTACTTTGAATTATCACGTCTTTAACTTTGAAATAACATGACTTCAACTTTGAATTATCACGTCTTTAACTTTGAAATAACATGACTTCAACTTTGAAATAACACAAAGAATATTTAAGCAAAGAACTAAAACTGCAAAACGAATTTGATGCCTAGTTGGAATCTTTATTCTTATCACTAATTTCTAAAATGTTTTACTGCCGGAACGATGCTCGGGACATTAGATTAGGATTTGTCAACGCAGTAGGCAGGGCAGTTTCGGGCAAAACGCGCACCGGGTTTATGTCGATGCCGCCACGGCGGGTGTACATGCAGGCTACCATGAGCTTTTGGGGTGCGAAAATGTCAATAACCCGCTTGAAAACCATCTCGCAAATTTCTTCGTGGAAGTGGTTTTCGTTGCGCAGCGAAACAATGTATTGCAAAAAGCTTTCAGGACTTGGGAGCTTTTTACCTTTCATGTAAATATACAATGAACCCCAGTCGGGCTGATGCGTGATTTTGCAATTGCTGCGCAGTAGGTGGGTGCCCCATTTTATTTCACCACTACAAGAACTCTCCTTTAACAACTCAGGCGATTCGGTGTATGTATTGCACGATAAACTGTCGAAATCAACGAGTTCTTCCAATATTGAATAGTCGTTAAAATCGGAACTTGCAGCTTGTGCTTTGTGGTCGAAAAAGCGAACGCCGACTTCACATTTTAGCAACTGCGTTAAGTCGGTGGTGATGATTTGAATCACCTCCTCAACCCCCTGCGTTTTAGTTTTGCCGTAACGGCTCATATTAAATGAGTTGAAGTACAGTTTCAGCGACTTGCTTTCGACCAAAAACTCGTTGTTGCAGGGGTAGGTAATTTTTAGCAAGCCAACCACCGGGGCGCCTTTTTGGGTCAAGAAACTGAATTCGTAGGCATGCCACACATCAATGCCTTCAAAAGGCAGGTTTTGCTCTTCGATGTTGTATTGCCCGCGGTTTAAATGGCGCGGCACAGCCACCAGTACCGATGGGTCGTATTGCTGCGGGTAGGCACTTTGTCGCCCTAAATGTGTTGCTTCTATGGTCATTCGTTTTTCAGAATTATTCTTTCCACTTCGCCCAAAATACTTTCAATGTCAGGTTCATTGCATCCAATTACATTTTGGGGCAAATGTTTATGATGAGGAAACGTTGAAATGTCAGGAAAATGTTTGGCATTATCGTATCGGAAAATCAAGTTGTTGTTGAACGAACGATAATGGTATCTGTATTTTATTTTTTCTGGGATTTCCGTACTTTTCACCTCGCTGAACTCAAGGATGCTGTCGTCAATGAATATTATTTGTCCATCAATAAATCCTTTTTCGTCACTATATGTTTTATCAACAACAGAATACTCTTCAACAATGTGGTTGTAGGCATCAATTTTTGCTCTTATGTCTGCAAAATAATTCTGAATCATGATAGTTGATTGAGTTTATGCTTGCTTTCCTGTTGCATTTCGTAAACTCCCGCCCATATCATGTAATCTTTTTCATCGGCCAGCTCTCCGGATTCAAATTTCTGATAAAAAGCAGCACTTGACATGTCGTATTTCTTTTCAAAATCGTTCAGGTCTATTTGCATTTTTGCAATTTCACGTTTTAACTTCTTTTTATGATAATCAATAAACTTTTCGAACAGCAAGTCTTTACTGCCAAATGATTTAATATATTGATTAAGTTTATTTGCTGTTTCTGATTTTAAGTCGAGTGTAATTTGTGACATAGCATATTTTGTTGATGAATCACTGATATAAAATTACATCATTTTGGCGAAATAAGAAAACCTTACACGCCGGCTACCCCATTGAAGTAGTTAATTTGCAGGCGCGGACTGTAACGCCAGCCTCGTTCAATGGCGGCTTCGATGGTTACCAGCCTGGTTTGCCGTAATTCTTCGGGGGTGCTCCCCAGTGGCATCAGTACAATATCGTCGGGTTTCCATCTGGTTAGGTGGTTGAGAAATGATTCTTCAATTTCGGTCAGTTCGTCGTGGTTTTGTACCACAAACTTCAGTTGAAAATCTTTTCCTTGGTTTTGCCTGCAATGGTCGATAAACTGTTGAATAACGCTGATGTTTCGCCTTGTTTTTTCAGCCTGCCCGGGCTCAAACGGGATAACAGCCTTTGTTTTGTCAAGCTTTTCGTTGGTAGGGACCGAATTGCGCAACTTGGGCGAAAGACTGAAAAAATCGATTTGCTGCACCAATTCTTCGTTAAAAATCGTGGCATTGGTTTCGACCGAAACGTGCAATTGGCGCTCTTTTTTTAATTCCGAAATAAGATTTGCAAGTCCATCGGGTTGAATAAAAGGTTCGCCCCCCGAAACAACCAGGTGGTTCATGTTGCCCAGGTTGTTTAACACAAGGTTTTTTACCGCTTCAACTTCCACACGTTTTTCGCCACGAGTGTCGAACGAAGCAAAGGGTGTATCGCAAAGGCTCACTTCACCATCGGGCAAAAGCCACATGCAGCGCAGGTTGCAGCCTGCTGTGCGCACAAAAAGCACGGGTACGCCGGCCATTTTGCCCTCGCCTTGTATGGTGCCTGCAAACGAGAATCCCGTAGCCGGCTTATTATCTAACAGTATACCATTTTCATCTTTTGTGATGGGGAAAATAGCTTCGGGTGCAAGAAATATATAATTGTTCATTGAATGTTTTAATATCTGATTTGATGATGATAGAGACGCGATTAATCGCGTCTCTACGATTAATCGCGTCTCTAATATAAACGTTATAATGATGTATCAACAACCCCGGCTTCGGCAAAGGCTTTGGCACGTAAGAGGCAGCTATCGCATGTTCCGCATGGTTTTTGCGTTCCACGGTAACAGCTCCAGGTAAGGCTCCAGTCAACGCCCAGTTGTTCGCCCAGCAGAATTTCTTCGGCCTTTGTTTTGTTGATGAACGGGGTATGTATCTTGATTTTCTTTCCAAGCTCGGCACCCATTACGGTTCCTTTGTTAATGGTTTCTTCCATAGAGCGAATAAATTCCTCGCGACAATCGACATAACCCGAGTAATCGACTTCGCTTACACCAATGAAAATATCCTGTGCACCAATAGCTTCGGCAAACGATGCGGCTACCGAAAGAAAAACCATGTTGCGTGCTGGCACATAGGTTTGTGGAATATCGGTTCGGGCAACATCTCCATCTTCAACATCAATTTTGGCATCGGTTAGTGAGCTACCTCCCCAAAGGTTAAGTTGTAATGTTACCACATTATGTGCTTTGACGCCAACTTTTTTGGCTGTTGCTTGGGCGCATTCCAGTTCTTTGTTGTGTTTTTGCCCATAGTCGAACGACAGGGCATATACTTCAAATCCTTCGCTTTTCGCTAAGTGAATAGCTACCGACGAATCTAATCCGCCCGATAGCAGTACTACCGCTTTTTTCTTTATTGTCATTTTGCCTAGTTTTATTTAACGACAGGAGGTTTACGAACTGTCGACACTTAAATTCGGTGCAAAAGTAGCAAATAATTTAAAACTAACTCACAATAAGGTTATTCAACAATCAGCTTAGCCACATGATGATGAGCACCATGCAAAAGCACAACCACATAAACACCCGATTGCAGATTTTGCTCAAATACATATACATTCTTACTGTCGTTGAAAATATCAATACTATTATTAGCAACCAATTGTCCTATCGAATTGTAGATATTCACTTTTGCCTTTTGCTTATTTAAGTTTTTATATCCAATAGCAATACGCTTATCAAATGTTTGGTATGCTACAAAAAAATGTTCATTTATTAAATTATTAAAACCCACGCTGACAAAATTGCTTTCAAAAGCGCCTAGGTCGGGTGCTTTACCGATGTATTCAAATTGCAAATCGATACCGGCATCGACAAGGTCGCTACCTTCGGCAAGATGCATAAAAGCAATATCGGGAAGCGAGCCGTC
>Ga0116162_10001957_pt1 | contig 13066 bp, 12 predicted proteins | sample AD_UKC105_MetaG_FD_89875 | JGI IMG/M metagenome (GOLD analysis project Ga0116162, IMG submission 89875) | Active sludge microbial communities of municipal wastewater-treating anaerobic digesters from Hong Kong - AD_UKC105_MetaG | ecosystem: Engineered > Bioreactor > Anaerobic > Digestate... | reverse complement strand
GCAATAGCCAGGCTTTCGATTGAACAGGCGAAGAGTGATGTGAGACCCTTCCTTCTGCATCCTGAAGCCGTAGATGTCTGGTCGAAAGAGTTCTTCATGGAAGTTGTCGGCAGGATCAGAATAGTCTGACCCGATTGACCGCCGGCTGTAAACAAAAGCAGCCCCTGTATTTGCGGGGGCTGCATCAACTTTTGACTGTGGTACACCATACCGGATACTTTCAGAATTTCTTCTATGAAGGTTAAAATGCGTTGACAAACCACGCATGCGCGTAGTATATACACGCATTATGAACACGCTTGAGCTTATCGTCTCATCAGGAACTAGAGCAGGGGTATTCACAATCCTGTTCGGTCTGGGTCAGAGAGAGCTTCACAACAGGGAGATCGCCAGACGATCAAAACACTCTGAAGCCGCAGTGAGACAAGAGCTGACCAAGTTGGCCGACCTTGGGCTCGTTCACCTCAGGAGAAATGGCAACAGGGTATACTATTCAGCAAACAGAAGCCATCCGCTTTACCATGAGATTCACTCAATGGTGCTCAAGACTACCGGGCTCGTTGATGTTCTTGCTGACGCACTCGCTGACCATCGTATAGAGACAGCCTTCGTATTCGGTTCGATCGCGGAGGGAGAGGAAACCCCAAACAGTGATGTTGATATACTGATAATAGGCAACATCGGACTGATGGAGGTAAGCAGACTTCTTTCCGGGGTGTCTGAAAGGCTTGAAAGGGAGATCAATCCCATAGTTATATCCAGAGAAGAGTACATCAGTCGCTCAGGAACGGATGATCATTTCGTGAACAATGTGATTAGAGGGGCCAGGCTGTTCATCAAGGGAGATCCTGATGAGTTTGAGGCAATGGGAGGATAACGGCTGGCTCAAGCCGGAGCCTTCCAGCAGGAACGAGATTCATAATCTTTTCGTGATAATTGAAAGGGATATGAAGGACTCAATGGAATCCGTATCGGTCGACTGGCAGTTTGGAATAGCTTACAATGCCGCTCTCAAACTCTGTACGGTACTCCTCAGGGCTGAAGGCTACAGAACAACCGGCGGGAACCATCATTACAGAACGATCACGGCTTTGCCTGAGATCCTGGGTTCAGAGTGGAAGAGCAGAGCTGACTATCTTAATGCGTGCCGTATGAAACGGAATACCCTCGAGTACGATTATGCAGGCTGCGTAACCGGCAGGGACGTTGAGGAACTGCTTGATTTTCTGGAAGTCTTGAAGAGGGAAGTGCTGGAATGGCTCGAAACAGAGCATTCCGATCTATCTTACCCATGCTGATAGCCGGATCGCCTGGTTCCCTATCGGAACTGTCCTCGATACGAACAAGCCAGGATGCAGCTTCATATCGGCAGCACTTATCCTTTTGCCATCTGCGCCTGTGAGTGCTTCCCTTATTCGCGACACGGCTGCTGAGATCACAGAACACCTCTGGATGCAGGAATACATACCCGACTCCCCTGAAGAGGTAATACCTCTCTCCGAGTATGAAGATTATGAAGTAGTTGAGCTCTTCAGGGCTGAAACTATCGATGAGCTTGAAGCAGCAATAACAGATGGCTACCCCATGCCTTGGCTGGAAGAGATTCTTAAGGATGAGTCTATTGCCTGGGAGGATCGCCACTGGCTTGACTGCCGCATGAGATCGATCTTTGCACAGGATCTTCACCTATTCTTTGACAGGGACGGCAACAGAATAGAGATGGCAGCCGACTTCATCATTCCCGGAGAAGACTACTGGCGCGAGCATCTCATGTAAACCCACCGGGAGAATCAGACCTATCAAGGGAACTACGCCCCTCGACCATTTACGCTGATCCCGGAATCATACTCGATCGCTTCGGGAACAGAGTCGGAGAGCTAGCTGAAGTTTTCCGATTTGTGACCATGTCTCGTGATGCCAGCATTGCCGCCGTTATCAGCGGCGACAATGAATGCTTCATGTATCCAGATGGTTCATTCAGGGAGATACCTCTCCAGATTTCAGGTGATTATGAATCAGTTGTTAGCGCGAACGGTAATGTAATAGCATTTGAGTGTGTTAGTCCTTATGGTACCCGTGATCCGTATACTCTGGAACCCACTGGAGTTACAGGGGAAGTGTATTTCTTTGATCCATCTGGGGATCTTGTTGGAAGTGCCGACCCCTATTCGATATTGTCGCCTGGTGAAAGAGCAAAGCTTTCCAGTGATGGAAGATACTTCTGCTACAATCTCTCTACAGGAGAGCTGTTCCTTTGCCATACCACAACGGATAACCAATACACACTTCTTGAAAAGTCTGAAGGTGGACGGGGTAGGACTTCATTCCATTTAGCCCGGATGGCAAGTTACTCTGTACTGCTGGATTCTCAACAGGGATTGTGATTGACCTTGATCACGATCTGATTGTATGGCAAAGCAGTACTGCTTATCTGAACGAATATGAGATGTCTCGAATAGCCTGTTCTAACGAAGCTGTATGCATAGCTTCTGTAACTCGACGAGGAGTTAATCCAGACTACACCTACGAATTGGAAGTATACGCGAGTAATAAGCTAGTTTACCAGAATACTTCTGAAGGCAGGTATAACGAGGAAGCAATCGTCTCCCCCAATGGACATTTCGTCCTTTCGCAAAAGGACGACATGATGATTGCTGAATCCGGGATTCCCACGGTTATCAGACAGGTAAGGGGTGACCTGTATGCAAATCAATAGCTCCGAGTACTGTGGTCCGCCATACCGGAGCTTTCAGAACCCATTGAACCCGCAGTCCCTCAAAAACTGAAACAGATCTATTGCGCTTGACTTGATGTATACAAATGGTGTACGCTATGTCCAATAGAAATAGATGCAAGCAAGTGCATGTGATGAAGAGTGCTCTTCTGCTCAGACAGTCAATTGCTCAGGATGTCTTTGACTATTGACACTGACAGAAATCCTGTGAAAGGGTCAGCAAGCCTAGGTAAGTGCTATTTAGTTCCAATCCAACTATAGCTTGCATCAATCACCCTTGCAGAGTTCCATTTGTGTCGATGGCAAGAGGGATGACTTCTCAGATTCTGTAGCAGAGGTTCTATGTGGTACGCCATACCGGATGCTTTCAGAACTTCTTTTAGCATGATGAATGATCATGACATTGAACAAGTTAACAAGTACTGAAGTGAAAGCGAATCGAATAGACTCCTCAGTTGGAAACCAACTATTACAAACTCACCTAACACTGAAAACCTGTTGTATGAGATAGAGTTTGCCCCTATTTGAATAGCGCTGTTTTCACTGCGAGATTTCTTGTCTTGGCAGTATTATTGAAAAGGGCTTTTTTAAGCGGAGCATTTGCAGTACCTATCTGAGATTGCTGTGTGGAGCACCGTTGTTCCCCCTCTATACGCCATCCTGCAGCAGGTTATTCCTATTAGGCTCTGATAGTGGCATAACAGGCTTGTGGATATGGAATGATGTTGTGGAATGGGTAAACAACATTGGAAGGAGTTGGAGGCTTCCTATAAGAAGCGAGTTGAGTGAGTTGTTTACAGAATTGATACATGTGAGGCGACAGGGTTCAACAATAGTGGCTTAGTGGCGACAATCTGGTCGGGAGAAAGCTACGGCAACAGTGCTCGGAGTATGAACTTTGCCGGAGGTAATGAGTATTTATCATATGAAAACTGTTAGTCTTGACAGGCGAGCACTAGCACTGTGTGTTGCTGATTGTGTTCATTGATATAATCTCAGTTATTGTATAGGATCGGAAATCTCTATATTGTATTTATTGTATATTCTGATCATTGTATGCTAGTCGATACAAACCACAAGCAAAGTAACATAGAGGAGAGTTACAATTACCTTAACCAAGCACTGTGTGCTTCTCAGCCCGAAACTCTCTTAGGAAGTGCAGGGAGCATCGGGGTTTTGTCAGCAAGGAGGAGATTCGATTTTTGAATCCACTAGACTATTTAGATCAACCAGTTAGAGACAGAGTCACTTTCAGTGATTTTGCTGAGAAGCCCTTCACCGCGTTTCTGACACAGGCTGTTCATTTAACAGACTCATTCAACTCATGTATCCGGCATTTTCAAAGGAAACCGAAGAGGAGAACTGAGTTTACAAAAGATTCAGTACACAGTATGCATGAAATAGCACCGCTTATTCTTGCTTCACTTATGAGTAATCTGGAGCTATTTCAGAGAAGCTTGTTCGCACGCCTAATAGACTTAACACAAGAGATACCAGACTACAGCGTGTCAGAGCTAGAGAAAAAATTAAGAGATAACAGACTAAATTTTAGTATTGGCTCCCTTCTTGGTTATAGAGGAACAGCAGCGGCTGCAGGTCAGATAATTTGTTCTGCCCTTAGTGGGTGGCAAAACCCAAGAAAAGTCAATGAGTACTCGCAAATGTTTTTTAACATAGACAAAATGTACAGCGAGGATATCTGTAAGAAGCTGTGTATTCTATGGCAGTTAAGACATTGCATAGTCCATACGGGTGGTACGATAACAACACCAGATTCACAAAAACTAGAATCACTCAAGCTATATGGCGGAAGAGCAGCAGTGTTCAGACACCAGTTTGTTAGGGCAACTGTGATTGATTTTCACAGGATATTGAAGGAAGTCAGGGATGACTATTGTATCAGAGTTAGAGGTCGCTTTGGAGACGCTTATCGAGGAGATCTTAAGTGTAGACTCGACAATTTATTCTCTCTTGATTCTCCAAGGAAGTCATGGCTGAAATGACCAGAGAAGAAAGAGTATTCTCCAGAAGGATATCATGGCAAGATAATGTGTGGACAAGCCCTTCGAAGAGCATCACTGTAGAAGAAGTACTTGAGTTAGTACGAAGTGGCTTCTTCATGGACCAGATAAAGAAGCTGCGAAAAATACTCGAAACCAGCGAAGATCAGTATCGTTTTGAAAAGAAGAGGCTGCCCGCAGTTACTTTCAGCGGCTTGTTTGGCAATAAAAGAAGCATTGAATCCATTAAAGAGTATACTAGTATTCTGTCGGTGGATATCGACAAGCTTGATGCAGATACTCTGTCTCGTCATGTACGAAGTCTCTCAGATGATAAGTACACAGTGGCTGTGTGGAAAACACCCTCAGGGAATGGATTGAAGGTCCTCTATGATCTGGAGTACTCTTCCGAATACGTAAATGCCGATATTGAGGATCAGCACTCTACCGCCTTTTTGAAGTTGCATGGGTATTTATCTGAGATGTATTCAATCAAAATTGATACAAATTGCAAGGATATCACTCGTCTTAGTTTTCTATCATCAGATATGGACTTAGTTCTGAATTCGAGTTATATACCATTCTATATTGAGTGTAATGATGATATAGTTCATCTTCAAGAATCAGAAAAAGCCAGATCCAGAATAGCAAAAAAACCATCTCAGTTAAACAGAAATATGTTGTATAGGACAGAAGGGAAAAACGATAGAGATGAGAGAGCACTTCTTTCCTCAATTATCACATTTCTTCAGAAACGGAATATCTCAATTACTAATTGCTATACTAATTGGGTAAAGGTAGCGTTCGCAATCTCGAATCACTTCACATATCCTGTAGGGAAGGGTTACTTTCTTAAGCTATGTAGACTTGATGGTGATAAGCACGACGAAGAAGCCAGTATCAATCTTCTTCGAGATTGCTATACATCAACAGAAGGCAAAGTGAAGCTCGCTACAATTATTTACTTAGCTCAAGAACTAGGCTATAATAGGATTTGAGATGTGATGAGAACTACAGCGAAGAGAGGATTCCTCTATCTATTGACTGCATACGTAAGACTGTATGTCAAAAGCGTCTAGTAGTATATGCTATTCTGTAGCTCTGAAATCGGCTGGTTTCTACCAGTATCCAGCGTGTAGAACTCATCACATCTCAATATGAGCGGGTATGAAAGCTACTTTACCGATAGCAGTATTATCAAGTATCTATGTCGCTATCGTGCCAGTCTAGCAAAGAAACGGAATCGCAAGCATCTTGTCTACAACCTTGGAGGTGAGAGGCAACAGCTTCCAATCGAGATTACGCAGGTTCCAGAAGAAGAGAAGAAGCTGTTCTCACTGTTTCCTTCCCGAAAGCATTGGAAGAAGCTTACAGAGAAGCAGCGAGTTAAGAATGGTGTTGCCCTTAACACACTCAAGAAGACAGAGAAAATTCTCTGGATTACGGTATCATGGTACCGTAGGAATCAACCTGATGCTGATTTCCTTGCTAAACAAAGGGATTTCTTTGAGGAAGTGCGCTCATTTGCGTATGGTCAATGTGATATCCCACCTCCGACTATCAAGCCTATTTTAAAGGATGCTAGGGAAAAAACTTGCAGACCGATTGCGAAGTACCCACTTGCTGCGAGAATTGCCATTGCACAAGCTAATAAGTATTTGACAAGGTGTTTCGATATGGTCTTTCAAGAGACTTCCTATGCTTTTCGGTGCCCCACAACGAAGTCGTTCGAAAGAAATGCGATTAAGAATCATCATAGTGCTGTTGAGCAAATAATACATTTAAGGAGAAGTCGCGCAGTTGATTTGTGGGTTGCTGAATCAGATATAGCGAAATTTTTTGATACAATAAGTCATTCGATATTGAAAGTATTAATACAAAAATATAAAAAAAAGATTGATAAGCTGAGGAAGAATCCGGTTGATAATCGAGCAATTGATTTGTTACACAGTTATCTAAAATCATATTCATTTAGTAAAAGTGTAATCGTAAAAAACGATGATATGCATCATTTCTCTGATAACGGGTACAAAGGATTCAGGTACGAATGGGTAGAACAGAAACTCGTGGATAACAAGTACTACAAGCAACCTAAAAGAGCAATACTTGGAGTACCACAAGGAGGAGCTCTATCTGGGCTTATTGCTAATATATACTTAACAAAAGCAGATGAAGTAATGTCGAAATGTGATGACAAATTATTATATGTAAGATATTGCGATGACATGATAATAATACATAAAAACAAGAAAAAAGCTACGGAATATATGAAATCATATAATGAAGTATTGAGGAAACTAAAGCTTGTAGCACATATACCAGTTGCTGTTCAGACATATGGGAGAGAGCATTGGAAGCAAAAATCAAAAAGTCCTTACAAATGGGGACCTCATGGAATAATTCCTTGGGTGGGGTTTGTCGGATATGAAGTTAATATCACTGGTGATGTTCGTGTTAGAAGGAGTTCACTTAGAAAGGAAATGAAGAAGCAATATGATGTTGTACAAGAGGCACTTAGGGCAGTACGGCGAAAACCTAGAGCAAGCAAAATGAAAATTCAAGAATCAGTAATGAATAGACTTATCCAGATGTCTGTTGGGAAAGTAAAACTGAGAAACTATTCTGAATCTCCAGGCGAACTCTGTTGGTTGAATGGTTTTAGAATGCTCAACGATAATGAATACACACGTATTCAGATGCGAAGATTAGATAGGTGTAGAAATAGACTTGTTTCCAGAATGCTGCGAGAACTCAATGTTCTCGATTTACCAGTACAGGAAAAGCCATCTAGGAGAAGACGGGCAAGAATCTATTACGGGAAACCATTTAGTTACTACTATCATGCGATTGAGAAACCACCGGTTGCTAAGTAGTTCCGTTGTCTAAGATATTTGTTGAGATATCTCTGCATCTCATATCAGACTTCTAAATGCCAGTGTCAGGCAGTTCTTCTCATCTAAAATCGGCATGATCTTGGTATGAGTCCGTGAAATAACCGTATTGACTACCTTGCTAGTAGAATGTTTACCAATTGACAAGCATTCGGTCTTAGGGAATAGTTAGCGCAAGTTACCAGACTATGGGCATTTCAATGTATGGATTTGGCGAGTCAGAAAAGAGTCTGGATCATGAGTCAGAAAAAGCATCCTTTAGAGAAGGCAACTGAGCAAGAAAAAGTCCAGTTCCTAAGCATTGTTGCTGTCATAGCTAAAGCAGATAAAAAAGTTACAGATGATGAAATCGCACACTTAAGAAAGGCGTGTAAGGAATTAGGGCTTAGTGCAGACGGTATCGGGAGAGTAATTGCTGCTGCTGAAGAGCCAGAGATAGTGCCAGTGAAAGCCTATATTGAAGGATTGAGAAAGAGCGAACTGCGTTTCACTCTTGTCACTGACATGCTTTATCTTGCTCACGCTGACTCTATCTACTCTGACACTGAAAAGAAGGAAATACTATCTATTGCGAAGCAGATGGGAGTTAACTCAGACCAGGTAGAAGCAATGGAGAAGTATGTCAAAGCAGTATTAAAGGCTGCGAAAAGTGAAGTTGGTTCAAAGGAACAGTGGAAGAAACTTGGCGGGGAAGTCGCCGGAGGATTGGCAAGTGCTGGGGTTCCAATTGCGGCTGTTGCAGCATCTGGATCAGTTCTCGGACTTAGCGCTGCAGGAATAACCTCTGGGTTAGCTGCACTTGGGCTTGGACTCGGAATGGCAACAGGTATTGGAATTGCTGCAGCCATTGGTGTTGCAAGCTATTTTGGAATCAAATGGATCTATAAGAAAGTGGTTGGGTAAATGGGTATCGATAAGTTAGTGAAACCAGGTGGGCAAAGAATATCACCAGAGACCAGACAGATTCTTGGAGGTGTTATTGAGAAATTAACACCTGAAGCAGTAAACACAATAGTCTCTACTGTACGAGATGTCGTTCAGACAAACGCAGTTTTGGCATTAAAAGATCAGGAATTCAATCACCTGTATCAAAACCTTATGCAGAAGCATAACAATAGAAAAGAGGTTCTTGCGACTCTTATTAATTTACTATCAAATAAGAGTCTGCCAGACAGTGCTGTGACTCAGATTATCTCGTCTGTTTGCTCAATTGCAGAGCGAGTAAATGAATAGTGCTGAACTGATAGCTCAAGTCCTTTCTTCTCTTCGAATTCTAGTGAAGGAATACGACATCCTTCGTATTGATCGCGCTGACCTTTCAAATCCATCAGAACTAGTATCTAAATCAATCAACAACGATTATGAGATGATAGAAATGGTCAAAGCATTGCTTGATGAGGCAATACATCTCGAGGAAAGTGAAAGACGGAAAGTTATCCTATGTATTTGCCGAATGTATAAAAATCTATGTGGTTTTGAGAAAGAGTGTCTTAGAATAATAGGTGAGGCTTAATATGGGTCCAGCCGCTTGGGCAGCAGTCGGACGCGCTCTAGCAGTTGCTGTTGGAAGGACAGCATTATTCAGCGATAATGGGGCTATAGCGCTGATTGCACGAGAGATCCGAAATAGTATTCTCAAAAACGATTTCAAGGTTGCAGAAGCTTTGCTTAATGACTTGTACTGCCGTCACCGAAAGGTGTTCGAGGAATTTACGCGAAAATACAAAGACGATCTTCCTGAAGACTTCTTGGATCAGTTTGGCCTATAACATGTTCCCAGGCTTTGCGTTTTTATACCAGATACTCTCTCTTTTCATCAGCATCTTCCTTTTTTAGTAAGGAGTTCTCAACTGCGCCTAGATGATATTGTAGTCGATACATCAGTTAGTGGTTTGTACCCAGGTTCTCTCGTAACTATTCTAAGGGTGGACTGGTATGGATCCGATTCAATCTCTGTCGTTTACCGGACTCCTGAAGGCAAAGTATGCGATGAGGTTCTCTTTCGGGAAGACGAATCAAGGCTTTTTCTTGTTAACAAAGAACACTCTTGGGCATTCGATGGGGATGGCGAGATTTTTAGGATTGTGTCTGAAGCATACAGGATTCGTCTTGCTCATTTGTTTGATCCCGTTCTTGCTGTCCATACTTCTCTAGTTGAACCATTGCCTCATCAGATTACCGCTGTTTACGAGTCGATGCTTCCGAGGCAACCTTTGCGTTTCCTACTAGCTGATGATCCAGGTGCAGGGAAGACCATCATGGCAGGTCTTCTTATCAAGGAGCTAATTGTAAGAGGAGACCTTAAGAGATGCCTGGTGGTTTGCCCAGGAAGTCTTGCTGAACAGTGGCAGGATGAACTTTACCGGCGATTCCATTTACCTTTTGAGATACTCACGAATGATAAACTTGAGTCAGCAAGATCTGGCAACTGGTTCCTTGAAAATGATCTGGCAATCGCTCGATTGGATAAACTATCTAGGAACGAGGATGTTCAGGAGAAGCTTTCCATACCTGAATGCAGGTATGATCTCATCGTATGCGATGAGGCACATAAAATGTCTGCCACCTATTACGGCAAGGAAGTGAAACACACACAGAGATACAAACTCGGGCAGCTTCTTTCCGGAGTTACACGACACTTTCTTCTGATGACTGCGACTCCCCACAATGGAAAAGAACAGGATTTCCAGCTTTTCCTTGCCTTACTTGATGCAGACAGATTTGAGGGAAGCTATAGAGAGAAGAAAAGGTCTGATGATGTCTCAGACCTTATGAGAAGGATGGTAAAGGAGAATCTTCTCAAGTTTGATGGCAAGCCCCTATTCCCACAGAGAATCGCTTATACGGTTCCTTACAGACTCTCAGAGGACGAAGCTAGATTGTATGATGGTGTTTCTCAATATGTGAGGGAAGAATTCAATCGGGCAGAAGCTCTTCACAACGATAAGAGAGCTGGGACAGTAGGATTTGCACTTACTCTTCTACAGAGAAGACTCGCATCATCTCCTAATGCTATCTACCAGTCTTTAAGAAGAAGGAAAGAGCGTTTAGAGAAGAGAGTAGACGAACTCAAACTCTATCAGAGTGGCGCAATCACCACGCAAGAGCTCAAGTACAACGGACCTCTGTTTGACACAGATGACATTGAGGATCTGGAAGATGCCCCAGAGGACGAGTACGAGAAGGCAGAAGAACAGGTAATAGACCACGCCACTGCAGCGAGTAGTATCTCCGAGCTTAACAAGGAAATCGCGACACTTGCCAGGCTTGAGACCGTTGCTGGAGATCTGACCAATAGAGGAGAGGACACGAAGTGGTGTGAGCTTGCTCAGTTGCTTGGGTACATATTCTTACCAGCATCAACTCAGCTTCAAGCTGAGAACATGCCTGACCTTTCAAGTTCAGCTCATCAGAAACTGGTAGTTTTTACGGAACACCGGGATACAATGAGTTATCTCGTCAGGAAGATTACCTGCCTCCTGGGAACACCGGATTCTCTCGTGACGATTCATGGTGGTATGAAGAGAGAGGAAAGACGAAAGGCACAGGAATCCTTCCTTCATGATCCTGAAGTTAAAGTCCTCCTTGCCACGGATGCTGCAGGAGAAGGTATCAATCTCCAGAGAGCTCATCTGATGGTCAATTATGATCTGCCCTGGAATCCGAACAGACTTGAACAAAGGTTCGGAAGAATACACAGAATCGGGCAAACTGAAGTATGCCATCTCTGGAATCTTGTTGCAGAGGAAACTCGGGAAGGTGATGTCTACCTTACCTTGTTGAAAAAACTGGAACAGGCTCGTCAGGCATTAGGTGGTCAGGTGTTTGATGTTCTAGGCAAACTGCAGTTCGCTGGCAAACCTCTCAGAGATCTCCTTATCGAAGCTATCAGATATGGAGAGCTTCCTGATGTAAAGGCGAAGCTGAACACTGCAATAGAATGTGCAGTGAATAGAGAACACCTGCAGGATCTTATGGAAGAACGGGTACTCGCCCATGATACGATGGATGCCAGCAGGGTAGCCAGGGTAAGAGAGGAAATGGAAAGGGCTGAAGCGAGAAGGCTTCAACCGCACTATATAGAGTCATTCTTTGTCGAAGCTTTCAAGCGCTTGAATGGCACAATCAGACAAAGAGAACCGCGTCGCTATGAAGTTACTCATGTCCCGGCAGTAATCAGGAACAGAAACAAGTACACCAACGGTTCTGAGCCAGTTTTAAACAAGTATGAGAGAATTGCCTTTCAAAAGGACCTTCTTAATCAGCCAGGGAAGCCCCTAGCAGCCTTCATCTGTCCGGGGCATCAATTACTGGACTCAGTAATAGATCTTACGCTAGAGAGGCATAGGAGCCTCTTGAAACAGGGAACTATTCTTATTGACGAGAATGACCAAGGAACAAAGACAAGGGTTCTCTTCTTTCTTGAGCACTCAATACATGATTCAACTCTCCTTTCCAACGGAGAGAAACGCCCTGTGAGTAGAAGAATGCTTTATGTCGAGATTGATAGTGACGGAAACAAGAAGCACCTGCATTACGCTCCCTACCTGGATTACAGACCTCTTGTTGAATCAGACCCATCAATCAAAGAGATACTGAACAGACTTGAGTGTAACTGGATTACAGGTGACCTTGAGAAAGAAGCACAGAATCATGCCATCCAAACAGTAGTACCAGATCATCTGCAGGAAGTAAGAAAAAGGAGATCTGACTGGATAGCAAAAACAAGAAAAGCTGTTCAAGCAAGATTATCAAAAGAGATAAACCACTGGGACAGAAGAGCTGAAGAGCTCAAAGAGAAGGAAAAAAACGGAGAGCCAGGAGCACGCCTTAACTCTGGTGAAGCCCGAAAACGAGCAGACGAACTTCAAGCACGACTCGAGAACAGACTCTCAGAGCTTGATAGAGAAGCACAGCTTTCTAACCAGCCTCCAGTAATTCTCGGTGGATTGATGATCGTCCCTATCGGCCTTATCAATGAAATGTCTGGGGTTCCACTGTCTTCTCAAAGCCGACCTGTAGATACTCAGTTGTCTGCCGAGAAGGCTCGGAACATAGTGATGGGGATAGAGAGAAATCTGGGCTTTGAACCTATTGACAAGGAAACAGAGAAACTCGGTTACGATATTGAGTCAAGAGTACCGGGAACCGGTAAGCTCAGGTTCATCGAAGTGAAGGGAAGAGTTACTGGAGCAGAGTCGATCACAGTGACTAAGAATGAGATACTCTATTCACTCAACAAACCTGAAGATTACATACTGGCAATTGTTGAGTTTCTGGAAGATGATTTCCATAGAGTTCACTATGTCAGGACTCCATTCAGAAGAGAACCTGACTTCGGAGTCACCAGTGTGAACTATTCCTTCAAGGAACTCCTGGAAAGGGCTGAAGAACCTAGTTAGATTCAGAGAATAACTGCTGAACCATATGAGAGAGGGATG
>Ga0116162_10001954_pt1 | contig 13081 bp, 6 predicted proteins | sample AD_UKC105_MetaG_FD_89875 | JGI IMG/M metagenome (GOLD analysis project Ga0116162, IMG submission 89875) | Active sludge microbial communities of municipal wastewater-treating anaerobic digesters from Hong Kong - AD_UKC105_MetaG | ecosystem: Engineered > Bioreactor > Anaerobic > Digestate... | reverse complement strand
TCTCAAAAATAAACTTGAATACATGCACAAAGGAAATAGCTTTGTGCATGGCACACTATCTTTGTATTTGTGATTTCTGATCGAGTTGTGAATCTGTTTTTATTATGAGAATTACTATAAAACAGCGGTTGTTACTTTATGAAGTTTTCTGGAGTCCTGCCGACTGCATGCAGGAATGACAGCAGGCGCTTCGTGTCGTATTCCATATTATTTATGATAAACAGTATATTACAGGCTCATCATACGGGCCATGCTTCAATATGATTTTTTTCCGGGGTCTTCTGATTCTTCGCTTTCGTTTTCTGTTTCTTCGTACTCCCCGTCTTCTTCGTCTTCAAGTTCCTGCGGCGTGTATTTTCTTAGCGTGTCTTTCTCGACCCTCTCAACAAAAGTTATGCCGTTAAGATGATCGATCTCATGCTGAAATATCCTTGCCAGGAACCCTTCCGCTTCAATTTTAACTTTTTTCATTTCAAGATCCTGCGCATGCACTTCCACGGAACATGATCTGCCCACCGTTCCAAACATCAACGGAAAACTCAGGCAGCCTTCATCAGAATATTCCAGCTCTTCAGATCTTTTTACAATTTTTGGATTGATATACGGCCTTATATCATCTTCCCCGTGCATTACCGTTATCAACCTTATAGCTTCGCCAACCTGGTTTGCCGCAAGCCCCACCCCGTTGTACTTTATCATCGTTTCTATCATATTTTCCGCGAGATCACATATCTCATCGGTTACTACCCTTATTCTCTTAGCTGCTTTTTTCAGTACCGGATGCCCGTCCACTACAACTTCAATTATTGCCATAATGATTTCCCCAGATTTAATTTCAATGTCATTATATACAATATAACCTCATTTTTCATTCATGTGTTCATATTTGAGGTTTTCGAATATGAACTTTCAGTCTTGGATTGATCGCGTTAAAATGCTACGATTACTTCATGCCGCAACGCAAAGTGAAAGACGATACAATTCAGAAATGCCAAAAACTCTGGGAGCGCATTTACCCGCAAGTTAAGATGCCTCATACCTATTACCGTGAGATGTTTTATGAATCAAAAAAAGAAAAAGTTCTTGAAATAGGAGCTGGAAACGATAGCGCGCTTGACCTCAGCGACACCTTCAGCGTCGGCATAGACATAGATGAAGAAGCGCTGAGAAACAACAGCAGCATAAAATACAGAGTAGTGGCCTCCGCGCACGCCCTGCCCTTCGCGAACAGTGTTTTCGACACCGTAGTTACACAGTACGTGCTAGAACACATCGAAAAACCGGATTCCGCATTCAGCGAGATATCAAGAGTCTCACAACCCGGATCGCAATTCATTTTTCTGACGACAAACTCTTCCAGCTATCTCGGTTTCATTTTCAGGCACACCCCGCAATGGATTCACAACCTGGTAAAAAAACGTTTCATCGGAATGGATGAAAAAGAAATCTACCCTGTTTACATGCGCTGCAATACACCGCGAAAAATAGAAGACTTGCTTGTAAAAAAAGGTTTTGACAGACCTGAATATGTTTTCGTCGGCGGCCCGTTTTATTTTCAGTTTTCGTATGTCCTGTTCAGGCTGGCCGTGCTTGCCGAGAAACTGACCGACGGCAGGCTGAAAAGAATGAAATTTTATATAGCCGGCAGAGCCGTGAAAAAAATATAATTCTTCTTCATTACGCAACCATACAGATCATCATAAGTAATATAATATATTTTAAAAGGACAAAAACAGGATGCTCAGTCGGGATTGCCGCGTCGTTCGACATAACATGACAAGAAATACGGCAGGTTGTTTTCGAGTTTGAGCTATCCACGAAGTGAATATGTAAAAGGGAAAAAAGCAGGCAGTGCCTGCCTCCTCGCAATTACAGTACAAAGTATACGCTAAGGTGTTTTTAAGTCTGAGCTATCCACGAAGTGAGTAAGAAAGGAGAAGCCTTTTTTGGAATGTTGCGATTCATCGCTGCATTGTTTTATTATGTGTCGGGAATAAATTCCCAGCTATGATAGCGAAAATGAATTTTCGCACTCCTAATTAAATACACATACAGCAACAATGCCGGGTGGCGCGCTTGAGTTCAGTTTGTGTGTGTGGTCAAAAGGATACATTGAGGTTTTGCACGCACAAAGAACGGCGCTTTGTACGTGGCACACCAGATAATAATTTTACATTAAGGATTGGATTCCCGCCTCCGCGGGAATGACAGCGGGAGAGACTTTTGAAAAAATGTATCGTTAAGAGTTTGTCATCCTGAGCGTAGCGAAGGATCTCACTTTTCCTCACTCGCACCGGGTACGATAGGAACGATTATATTGATTATCAGAATAAATATAGAATAACTAAACGGAGTTTTCTGGATTCCTGCCTGCTGCATGCAGGAATGACGACAGACGCTTCGTGACGTATTCCATATTATTTATGATAAACAGTATAACAATACCCTGTCTTCTCTGATGTTGTCATCCCTGAATGTCTCTGTCAGGGATCCAGTCTTTTTTTCTCCATGCCGGCCTGAGCAACAGCACATAGTCGGGATTGCTGCGTCGTTCGACATAACATGACAAGAAATACGGCAGGTTGTTTTCGAGTTTGAGCTATCCACGAAGTGAATATGTAAAAGGGAAAAAAGCAGGCAGTGTCTGCCTCCTCGCAATGACAGAATAAAAGATACATTAAGGTATGTTCAATACCACGGACTGTTCACGAAGGAATTCAGTGAAAGAGCAAAGAGCAGGCCGGCCTGCCGGCCTTGGCCGCCGTTGCGCTTTCAGCGTTCTAGGAGTTTTGGAAGAATTATCAAGGAATCCTTGCGGCCCGGGCCGCAAGAACAAAAAAAAGCGCGGCTTCAACACCGCGCTTTTGAACAATCGATTCAAATATTTTTACGATCCCCAGATTATAAGCCCCATTTTGAATGGGTCCTGAAGGCTCGGATTGCTCGGCAGCACACGAAGCGTATGCCCGTGTCTTCCGCTGCTCGCGCAGATAATAGCGCCCTTGAAAAGATAATCTCCATTATCCGCCTGACCCGCCGCCTCAAGATTGCTGAGTACAGGGTTCTCTATCTCGCCGTCCGCATTCAGCGGGCCATGCACACTCTGCACCAGGACATCTTCGGGCGTAAGCCCGGCAAGATTTATGCTTGCATGAACATCCAGAACATCGCCTACTTTCATCTGCGAATCGCCGCAGACGCACTCGATGTTATTGATCCTGATTTTATTCCAGATACCGCGCAACCTGTTTTTCCATTCAGTAAAAACTTTAGTTTCCGAACACTCGTTCGCGGTAAGATTGTCGTGCCTCATCGCGCAGGATACATAAGCGCGATTGTTGTATTCCTTGACCATCCTGTTGGTATTATAAACAGGGCTGATACTCTTCATCGAGTTCTTCATGAGCTGAATCCAGCGCCTCGGCAGCCCGTCGCTTCCCCTGTCGTAATACAGCGGGATAACCTCTTTTTCCAGAATGTCATAAAGCGAGTTTGCTTCAATATCGTCCTGGTAATCGAGATCATCGTACTGCTCGCCGTGACCTATCGCCCATCCGACATCGGGAGTATACGCCTCACACCACCAGCCGTCGAGAATGCTTATATTCAGTGCGCCGTTCGGCACCACTTTCATGCCGCTTGTGCCGCTGGCCTCGAGGGGACGCCTCGGCGTGTTCAGCCAGATATCCACACCCTGCGCCAGATAACGCGCGAGAAATATATCATAATTCTCCAGAAACACTATCCTGTCGCGCAGTTCGGGCAGCCTCGCTTCATGGATTATGTGCCTGATAACCTCTTTACCCTGCGTGTCTTTAGGATGCGCTTTCCCGGCATACAATATCTGCACGGGCCTGTCTTTATCCGACAACAATCTTATCAGGCGATCAACATCATGGAACAGAAAATCGCCTCTTTTATACGTCGCGAACCTTCTCGCGAACCCGATCGTCAGCGCCTCCGGGTTCAGAACCTCTCCCGCGCGCCTCACCTCAGACGCGAGCACGCCGCGCGATTCGAGCTGACTCGCCAGCCTCCGTCTCGCAAACGCAACAAGCCTCTCGCGCCGCCTCTCATGCGTCCTCCAGAGTTCCTCCGGCGGTATCAGGTCCACCCTGTTCCACAAATCCTGGTCCGTTGGGTCGTGTTTCCATCGCGGCCCGAGATACCGATCCAGCAGATCGGTCATTTCCTTCGAGATCCATGATAGAGAATGCACACCGTTCGTGACATGCGTTATCGGTATTTCGTTTATCGGGACAGCCTGCCAGATTCGCTTCCACATATTGCGCGACACTTCTCCATGCAACTCGCTCACGCCGTTTATGAAAGCAGCTGTATTTATGGCAAGCACCGTCATGCAGAAACCCTCGTTTTTGTCTGCGGGATCCTGCCGGCCGTGTGAAATAAATTCATCGGTCGATATCCCGAGACTTTTCACATAATCACCCAGATATTTCAGCACGAGGTCCGGCGGAAAAACATCGTTCCCGGCAGGCACGGGAGTATGAGTCGTGAACACATTGCTCGCGCGCACAACCGATCGCGCCTCCCAGAAATTCAAACCCTTTATTTCCTGGTAGCGCCTGATCCGCTCAAGGCTCAGAAACGCCGAGTGGCCTTCGTTCATGTGATATACGTTCGGCTCGATTCCCGCCGCGACAAGCGCGCGGACCCCGCCGATACCAAGCATAATTTCCTGCCTGACCCTCTTGTCGAGATCGCCGGTGTACAGCGCAGACGTCAGCGCGCAATCTTCCGGGCTGTTCACTTCCGGCAGGTTCGTGTCCAGCAACAGCAGCATGTTACGCCCTACCTGGATATACCATACCTGCGCGGTAACGGTGCCCGTGGGATACTCGACCTGAATCCTGACAGGTTTGCTCTGTGAATCAAGAAGCTGCCTTACCGGCATGGTGTAGAAATCGTTCTCGGTATACTTCTCCTGCTGCCAGCCGTCCGCATTGAGATACTGCGTGAAATAACCTTCCTGGTATAGCATGCCGACACCCGTGAGCGGCAGTCCGAGATCGCTCGCCGCTTTCAGATGATCACCCGCAAGCAGCCCGAGGCCGCCCGAATAATTCGGTATGCATTCATTCAACCCGAATTCCATTGAAAAATATGCGCAGTTTATTTCATACTTCTTTTTCTGTTCCGTCTTGTACCATGTTTTCGGCTCATTGATATAATCCACAAGATCATGGTAAACGCGGTCAAGATGCGCAAGTATTGATTCATCATTGTCCGCCTCCATGAGGCGCTCCTGCTTGATCTGGCCCAGCATTCTTATCGGATTGCTGTACATGGAATCCCATAGATCCCTGTCCATTCTGCGGAACAGGTCGATCGTGTCGTGATCCCAGCTCCAGCGCAGGTTGTATGCAAGTTCCATAAGCGACCCCAGCCTTTTCGGCAGCGATGGAGTCACATGAAAAACATGCGCAGGTTTCATAAATTGTCCTCCCCCGTTTTGCTTACATAATTCTTCGTGACATTATCTGAACTATGATATCATATTTTGTTCTCTATCCCAACTGGATGTATTTTACACCGCAGTTGTTTTAACTCAATACTATTATTCAAATGACTTCAATTTTATGACATACATCTGCCTGGATTTACCGTGCAGCGAATCGAAGCTTATCATCGTGCCATCCGGGCTCCACCTCGGATGGTTGTCACAGCGGATGGCTCCCTGGTACCTTATATTTGACTTGAACCGCCCCAGCACAAGATGTTTCCCTGTCTTGAGATCCAGAAGATAGAGCGTCTGCCTGTATTTCCCGTCCGGATAAGTGTCCGTGACCATCCAGCGACCGTCCGGCGAGAAACTCGCGTGCCCGTCCTGTTTCAGAGCCTCCCGCCCGAGCCGCGTGTACTCCGGGTTCTCACGGTCCGGGAATATAACGTGCGCCGAGCCTTTTCCCTCGTCTTCGAGATCCATAGTCGCGAGCACCGTCGCATCATCCTTCCAGCCGAAATGAGATACGCCATTCCCGAACTCGATAACACGCCTCGGATCGGAACCATCCACCCCGGCAGTGTACATCGCTGTGCGGAATGACATGCCAACCCTGTTGTATCTCAGCAGAAAATGAAACCGGGTGTCCGAAGGATTCAGCCCCGTGTGGCTCACCCACATCTCTTTGCCGCCGAAATCTTCCGGACCATCGTAATTACGCGCTACATCCGCAACCGACAGGATAAGTTTGGTCTCACCGGTTTGAATATCCATCGTGAAAATGCCGTCGTCCTCCGGCTGCTCGACGCCCTCTGTCGGATCGCTGCCGCCGGCATAGCCGATCACCGGCCTGAGCCTTTTCGCTCTCGCATAATTTATGCACAGCGCGGTTCTTCCGTCATGGCTCAACGCGCTTATCGCGCGCGGCAGAACCCGCTTCTCGCCCGTCTCGATGTCGTATATCACGGACACAAACCGGTCGCCGACCCGGTCGTTATAAATGAACTTGTGGTCGGGATCGGTCGGCAGCCAGCGCTGAAACGCGCCCTGCTGAACATTCCATGCGTATGTTTTCACCAGCGGCTTGAACTCGCGCGTCTTCGTGTCGATTATCCCTATCGTCGCCGCATCCTCCGGTTCCGGCATCCGGTCGTCGAAATCAGTCTCGATACACAACATATACTTTTGTGATGCGTTCCACGGCGACACCCCGAAATACCCGAAAAAATGCTTCTTCGGCCCGTGCGTCATCGGGACAGCCTTCGAGACCTCGAACGGCGGCCATGCCTCATCCGCAACAACCACCACTGCGCCTATTGTCACCACTGCCAGCATAACTATCGATGTAATCATTCTTCGCATAATTTCATCCCCGGCTCTATCGGCATAACTTAGATTATATTTACTACTGAGTAACATACAATATGAATATATAGAACAGGTCGTTAATCCGGTTGTCACAAGTTGGTGCCATAAACGCCGACCCATGCAAATCTTTCCGTTACTCGCAGATTGAAAGGGATATATTCAAGGTGTGTGTGATTTTACATCACCCGGTGCGACTTTTTTGTCACAGTTTTTCAGGCCGAAAAATTCTCCGAATCTCAAATTTGTCATTGATAAACACCTTTTTTTTCAATCCGCCGATATGGCACCGGTTTTGCTCTAATTAATGTGAATTTTTGATTCGTTTCAGCAAAAACAAATTCCTGCAAAGGAGATGATATTCTATGAAAAATTATAGAATGGTGGTTTTGTCTACCCTGTTTCTTCTGGCTTTTTCGGCAACAGCTTTTTCCGGGTCGCCAAATTTCACGTTCGATATCCCGACTATTCCACAATGCCCTGAACTATCCGAGGTCAGTAATTCCACACCCGTCGCCGGCACCGAGTACTTCACTGTCAGCGCAAACATCCAGGGCGTCGAGCAGAAGGAAGCCTGCTGCGGCCCCAATTGCGACAGATCCGACTGCAGTATGGAAGACTGGTACATGAGGCCTGATCCCAACGTCTTTCCGAACCCTACATGTATCCCGAACGCGAACGGCCACCCAGATTTCGCAGACTACGAGGAATACTGCAAGAAACCCGGTAATCCGAAAGTCTATTACAAAGCCTATCCCCAGGCAGGCGAATCTATCAGTGGTAATGTCGAAATGACATACAATTCCATAAACGGCAAATTCGAGGCGAACATCCCTCTCGCCGGCCTGCAGCAGAACGACGAGATATCTTACTATATCGTTGCCTCGGACAGTCGCGGCAATGTCATTTCACAACTGCCCGATCAGACAACCGTTCCCTGCACATCGACGTCTTCATGGAATACCGACTACGAGACTCCTCCGCTCAACAACTGCAGTTTCATGAACGGTTATGATCTATGCTCGAACAACCAGGAAGGCTCACCTGTCTGCGGTTCGGATTACTCTGTCAACGATCCGGCATACGACACCTGCGGCGAGCCCGATTCGCAAGGCAATGCGTCTGTTGTCACAGGCGTCGACCTTGTCGACATCCTCGGAATATCGTCCGGCGCGGGAAAAGGCTTCAGTGATCTTCCCGGGCAGGATGTCGTCTGTTCGAGGATCGGCCTGATGGATGCGCCGCCGAATACAAGCGAAGGAGTCATCGACGCTTATGTGATGATCTTCTTCAACCCAGATATCAATGATCCCAACCCCGCGGACATCCACATGGAAAACGCTTTCGCGATAACCTACGCTCCTGAGGTCGGGGGATCTGAACCGAATCTGGTTAAAGTTCTCTGGGACGGCGACTGCGTATCCAATCCCGATACAAAAGATATTCTCGGTTGTAAAGTATTCGTCGGTTCGGACAGTGAAAGCAGATTAAAGATCAAATACAACAACGGGGATCTCGTGTTCATCGCGCAGAACGTTTTAGAAGACGGAAGAACAATGATCGGAAATTCGAGCAAAGAAACGACGATGATATTCGGCACCGGCGCGATTCAGCTTTCCGGTGGAACCCCGTTCTGGCTCACAGACCTCACGAGTGGCCTGACCATGCAGAAAATCACACAGTCAGACACAGTAAGGGAGCCCGGGAAACCCGCCGCGCCGGGCGTAAAACAGAGAGTCTGCCAGGCAACCGGGACTGGAGATTCGCCGACATGTGCAAAGAGCGATCCAAAACCCGCGAGCAACGAATGCGTAATGGATATCACTCCTTCGAGCGATAAGCTGTTTACAAGTTATTACAACGTTTACCACAGCATGACCGACAATGCCGCCGACGCGACACTGGTAACAGAACTTTCAGGCGCATCGGGATTCCCGGAAGACGGTTCGGTGAATTATACGAAATCATATTCGATATCGACGCTCGACGGAAAACCGCACTATTTCTTCCTGAGTTCAGTCAACACGGGCGGCAGCGAACCACTCGAAACAGATCAGGGCAAATGGACTAAAACATCCTGCACCGTGGAGGACTGGGAAGCGCCAGACCCGCCCGACGCTTTCACATGCTCGACACCTGAAGGGTTCGACAGCACCTGCAAATGCCAGTGGAGCGCCGACTACACTGCCGATCCTTCACTGTACGGCTTCTACATCAAACGCGACGGTGTCCCGCTTAACCCGACGGCGGCGATACTCACACAGAATTACACCGATTCCGACGAGTCCATTGAAAACGGCTTGAATTATACCTACGAAGTGCGCGCGATCGATATTGGCGACAACTATTCCGACTGGATAAGCACGAGCTGCGTTCCCCGCGACCTCGAAGCGCCCGCGCAGGTGGACACGCTCGGCGTCGTTCTGCAAAGCGGCGTTATCGGAGTTGACCTTTCATGGGAACCGGAATCGGCCGAGGATATCGAAAATTACAATGTCTACGCATGCGAACAGACTGTCACATCCACATGCGGCGCAGACGCGCAGGAGAATCCCGAAGGCTACATACTTCTCAACGATACCACGATAATTTCGCAGCCCGATCCGCCCGAGACTCTGACCTATTCGGACAATTCTTCATTCGGCGACAAAGAAGCAACATGGTGTTTCTATGTTGAAACCTGCGACAACTGCGTCAGCGCCGGCACATGCCCGGGGCAGCAGGAATCCAACTGCAGTGCGTTCAATACGATGTCCATCTACAGAAAATGCGTTTTTCTTACACCCACTCCTGAAACTGCTGCGCCGCTGTTCCCTGAAAACCAGGCCGCGGCACCCCTGCCGGAAGGCGGCAAATGCAAACTGACATGGGATATGGTGCGCGCGGATGAAGAAGACCCGTTCGCCGATTACATCTTCCCGAAACCCGATGAGCTAATGGGTTACTACATAATGCGAGCCAACGCAATCGGCGGCGATTGTTCAAACACTCCCGTTCCTCCCCCGTCATCGGGAACCCCGGTAGGGCTCGCTTCTGCCGGCGCAAATCCGAGCTTCACCGACGAGGGCCTCACAAACGGTTCTCAGTACTGCTACAGAGTGTACGGTTATGACTCCGCGAATAACTTCTCACGAAACGATCCTATTCCTTCACCCGTATCCTGCAAACCGGACGATCTTCTTCCGCCCGACAAACCTGAAATAAAAGTGCCTGTCGGCTTCTCTCAAAACACATGCACTCCCGAGTGGGATGCCGTGGAGGACAACGACACCGTAACCTACAACGTCTACAGGTGTGAAGGCACGGAAGCGGAATGCAACGATCCGGGCGGGTTCGTCCACCTCGGCTCCGAACAGCAACTCGACGCCTGCGAGGATACAACGGATACGCAGTGCGAGGACTGGACTCTCGAACCCGACACCCAGTACATGTACTGCATAACCGCAAAGGACGCGCAGCCCAACGAGAGCGACATATACGACAGCGAGGACACGATAAACTGCTCGCCGTGCATGGCGACAAGCAGATGCCCGCAGCCGACCGGCGTGATCGCCGGAGAAAAAGGACCCAGCTACTACGGCGTCGATGTGTACTGGCAGCATTCTTCAAGCGACGACGGCTCGGGAGAAGGCTACTATATCTACCTGTGTACCGGCTCGACAGCCGACACCTGCACAACGAGACTGGATGAGGACAACACGCCGGTCAACGGGGACTACAGTTCCACGCCGTACACGATAGCCGACGCCGGGGTATCTGTTGAGGCCTCCTACTACATAGGCGTAAGCTACGAAGGCAAGACCTGCGGCGAATCCGCGATAGCCGTATCCGAAAACAGCGTAAAACTGAAACCCCAGGATAATTGTATCGATAACCCGGACTGCTCGATATCGATCAATATCGCCAATGCGTTCACGAAAAAAGAACTCGCGCCATGCGTCGAGGGCGACCTCGATGTGAATTGCCAGAAAGTTCTCGCGGCATGCGCGGCGTCAACGGTTACCGGCTGCACCGAAGCCGCGCGTAAATTCGTCACTTCTCCCGCAGCAGGCATCACGATCGAACTGTTCGACGCAACAACCGGAACGGCAGTAAAAGCGAAATCAACACTTGCCGATGGAACGCTTCCGGAGTTTGCTCTTAAACCGTCAAGCATCAACTTTACACATGAATACTCGATCCGGCTGCGGCTGCCGGAAGGCTACTGGAACGAGATTCTGGCATACTCGCAAACGGACGGCGCCGGGTGCGCGCCCGACTCCGGTGACGGGGAATGCATACTGGAGATCGACAGCACGGTCGATATCGGATTGAATCCGTCAATAGGAATAAACGCTATGGAAATTCCTATCGACGCATCGGCGTTCGGCGGCCAGTTCGCGAACCCGGACTGCGACGAAAAGGTAACTCTCAAAGACCTGGCGGCGGTTAAGAAAAGATTCTTCACCAACGCGACGATGTATCACCCGGCGGTCGACTTCAACCTCGACGGAAAGATCGACCTGAAAGACCTTGCTATGATCAAAGCGAATTTCAATAAATCCATCGGGGAGAAAGGACTGGACATCAGCACAATGGGCGCGGTCTGCGACCCGGATATGTAGCGACAGGCGCCTGTGAATTGAATTCGCCTCGCGGCAGCTTAACCTGCATTTCTCACCCGTGCAGGTTAAGATCGTGAGAATGCCTGTAATACAAGGCGCGGCGAGTGAGTGGTAAGGAAGCATACTGTGCCGTATGTGACCGATCCCGTACCGACGCCGCAACGCATCAGGACAGGTGTAATCGCGATTTTCCGGATTTCTCTGTGAGAAATCCGGGTTAAAACCGTGTGAAGGTTTTCAACCGGCGCATCTTGTTTCGAGATATTTTTACAGGAAATAAAAAAGCCCCTTCGCGGGGCTTTTTGCCGTCGGCCGGACTTGAACCGGCACACCCGTAATTAGGCACTAGCACCTCAAGCTAGCGTGTCTGCCAATTCCACCACGACGGCGTGCATAACTTCAGGCGTTATTATTATAGGTTTTTTCAGCCGGGTGTCAACAGGTTATTTCGAGGAATTGAAAAGTTCTCTCTTCCTGTGAAAAAACAATACTTCCGGTCCGATTTCAGCTTCGGGGAAAAGAATCCTGTCCGGTCTCCGGTAGCCGGAACCCGTATCGATATTGAACACGAAACCGCCATTGTAATACTCGTCGAGCATTGCGGCGGAATCCGTGTGATCATAGAGAACGCGCGCCGACTCTATCTGTTCGCGAGTCAGTTCCTTCACGCCTCCGGGCACGTCTCTGTTCAGCGCTTCTTCTATCATGCGCTCATGCCCGCGCCTGATGAATATGTAATACTCGAGCTCGCTTTCATCCTTCTGTCTGCCGGACGGCAGCAGCCCGACCGACTCGAACCCCAGCGGCGACGGAATATGCTTTTTCAGCGCCGTTTCTATCTCGCCGATATCTCCCTGTTCGACAAGCATGAACCCGAACCGCTCGCACTCCGACGTGTGGCCGACCGACAGCGGCTTCGTTAAATACGAAACTCTCGGCTTGGGATTGAATCCCTCGGTGAAATACACCTGCAACCCGGTGCGGCGCAGCATCCGCATCAGCCCGCGCATCAAGTCGAGGTGCGAGAAAAACCGCGCCTCCCAGCAGCGCCGGAACGTCAACTCGTAACTCTGTCGCAGATCTTCCGTCATTTGTCCTTTAACTCGCAGCCCAGCCCGCAGCCGGTGCATGCGCCGCGCAAACAGCTCTCCGTCGTCCTGCCCTCGCGCGACTTCCTGTACTCAAGAAAAAGATACTTGTCCGTAACGCCCGTCCTTATATGGCTCCACGGCAACGCGCCGAGCGGCTCCATGCCGCGGTTAGCATACAAACCCGGCTCGATTCCCGCCGCCCCGAACGCCTCCTCCCAGCGCCTGAAACTGAACTGCTCCGTCCAGCCGTCGAAACGGCAGCCCAGCTTCCACGCCTCCTCGATCACGCGGCCCAGCGACCTGTCGCCCCTCGACATCACGCCCTCCAGGAAACTCGTCCGCACATCGTGAAAATCCAGCTTCACCCTCCGCGTGTCGATCAGCCCGCGCAGAAATTTCTGCTTCTCAAGCAGGCTTTCCATCGTGTCCATCGCGTCCCACTGGAACGGCGTGTGCGGCTTGGGCACAAAATTCGACACGCTCAGCGTAAGCGCCTTTCCCTTCCGGCCCGCCGCCTTTTTCTCCCTGATCACGTTCATTATCCTTCCGACCAGCGA
>Ga0116162_10001953_pt1 | contig 13116 bp, 10 predicted proteins | sample AD_UKC105_MetaG_FD_89875 | JGI IMG/M metagenome (GOLD analysis project Ga0116162, IMG submission 89875) | Active sludge microbial communities of municipal wastewater-treating anaerobic digesters from Hong Kong - AD_UKC105_MetaG | ecosystem: Engineered > Bioreactor > Anaerobic > Digestate... | reverse complement strand
CTGCAGGGCCCATACCGCAGATGGAGGGCAGGGTAATGGAACCGGGATTTCGGCGGATCAAGGCCAGGGCGCCGCTGTCGGAGGCGGAGCGCAAGCGGGTGCTGGACGGGCTGCACCGCGAGACGGCGGCGCGGGCCCAGGGGTATCGCGAACGGGCTCTGAAGCTGTTTCCGCATGTCTGCGCGAGCTGCGGGCGGGAGTTCAAGGGGGCGCGGCTGAAGGAGCTGACGGTTCATCACAAGGATCACAACCACGACAACAATCCGCCGGACGGCAGCAACTGGGAGCTGCTGTGCCTGTACTGCCACGATCACGAGCACGAGAAGCAGGGGATGGCGGGGGCGGGCGGCGGGTCGTCGCTGGAGCCGCCCGCGCCGAGTACGCTGTTCAATCCGTTTGATCAGCTCGACGGGCTGATGAAGTAGGGGGGACGGGGAGAGAGGTCGGAGGTCCGAGGTCCGGGGGGACAGGTCCGGGGGATTGAATCCTGTAGATCCTGTAATCCTGTTTCTAATGGATTTGGGTTGGGACAGGAGCACCACCGATCGCCGGCGACGGATTACAGCCCATCGCGGACGGGCGGAGGGGCGGGGGTTTTGATGAAGCGGGAATCGGCCGGGAAGTCGGCGGCTTCATAAATACGGTCCACATCCTTGAGGCCTTCGCGGAAGGCGAAAAACAGGCCGATGGCGCCCAGGATGGTGATGAAGACAATCCATTTGAACGCGCCGGATGTGGTGCGGTAATCCCGTCGGCAGCCTGGAAGGATGGGGCCCATCTGGGGTTTCTTGATGATAAAGGGGCCCGGGGCGGCCCGCCTGATACAAGGGATATCCCACAGGGGCGGGGCGGTACAATTCAAAACCAGTGCGGGGAGGAAGAGATGGGGGAGGTCAGGGTTCAGGGGTTCAGTGGTTCAGGGGTTCAGCGGTTCGGGGTCCGATGGGGGACAGATGACAGAGGACAGAGATCAGGGGACAGCCGGTTATCCGGCCAACAACCAACAAGCGGTGCATTCATATATGTCTTAAAAAGACAGGAAAAGCACAAAAATGTAGCTGAATGGATGGGCGGGATTCCGGGGGATGGAAGGATGTATCCATAAGGGGGGGAGATGGATGCGGGATTCCGGCTGGCGGGATGATGGGAGTTGGCACGGGGATTGCATGGAAGGGAGGACAAACACAAGACCGGCGGCGTCAGACGGACGCCGCGGAAAGGAGCAACCCGGAGATGAAGGCGAAGAGAGGAAAGAGATCGGGCGTGCTGGCGTTTCTGCTGATGGCGGGGGCGGCGGGGACGGCCTGGGGGCAGGAGGCGGGCGCGGCCGTGGCGGAGGCCGCGCCGGCGGTGAGTCCGGAGATGTTCACGACGAACAATCTCTGGATGATGGTGGCGACATTCCTGGTCTTCATCATGCATCTGGGGTTCGCGACGGTGGAGTCGGGACTGACGCGGGCGAAGAACACGGTGAACATCCTGTTCAAGAACACGCTGATCCCGGCCATCGGGCTGCTGACCTACGCGCTGGCGGGCTTTGCGCTGATGTATCAGGGAGACTGGGCGATCCCCGGCTGGCTGCGGCTGGGGTTCGGGGTGGGAACGGATGCCGCGGGGCTGACGAGCGCCTACAACGCGGGCTACACGTACTGGACGGATTTCCTGTTCCAGGGGATGTTCGCGGCAACGGCGGCGACGATTGTGTCGGGCGCGGTGGCCGAGCGGGTGAAACTGGGCAGCTTCCTGATCTTTTCGACGGTGTACGTGGCGCTGGGCTACACGATCGCGGGCTCGTGGGTCTGGGGCGGCGGGTGGCTGTCGGCGCTGAACTTCCATGACTTCGCCGGGTCCACGCTGGTGCATTCGGTAGGCGGCTGGGGCGCGCTGGCGGGGGTGATTCTGCTGGGGCCGCGGCTGGGCAAGTACACGAACGGCGGCATCCGGCCGATCATGGGCCACAACATGCCGATGGTGGTGACGGGCGTCTTCCTGCTGTGGCTGGGGTGGTTCGGCTTCAACGGCGGCTCGGTGCTGTCGGCCGAGGCCGGCCCGGTGTCGTACGTGCTGGTGACGACGTCGCTGGCGGCGGCGGCGGGCATCGTGACGTCGATGGCGACGTCGTGGAGCATCCAGAAAAAGCCGGACCTGACCATGGTGCTCAACGGCTGCCTGGCGGGGCTGGTGGGCATCACGGCGGGGGCGGATGCGGTGTCGGTGCCGGCGGCGGTGGGGATCGGCGGCATCGCCGGCGTGCTGGTGGTGCTGTCGGTGATGGCGCTGGACAAGATCCGGATCGACGACCCGGTGGGCGCGATTTCGGTGCACCTGGTGTGCGGCATCTGGGGCACGCTGGCGGTCGGGCTGTTCAGCGCGGAGTATTCGCTGGGCGTGCAGGCGCTGGGCGTGCTGGCCTACGGGGTGTTCTGCTTCCCGCTGTGCCTGGCAATCTTCGCCGCGCTCAAGCGGACGGTGGGGCTGCGCGTCAGCCGCGCCGAGGAGATCGGCGGCCTGGACGTGGGCGAACACGGCATGGAGGCCTATCCGGACTTCCAGGGATTTCTGATCAAGTAACCATCCAACGAGGAGAGCACACATGAAACTGATCCTTGCCATTATTCAGCCCGACAAGCTGACGGACGTGAAAGAGGCGCTGATGGCCGCAAAGGTGGGCAAGATGACGGCCCTGAACGTCATCGGCTGCGGCCAGCAGATGGGCTACCACGAGAGCTATCGCGGGGTGCCGACGGAGGTGAACCTGCTGAAGAAGGTGGAACTGCAGATCGCGGTGAACGAAGACTTCGTGAAGCCGACGGTGGAGGCCATTGTGAAGGGCGCGCGCACCGGCAACATCGGCGACGGCAAAATCTTCGTGCTGGATCTGCCGGAGTGCATCCGGATCCGGACGGGCGAAACCGGACCGGAGGCGATCGGGTAAGGGAGGGGGGGGGCCGAGGTCCGAGGTCCGAGGTCCGATGGAGAGGACTGGAGACAGAGAAGCAGGAAAACAGGAAACCCAGGAAAGCAGGAAGCGAATAGGAGAGGCGAGAGATCCGAGGTCGGAGACCCGAGGTCGGAGGTCCGAGGGAGCAGGGGATAGAGGACGGAGGGCCGAGGGCAGAGGACAGAGGCCAGAGGACGGAGGACGGAGGGCAGAGGACAGGGGGGAGGCGGAACAGTCCCAACCCGCTACCCGCCAGCCACGAACCACGAACCACCTGCCATCTGCAGGGGCCTCATGTGTTAAAAAAATAACCGAATCCTGACAATTAGATTGTTGGAACGCGCACGCGGGTTATGGTTTAGTTTCGCCTTCCCGGCCGGAATCAGGCCGACCGGCTTCCATTTCATGAACCTGCGTCATTCCATGCCGGCCGTCGCGTTGCTGACGGCCTTTGTTGCGGCGATCGGCCGCGGAGAATCCCGGCCGGACCGGCCGGTGCTGACCTTGACGGACAGCATCGAGATGGGCCTGGAGCAGGCGACGGCGGCGCGCAATGCGCGGCGCGACGAAGCCATTGCGGGGAAACGGATCGGCCAGGTGCGGGCGCAGCTGCTGCCGCAGCTGAAAGCCACGGGCCGCTACACGCGCCTGGACGAGGTGGAGGCCTTTGAGTTCGACGGCGACCGCTTCGAGATGGGGCGGGAGGACACCTACGCGGCGGGGGTGGAGGCCAGCCAGCTGCTGTATTCCGGCGGATCGGTCGGGGCGGCGCTGAAGGCGGCACGGCTGTATCTCGACGTGGCGAGGGCCTCGGTGCAGCAGGTGGAGAACGACCTGGTGCGCGACATCCGGACGGCGTTCCACGGCATTCTGCTGGCGGACGAACAGGTGCGGGTGCAGGAGGCGTCGGTGGCGCAGCTCGAAGACCTGCTGGAGCAGACCGAGGCGCGCTACCGCCGGCAGACGGCGCCGGAGTTCGATGTGCTGACGGCCCGGGTGCGGCTGGCGAACGAACGGCCGAAACTGATTCAGGCGCGCAAGCAGGCGGAACTGGCGCGGGTGGCCTTCCGCAACCTGGTGCGGATCGAGTCCGAGGACGTTGACGTGGACGGCGAGCTGGTGTTCGAGCCGGAAGAGCGCGCCCTGGAGGAATGGCAGGCGCTGGGGCGGGAGCGGCGTCCGGAGCTGATCGAACTGGGCGGCCTGCTGGGCATGCGCGAGGCGGACATCCGCGCGGAACAGGGCGGGGGGCTGCCGCAGGTCCGGGCCTTTGCGGGGTACCGGGGGGAGAATCCGCAGAGCGGGTCCTCGCGCGACGAATGGGACTGGGGCTGGAATGCGGGCGTGGCCGTGGAGTGGGATCTGTTCGACGGTCTGCTGCGACGCAACCGGGTGTCGGAAAAACGGCTGGAACTGGCCAAGGCCCGCGAACTCCTCGAGGAAACCGAGCGGCAGATCGCGCTGGAGATCCAGACGCATTATCTGGACATGCGGGAGGCCGCCGAGACGGTGGCGGCCAGCGCCGAAACCGTCGAGCTGGCGGAAAAAGGCCTGGAGATCGCCCGCGCGCGGTACGAGAACGGCCTGGCGACCTATCTGGATTTTACGGATGCCAACCTGGCGCTGGCGACCGCGCGGCTGACGCGGCTGCAGGCGCTGCATGACCACATGAATGCCCTGGCCCGCCTGCGGCAGGCCAGCGGCGAAGTATTTGAGAGGGGAGAGACGCCATGAGAGGAGTTCAATGGGTTCGCCGCCGGAAGGGGGCGCTGCTGGCGTGGGGAGGGCTCGGGCTGGTGGTCGTGCTGATCGTCGTGCTGGCGCTTCTTCCCCGGCCGGAGGAGGAATCCGCGGACGACGCGGAGCGGCCGGTGCCGGTGCGGGTGCTGACGGTGGAGCCCCGGACGATTCCGGATGTCATCGAACTGCCGGCGCGGATCGAACCGGCGCAGGAGGCGCTGCTGGCCGTTGAACGCGCGGGGCGGGTGGTGGAGCGGCGGGTCCGCAAGGGCGATGCCGTGAAAAAGGGGCAGGCGCTGCTGCGGGTGGACGGCCGCCTCTGGGACGCGGCGCGGCGGCGGGCGGAGATCGAAGCCCGCGATGCCGCGAAGGACCTGGCCCGATGGAGGGAACTGGAGAAGACGGGGGCGGTGTCCACCAGCGATTTCGAGGGCATCCTGCGCCGCCAGGAGGCGGCGGAGATCGCGCTGGAGGAGGCGCAGGTCATCCTGGGCCAGTGCGAAGTCCGCGCGCCCTTCGACGGGGTGATCGTGGACCGCTTTGTCGAAGAGGGCGACTACGCCAACGAGGGGCAGGCGGTGGTTCGTCTGGTGCGGCTGGACCGGGTGAAGGTGGCCTTTGACGTGCCGGAACAGGACATCCGGGCCGTGGAGCCCGGGCAGGAGAAGCCGTTCACGCTGGCGGCGATTCCCGGCCGGGAATTTTCGGGGCGGGTGTCGTTCGTGTCGAGCCAGGCGGCCCGCGACAGCAATTCGTTTGCCGTGGAGCTGGAGGTGGACAATCCGGACGGCGTTCTGATGGCCGGGATGATTGCCCAGGTGTCGGTGCAGCGGCGGCTGCGCGAAGGGGCCGCGGTGGTGCCGCTGGCGGCGGTGGTGCCGCGCAAGGGCGAGCACTATGTCTTTGTCGAGGAGGGCGGCCGCGCGGTGCGGCGCCGGGTGCTGATCGGCGCCATGCTGGGGCACGAAGCCGTGCTGGACGGCGGCGTGTCCGCCGGCGACCGCGTGGTGGTCGAGGGCCACCGCGGGCTGCAGGACGGCATGGCGGTGACGGTCGTGGACCGCCTGCCGGAGGCGCCCGCCGGAGACGAATGACCCCATGATTCTGTCCAACTACGCCATCAAGTTCCGCACGGCGGTGTTTGTGTTCATCGCCGTGCTGGTGCTGGCCGGCGCGGTCAGCTACGTCAGCCTGCCGCGGGAGGGGACGCCTGACATCACCATTCCCCAGGTGTACGTGACGGCCGTGTACGAAGGAACCGCGCCGGAGGAAATGGAGAAGCTGGTCACCGTCCAGATCGAGAAGCAGCTCAACGACGTCGAGGGCGTGAAGGAAATCCGCTCCACGTCGGCCGAAAACATCGCCAGCCTGGTGGTGGAATTCATGGCGGGGGAGGACATCGAGCAGGCGAAGCGGCGGGTGAAGGACAAGGTGGACCTGGCGAAGCCGGACCTGCCGCCGGACCTGGACGAGCCGGTGGTGGACGCCTTCAACTTCAGTTCGGACGTGCCGGTCTACATCTTCGCGCTGTCGGGCTCCACCGATCTCGACCGGCTGAAGATCCTGGCGGAGGACCTGAAGGACCGCCTGGAGCGGCTGCCGGGGATCCAGAGCGCGGATCTGGCCGGCATCCGGGAGCGGGAGATCCGGGTGGAGATCGACCTGCCGCGGATGATCGCCTACCGGATTCCGCTGGGTCTGGTGATGGGCCGCATCGCGCAGGAGAACGTGACGGTGTCGGCCGGCAACATCGAGGTGGCCGGCGACAAGTTCCAGGTGCGCATTCCGGGGGAATTCCAGCGGGTGCCCGAGTTGCGCGAAATCCTGCTGGCCGAGCGCGGCGGCCGGCCGGTCTATCTGACCGACATTGCGACGATTTCGGACACGTTCAAGGATCTGGACTCGATTTCGCGGCTGAACGGCGCGCCGTGCGTATCGGTGAGCCTGAAGAAGCGGGCGGGGATCAATGCGGTGCGGCTGATTGCGCAGGTCGAGCAGGTGCTGGCGGAGGCGGGCCTGCCGCCGGACGTGCAGCTGACCGAGGTGATGGACATGTCGTATTACATCGACATGATGATCCGGGAGCTGGAAAGCAACGTGGCGACGGGCTTTCTGCTGGTGGTGGCCGTGCTGCTGGTGTTCCTGGGGCTGCGCAACGCGGTGTTCGTGGGGCTGGCGATTCCGTTCTCGATGCTGACGGCGTTCACGCTGATGGCGGTGCGCGGCACGACGCTGAACATGATCGTGCTGTTCAGCCTGGTGCTGGCCGTCGGCATGCTGGTGGACAACGCCATCGTGATCGTGGAGAACATCTACCGGCTGCGGACCGAAGGGCTGACGCGCAAGGAGGCGGCGCGGCGCGGCGCGGGCGAGGTGGCCTGGCCGGTCATCACGTCCACGCTGACGACGCTGGTGGCGTTCTGGCCGCTGACGTTCTGGCCGGATGTCATGGGGCAGTTCATGGGCTTCCTGCCGCGCACGCTGATCGTGGTGCTGACCGCGTCGCTGTTCGTGGCGATGGTGATCAATCCGGCGATCTGCTCGGTGTTCATCCAGGCGCGGCCCCGGGATGCCCGGGAGACGACGCATTGGTTCGTGGCCGCCTACGAGCGGGTGCTGCGCGCCGCGCTGCGCCACCGTCTGCCGGTGCTGCTGACGGGCTTTGCCTTCCTGGTCCTGACGGTGCAGATCTATGCGTGGCGGGATCTGGGCATCGAGCTGTTCCCGGAGACGGATCCGCGCAACGCCACCGTGGACATCCAGTTTCCGCAGGGAACGAGCATCGGGCGCACCGACGTGGCGCTGCAGGACATCGAGCGGAAGCTGGCCGGGTATCCCGACGTGAAATTCTTTCTGACGACGGTCGGCGCGCAGAGCAGCGGCATGATCTACGGCGGGGCGTCGGCCACGCACCAGGGCAGCATTTATATTGAATTTCTCGAACCCGCCGACCGGCAGACCCCGTCCCTGCAGGTGGTGGACGCCATCCGCGACGACATCGGCGTGATTCCCGGCGCCGAGGTCAAGGTCAAGGTCGAGGAAGGCGGCCCGCCGACCGGCGAGCCGGTTTCCATCGAAATCTCCGGCGACGACTTCGACGTGCTGGAGCAGACGGCTTCGGACGTGCAGCGCGCCATCGAAACCGTGCCCGGGCTGGTGGACCTGCAGAGCGACATGGAAAAGGCGCTGCCGGAGATCCGGTTCCACGTGGACCGGCACCGCGCGGCCCTGCTGGGGCTCGACACGGCCGAGATCGGCAACTTCCTGCGCATGGCGATCTACGGCATCGAAAGCAGCCGGTTCCGCGCCGACGAGGACGAGTACGACATCACGCTGCGCCTGCCGCTGGCGCAGCGCCAGACGATGAATCTGCTCGACCAGGTATTCATTCCGACGCCCGCCGGCAGCGCGGTGCCGCTGTCGTCGCTGGGGAGCCTGGAATACACCGGCGGGCGCGGGGCGATCCGGCGCAAGGGCCAGAAGCGCGTGGTGACCCTCACCGGCAACAACCAGGGGCGCGGGGTGGACAAGATTCTCGCGGACGTGCAGAAGCGAGTGGCCCCCGTTCCGCTTCCGCGCGGCTACGCCATCGAATACACCGGCGACACCGAGGAAATGCGCGAGTCGGGGATCTTCCTGATGAAGGCGTTCGCGGTCGCCGCGGGCCTGATCTTCGTGATCCTGGTGGTCCAGTTCAATTCGGCGGTGCTGCCGGTGATCATTGTCTTTTCGATCCTCCTGTCGATGATCGGGGTGATGTGGGGGCTGCTGCTGAACCACATGCGCTTCGGCGTGGTGATGACCGGGGTGGGGCTGATCAGCCTGGCGGGGATCGTGGTCAACAACGCCATCGTGCTGATCGACTGCATCCGCCAGCGGCAGGCGGACGGGCTGGGCATCGCCGAGGCGGTGGTGGCGGCGGGGCGGCTGCGCCTGCGGCCGGTGCTGCTGACGGCGACCACGACGATCCTGGGCCTGCTGCCGATGGCGCTGGGCTACAGCCTCGACATTCATACCTGGCCGCCCTCGCTCGCCGCCGGCACCGAAACCAGCGCGATGTGGAAACCGATGGCCATTGCCGTGATTTTCGGCCTGGCGATGGCGACGGTGCTGACGCTGGTGCTGGTGCCGGTAATGTACAGCCTGGCCGAGGGTTTTGCCGAGGCGCTCAAGCGCCGCCTGACGCCGCGCGACGAGGCGGATGCCGCGGAGTAGGGGGGAGGGCGTAAGTCCGAGGTCAGAGGGCAGAGGGCAGAGGACAGAGGGCAGAGGGCAGGGGACAGCCGGAACCGCCATCAGCCAACAACCCGAAGGCCGAAGCGAAGCAGGAAAAGAGGAACCCCGGGAAGACAGGAAGGAAAAAGGGGGGCGGTTGCGCGACGGGGTCAGCCGGGGTAGGCTGTCTGTCCAGCCGAGACGGAAGGACGGATCATGACCACACGCAAGAAGGGATCGCTGCACCGGAACTGGTCGCAGGCGGTGACGGACGGGACGGAACGGGCGGCCAGCCGGGCGATGCTGCACGCCGTGGGATTCACGCGGGAGGACTTCCGGAAGTCGCAGGTCGGGGTGGCGTCCACCTGGAGCCAGGTCACGCCCTGCAACCTGCACATTGACCGCCTGGCGCGGCGCGCGGCGGAAGGCGTGGCGGCGGCGGGCGCCAAGCCGGTGATCTTCAACACCATCACCATTTCGGATGCGGTCTCGATGGGGACGGCCGGCATGCGCTATTCGCTGGTGTCGCGCGAGATCATCGCCGATTCGATCGAGGCGGTGACGGCCTGCGAAGGCTTCGACGGGCTGGTGGCGATCGGCGGGTGCGACAAGAACATGCCCGGTTGCCTGATCGCCATGGCGCGGCTGAACCGGCCGGCGGTGTTCGTTTACGGCGGGACGGTCAAGCCCGGCTGCCACCACGGGAAGAAGGTGGATATCGTCAGCGTGTTCGAGGCGGTGGGCCGGCAGGCCCGCGGGGAAATCACGGGAAAGGAACTCCGGGAGATCGAGGCCTGCGCGATTCCCGGGGCGGGGTCGTGCGGGGGCATGTACACGGCCAACACGATGGCGTCGGCGATCGAGGCGCTGGGCATGAGCCTGCCGAACAGCGGCGCGCAGAACGCCGTGTCGGCCGCCAAGGTGCGCGACTGCCGGGAGGCGGGCCGGGCGGTGACGGAGCTGATCCGGCGCGGCATCCGGCCGTCCGACATCCTGGTGCGCGAGGCGTTCCTGAACGCCATCGCCCTGGTGATGGCGATGGGCGGCTCCACCAATTCCGTCCTGCACCTGCTGGCCATCGCCCGCGCGGCGAACGTCCGGCTGGACCTGGACGACTTTACGCGGGTGGGGGCGCGCACGCCCGTGCTGGCGGACTTGAAGCCGTTCGGACGGCATGTGATGTCGGATCTGGTGGCCATTGGCGGCACGGCGCCGCTGATGAAATGCCTGATCGAAGAAGGCCTGATGGACGGCGGACTGCTGACGGTGACGGGCCGGACCCTGAAGGAAAACCTGCGGAATGTCCGGCCGTACCCCGCGAAGCAGGCGATCATCCGTCCCCTGTCGGCCCCCGTCAAGCCGACGGGTCATCTGGTGATTCTGCGCGGCAACCTGGCGCCCGAGGGGGCGGTGGCGAAGATCACGGGTCACGAAGGCGTCCGGTTCGAAGGGCGCGCCATCGTGTTCGAGTCCGAGGAAACCGCGCTGGCGGCGATCCTGAAGGGGCGCGTGAAGAAAGGGCACGTGGTGGTCATCCGCAACGAGGGGCCGCGGGGCGGCCCGGGCATGCGGGAAATGCTGTCGCCCACGTCGGCCATCATGGGGCGGGGACTCGGGAAAGACGTGGCGCTGATCACCGACGGACGGTTTTCCGGCGGCAGCCACGGATTCGTGGTGGGGCACCTCTCGCCCGAGGCGGCCGTCGGCGGGCCGATCGCCTGGGTGAAAAACGGCGACCGGATCCGGATTGATGCGGACACGCGCCGGCTGGACGTGGACGTGCCGGCCGCGGAGTGGAAGAAGCGCCGGGCGGCATGGAAGCCGCCCCGGCCGAAAGAGACCCGCGGCGTGCTGGCCAAGTACGCCCGCCAGGTCGGCAGCGCGTCGTTCGGCGCCGTGACGGACTGAAGGATGCCGATTTAACATTTAAGGGCTGACCCCGGGGTCAGCCCTTAAATATTAAATAACGGGATGCGGCTTTGGCGGGGAGGGTCAGGGGGGGATCCGGATCATGCCGGCCAGCCGTCGCGCCATTTCGTCGTGGCCCTGCTGGGTCAGGTGCACGCCGTCGAGGGTGCCGTTTTCCATGCCCAGGACGCGGGCGAAATGGCGTCGGGGGATCAGGCCGATGCCGTGGCGCCGGGCGGCGGCCCGCTGCGCCCGTCCGTAGGCGTTCTGGAGGGGAAAGAGGGGCAGCTCGAACATCCAGACGTCATGGCGGCCGTCGCGAAGGTCGGCCAGCAGCGCGTCCAGATGCTGCTCGAACGCGGCGGCGCCGATGCGCTTGAGCAGGTCATTGCCGCCGATTTCCAGCAGCACGAAGGCCTCCGGCTCCGCGATGGCCTGCACCTGTTCCCGGGCGCTGAGGGCGGTGGCGCCGGGCCGGGCCAGATTGACGACCGGCCGTTCCAGGCGGTCCGCCAGAACCATCGGCCAGGTGCGTTCGCCCGACCCGACGCCGGAACTGATGGAGTCGCCGATCACCACCACGGAGGCGGACGGGGGGAGGCGAAGAGCCGGGGAGAGGACAGACGGCCCTTCCCAGGCCAGCAGCCCCAGGGAGGCGGCGAAGACGGCCGCATAGGCGACCAGGCGCAGGGGGACGGAGGCGTTCGGCCATTGGCCGGATACGAAGAGGAACAGAGCCGCGAGGGTCCAGAGGGTGTATGCCCAGCCCGGCAGGGGCACGGCGGAGAGCCAAACGGACGCGATGCCCAGCAGGGAGAGGACGGAGGCGACGGGGCGGAGCCATCCGGCGTCCGGCCGGAGCCAGGCGATTCCCGCCAGCAGGACGAAGCCCAGGCCGGCGAAGAAGGCCGTGCCATCCAGGAAACTGAGCGCGACGGGGTTCAGGGGCGGACGGAGTTAAGGATGTCGCAGAGCCGGCGGATGCGGTCGGCGTCGAGGGAGGGGTAGTTGCCGATATAGAACCCGAAGAAATGGATGTGGTCCACGACGGGGAAGAGGCGGGGCAGGTCGGCCTTGGGGGGGGCGATGCCGTCGAGATAGGGCTGGCGGAGCTGGTTGCCGCCGCCGGCGTTTCCGCGGCGGTGTTCGATGCCGTTGGCGTCCAGGACGGCCATGAGGCGGTCGCGGAGGACTTCGTCGGGCGTGTTCATCACGAGCGGGAAAGCGTAGTTCACGCTGCCTTCGATGAGGAAATCCGTCCAGTAGAGCCCGGGGTCGAGCCGGGAGAGGAAGAGCTTGAAGTTTTCGGTGCGCCGGGCGTTGTTGGCGTCGAGGCGCTTGAGCTGGGAACGGCCGATGACGGCATTGATTTCGGTGCTGCGGCAGTTGCCGGCGGGCCAGGCGAAGATGAACTTGGGATTGAGGTCCGGGGAGGCGTCTTCCCACTTCCGGCGGAAGCCGGGGGAGTCCGATTCACGGACCATGCCGTGGGAGCGGAGCATCCGGCAGGTCTGGTAGAAGTCCTCGTCGCGGGTGCAGATCATGCCGCCCTCGATGGTGCTCATGTGGTGGGCGAAGTAGAAGGAGAAGTTGGAGGCCAGGCCGAACGTGCCGGCTTTCCGGCCGTCGTGGGTGGCGCCGTGGGATTCGCAGACGTCTTCGATCAGGGGAATGCCGCGCCGTTCCAGTTCGGCCAGCAGGGCATCGTCCAGGCCGTCGAATCCCTGGCAGTGGGTCAGGAAGACGGCGCGGGTCCGGTCCGTCAGCGCGTCGGCGACCTTTCGGGGGTCCATGGCGAGGGTGCGGGGCAGGACATCCGCAAAGACGGGGGTATGGCCGGCGGCGAGGACGGAAGCGATGTCGGAGACCCAGGTGAGGGCGGGGACGATGACCTCGCCGGGGCCGCGGAGGTGGCGGAGGGCGGCCATGGTGATGAAGTTGGCGGAAGCGCCGGAATTGACGAACACGCTGCGGGGCACGCCCAGCCACTCGGACCACTCCCGTTCAAAGGCGCGGACGTTTTCCGACTGGGTCAGGATGGGGTCGCCCTGCAGAAAATCGATGACGGCCTGCCGGTCTTCGGCCGTGATGTTGTTTTCCATCAAGGGGAGGGAAAAGCTCATGGGGCGGCCTCGAGGGGGACGGGATTGGAGAAAATGACCTGGGAGCCGGCGTGGTCGAGATCGAAGGGGACGTGGAGGAGGTGGGAGAGGGCCTTGCGAACGGCCGGGCGGCGGTCCGGCTGGACATAGAGCAGCAGGAACCCGCCGCCGCCGGCGCCGGTGATTTTGCCGCCGAGGGCGCCGGCCCGG
>Ga0116162_10001949_pt1 | contig 13159 bp, 9 predicted proteins | sample AD_UKC105_MetaG_FD_89875 | JGI IMG/M metagenome (GOLD analysis project Ga0116162, IMG submission 89875) | Active sludge microbial communities of municipal wastewater-treating anaerobic digesters from Hong Kong - AD_UKC105_MetaG | ecosystem: Engineered > Bioreactor > Anaerobic > Digestate... | reverse complement strand
TCGGGAGACAACGAGTTCGACCTGGTCACCGCCGAGAACATCCCGGTCGTCATCGGGAACAACCTGACCGCGAACATGGTCATCGACACCAGCGGCCGGGTCGGAATCGGGACCGCCTCCCCCACCAACATGCTCCACATCAAGGACAGCGTCTCGGCCATCCTGCGGCTGGAGAGCCCCGCCGGCAGTAAATCCGGCCTGTCCATGTACCGGCCCGGGGACACCCAGTCCCGAGCCCTGGTCTACCTCAAGGAAGACGAAGACCTGGGCCTGGCCGTCGGGGACGGGGCCGGAGCCCTCACGGAAATGGTCACGCTTACCCGGAACGGGGGAGGGAAGGTCGGGATCCTCACCGGCGGCCTCACCAACTACACGCTCGAGGTCAACGGCACCGCGGGTAAGCCCGGCGGGGGCACCTGGTCAGACTCCTGCGACGAAAGGCTGAAAAAAAACATCACGGCGCTCGACGGGAGAGAGGCGCTGGCGCAGATCTGCCGGCTACGGGGCGTAACCTTCGAGTGGATCAACCCGGAAGAGCACGCCGAGGGCGGGCGCGCCGGGGTCATCGCCCAGGAACTGGAAGCCGTATTCCCGGAGTGGGTCGAAGAAATCGAACCGCGGGGAAGAGACCGGGACCTGCTGCCCGCGGGAGACGCGGTCAAGGCCGTCACCTTTCCCCACGACTTCAACGCCTACGTCATCGAGGCGATCAAGGAGCTCGACGCCCAGAACCGGGAGTTGGAAGCCCGTATCCGGGCCTTGGAGTCAAGCCGATAGGGACTACGGTTTTCCCCGCGCCGGGGCGGGGAGGGTCCGGTTCTTCCCGGGGAAAAACCCGTCAACGGGTTACGGGGTAGTCCCCTTCCAGCCCGAAGTAGGCGCGGGTGAGGCCCCGGATGAACCAGAGCCCCTTCCCATGGCGGAAGACCGCGGGCAAATCGAGCACACCCCCTCCGAACGCCCCGGGCACGGGGATGTCGTTGAGGGATCCGTAGCAGAAGGCCGCCTCGTCCCGAACCAGCCATTTCCCCCGGGCGGGACGGTAGACCGCGAACCGCGCCCGGACCGGCTTCCCGTCCCAGACGTAATAACCGGGTACGGGGATGTCGCCGGAGAGCCCGTACCAGGCCCGGGTCAGACCCCTGACCAGCCAGCCCCCGCTGCCCGGCCGCCAGACCGCGATGTCGTCGGACCCGTCGCCGTCGTAATCCGCCGGTACCGGGAGGTCGCCGGTTTGGCCGTACCAGGCCTGGGTGAGGTTGCGGACCAGCCAGCGACCGTCGGAGGGACGGAACGCGCCCCCATCCACCCGACCGTCCCCGTCGTAGTCGGCGGGAGCCGGGACCAGCCCGGAGGAGAGGAAAAAGCGAGTCAGGTTTTTGACCGCCCAGAGCCCGCTGGCGGGACGGTAAACGCCGATGTCGGTGACGCCGTTGCCGTCGTAGTCCCCGGGGACGGGTATATCCCCCTCCCGGCCGAACCAGGCGCCTCCCAGACCGCGGACCAGCCACTTGCCCTGGTCAGGGCGGAAAACGGCGACATCGGCGCATCCGTCGCCGGTATAGTCCCCGGACGCCAGGACCAGGAAGGGCGGCGTCGCCGGGGGGGGAGGAGTGGCAGAAGCCGTGGGCGCGGGAGTCGGGGTCTCCGGCGGGGTCGCCGTCGGGGGTGGAGTGGGGCTGGGCGTGGGGGTGGGGGTGAGGGATGGAGTCGTACTGGGAGTGGGGGTGACGGAAGGCGTAGGGGTCGCCGACGGAGTCGGGGTGGTCAGGTAGCAGGATAGGGATAACTTCCCGACGAATATATCGCCGGCGCCGGCGTAATCCGGCTGGAAGGCGTCGACGGCGGGAAAATCGGTCGAATCGGTAAACCCGGCGACGTACGCGGATTGTTCGTCATCGACGGCAACCGTTCTGCCGTAATCGTCGCCGCTGCCTCCCAGGAAGGTGGAATAGAAGAGCCCGGCACCGGAGGAGTCGAAGCAGGTCACAAACGCCTCGATCCCTTCCAGTACCGAGCGGTAAGGCCTCTCCAGCGGGAAATCGGAAGCGCTGGTTTCCCCAACCGCGTAAATTCTCCCCTCGCCGTCGACGGTGACCCCGTAGCCTTCGTCGGCGGCGGAAGAACCGAGATAGGTGCCCAGGAGAAGCGCCGAACCGGACGAGGAAAGCTTCGCCACCCAGGCGTCATAATCTCCGGCCCGGGCGGGCTGGAAAGCGTTGGCCGTGGGGAAATCATCGGAATCGGTGGAGCCCGCCACGCAAACCGCTCCGCCCGCGTCCAAGGCGATCGCCCTGCCGCTGTCGAAACCGGAACCGCCCAAGTAGGTCGAAAAAACGAGTCCGGAACCGTCCGAGGAAAACTGGGAGACAAAGGCGTCGAGCTCGGTATCGGCGTTAAACGACGCCTGGTAAGGATTGACGGTGGGGAAATCTCCGGAGTCGGTTTCGCCGACGATGCAGGCATGCCCGGTGCCGTCCACGGCCACGCCGTAGGATGCCTGGCCGGCCGAACCTCCCAGGAAGCTCGAATACACAAGAGCGGACCCGGAGGACGACAACTTGGAGACGGTGACGGAGGAGGAGCCGGGCAAAACCCCCTGGTACGGGTTCAGGGTCGGAAAGTCGGCCGAGTACGTCATTCCCGTGATGTAGGCGCACAAATCCCCGTCCACGGCTATAGCCCCGCCCTGTTCGGGGTCGCTTCCGCCCAGGTAGGTGGAGTAGAGCAGAGCCGATCCGGTCGAAGACAGCTTGGTTACGAAATAGTCGAAGTCTCCGAAGCCGCCGGCCAGCGCGCCCTGATAAGGATTAACCGTGGGGAAGTCGTGCGAAATCGTGTAACCGCCCAGATAGGCGCTCCCCTCGGAATCGACGGCGATTCCCCGAACTTCATCCACGATGCTGCCACCCAGGTAGGTGGAGTAGATCAGGGAAGACCCGTTGGAGGACAGTTTGCTGACGACAATATTCCCGAAGCCCGGCAAGTTCGGCTGATAGGCGTTGAGGGTAGGGAAATCGACCGACCAAGACTGCCCGGCGACATACGCTCGGAGGTCGGAATCGACGGCGATAGCCCAGGCGGTGTCGGTATCGCTTCCGCCGAGATAGGTGGAATAGTCGAGCGAAAGCTTGCAGACCATATTTGCCGGCGTGGGCGTGACCGAGGGGCTGGGAGTGGGCGTGGCCGAGGGCGTCGGCGTTATCGACGGCGTGGGAGTCACCGAAGGCGTGGCCGAGGGCGTGGGCGTGACGCTGGGCGTGGAAGTCGGGCTGGGCGAAGGTGTGGGTGTAACCGAGGGCGTGGGCGTCGCCGACGGAGTCGGGGTCATCGAAGGCGTCGGCGTTACCGACGGCGTAGCGGTCACGGTGGGGCTGGTCGTGGGCGTCGCCGACGGAGTGGGAGTCACCGAAGGCGTCGGCGTTACCGACGGCGTCGGAGTGATCGAGGGGCTGGGCGTGGGTGTAACCGAGGGCGTGGGCGTCGCCGACGGAGTCGGGGTCACCGAAGGCGTCGGCGTTACCGACGGCGTCGGAGTGACCGAGGGGCTGGCAGTGGGTGTGGCCGAGGGCGTGGGCGTCGCCGAGGGGCTGGGCGTGGGTGTAACCGAGGGCGTGGGCGTCGCCGACGGAGTCGGGGTCACCGAAGGCGTCGGCGTTACCGACGGCGTCGGAGTCACCGAAGGACTGGACGTGGGTGTAACCGAGGGCGTGGGCGTCGCCGACGGAGTCGGGGTCACCGAAGGCGTCGGCGTTACCGACGGCGTCGGAGTCACCGAGGGGCTGGACGTGGGTGTGGACGAAGGCGTCGGAGTCACCGAGGGACTGGACGTGGGTGTAACCGAGGATGTGGGGGTCACCGACGGAGTGGGAGTCATCGAGGGGCTGGGCGTGGGGGTAACCGAGGGCGTGGGCGTCGCCGACGGAGTCGGGGTCACCGAAGGCGTCGGCGTTACCGAAGGCGTCGGAGTCACCGAGGGGCTGGACGTGGGTGTGGACGAGGGCGTGGGGGTCGCCGAGGGGCTGGCAGTGGGTATGGCCGAGGGCGTGGGGGTCGCCGACGGAGTCGGAGTCACCGAAGGCGTCGGCGTTACCGACGGCGTCGGAGTGACCGAGGGGCTGGCAGTGGGTGTGGCCGAGGGCGTGGGGGTCGCCGACGGCGTAGGAGAAGCCGAGGGCGGCGGCGTTGGAGTCGGTGAAGATGTCGGGGTCACCGTAAGGGTGGGCGTGGGCGTAACCGACGGCGTCAGGGTCGGAGGAGGAGTAGGAGTCACCGCTTCCCCGACCACGGCGACGTCGTCGAGGCCTACGCCGAAACCGTAGTAGGCATACCCCTTGAAGCAGATGAAGTAACGGTTGGTGGGAGAGGGCAGATCGAGCGTGTGCAGGGTCCAGGTGCCGATGGTATCCGAATAGTGGGTCAACTGGACCCAGGAACCGGCGTCCGAAACCCGGTAGTAGACGGTCAGTTCGTCCTGGTCCCCACCCCACTCCGACTGGGTGTGCCAGAAACTCAGGCGGGGATTGCGCGTCAGGGACCCGAACTCCAGGGGCGGCGAGATCAACCGGGTCGAGGGACCCGACCAGTCTTCCTGGTAGAAAAGGGCGTTGTAACCGCTGTGAGCCGGAGGGGTTTCATAGAGACACCCGGAGTACTGGACCCAGTTGGTGGTCCCGGAGATGAACTGTTTGGACCAGATATTGGGGTAGTTGGAAGGGGCGCCCCCCGACCAGGGGCCGTTGAAATCTTCGAAATAAGGAACGCTCATCGGGGGCGGCGTCGGCGTGGGTTGGGCCGAAGAGAGACCGGGGAAAACCTGAAGACCGGCGGCCGCCACCAAGATCAGCAGCGCGATCCTGCCTTTCAAGGGCAACCTCCCATGTTACCTGGACCATCCGGAATCGTGTTATACCAGTATAACCCTTGGAGCGCCGGAGTCAATTCCGATACCGCTCCCCGATATCCGATCGAGACACCGGCTACCGCGCCGGCATCACCCCGGCCAGCCAGTCGAACATGCGCTGGTCGTATAGGCCGCGGGCCAGAGGCTGGCAGTGCCGGTCGGCGCCTTCGGCGGCGGTGAAGCGAACGATCGTCTTCGGGCACTCGAGAGCCTCGAAAACCCGGCGGGGCTGGCCCGGCCAGAACTGTTCGTTTTCGGGGTCGGCGATAAACACCGGGCAGCGGATGTGTTGGATGACCCCGCGGAGGTTGAAACGGCGCGCGGCCCGGATCCATTCGTAATAATTATCGGTGGCGTAGGGCTTCATCCGGAAGGCCAGAGACTGGCGGACGGATTTCCCCAGTAAGCGCGCGGTCCAGGCCATCTCCCGGTTGAACTTCCCTTCCTCCCCGGTTTCGAGGTGTTTCCTCATGAAACCGGGAAGCTTGGCCAGCATGGCGGTGGAGACGTCCATCACCCCGGGGTCGGCGATCCCGGCGGCGGGGCGGTGCTCGAAAGCCAGCGCCCGCAGGATCCAGTACCCGCCCTGGCTGATGCCGGAAAGGGCGATCCGGTTGCCGTCGACGTCGGGGCGGCCGCATACATAATCGACGACGGGGGTGATGACGTTTTCCCAGTCGGGCCGGAAGGGTATGCCCTGGAGCCAGAGGAGGGAGTTCTGCCCGGGGCCGTCGAACGTGAGGGCGGCGTAGCCCCTTTCCAGCGCCGCCGCCACCCCGCTCGCCCACATGCCGCAGAGCGAGCCGTCGCTGCCGTTGTTGAAGACGATCACGGCCCGGGGTTCGGGGGACGGGTCGGGACGGAAAAAATGGCCGGGAAGGCGGGTCCCCTCGTAGGGGATTTCGACCTCCTCGGCCGGCGGCTCCAGCCGGGAACAGAACTCCCTCCAACAGTCCCGATGGGCGGACCAAGCCGGAACCAGCCGGGAAGGATCGTCGGTGCCGTCGACCATGGCCGCGGCCAGGGAAAAATAGGACCCGGCCCGGAGAAAGGCCCGGCGGGCGCTTACCCGGTTCCCTTCGGCGGCCGAAGCGGCGGCGGCGGCGCGAACGCGCTCGGCGGTGGCGTTCCACTCCCGGAACCAGCTTTCGAAATCGCCGTCGCGGACCCGGGCCGCGGTCGAAAGCACCTCCCCGGCGTCGGCGTTCCCGTAATAACACCCCCCCAGGGCGCAGAGAACCTCGAAGTCCATCTGCTCATGCTTGAAAAAATAACGGTTTCCCTTCAGCGGTTTCAAGACTCCCCCTTTTGTTCCCCCTTTCCGGACGGGGGACGGCGGACTCCGCCGGGTAAATCCGGCGCCGGAAACGCCGGAGACGGGCCAGGGGACAACGGCCCCCGCCCCCGTAATGAGCCCTTGCCGTGGGGAAACGTATCATTTATACTAAAAACGTCAACAACCTCTTCCCAGCCTCCGGAAGTCCCATGAACCATCGTCTTATCATCGTATCCAACCGTTTGCCCGTAGTCGTATCCCGGGAAGGAAACGGATGGAAACTTCGGCCGGGATCGGGGGGACTGGTCTCCGCCCTGGCACCCGTTCTTCAAGAGCAGGGGGGGCTCTGGCTCGGCTGGCCGGGGACCGCTCAAGACGCGCCTTACGATGAGATTTTCCGCTCGGCCCGAACCGAACTCGGTTACGATATTCAACCGATCTCCCTCACCCCGGAAGAGGTGGAAGGCTATTATTACGGCTGTTCCAACGAGACCATCTGGCCGCTCTTCCATGGACTTTTGGGCCGAACGGTCTTCGACCGGGGCTACTGGGAGACCTACCGGGAGGTCAACCGAAAGTTTGCCGGGAAAATCCTGAAAGCGACCGGCGACGACGATTTTGTCTGGGTGCAGGACTACCAGCTTCTTCTCGCCGGGTCCCGAATCCGGGAACGACGGCCGGGCGCCCGGTTGGGTTTCTTCCTGCATATCCCCTTCCCTTCCCCCGATCTTTTCAGCCGTCTGCCCTGGCGGGAGGAAATCATCCGCTCCCTCCTGGCTTACGACCTGGTTGGGTTTCAGACCCGGAACGACCTGCGCAACTTCATCCAGTGCGTACGCAAGCTGGCCCCCGAAGCCGCGACCGGCTATCGCTCCCCCCATTCCCTGGTCACCCTCGAAGGGCGCTGTTCGGTCGTGGGCGCCTTCCCCATCGGCATCGACTTCAACCGCTACCGCAACCTGGCCCGGTCGCGCGAAGTCGAACAGGGGGCGTGGTTTCTCCATGAAAAATTCCCGGAACACAAGCTGGTCCTGGGAGTCGATCGGCTCGACTACACCAAGGGCATCCCCCAGCGGCTTGAGGCCTTCGAACTCTGCCTGGAAAAACACCCTGACCTCCATCAGAAAATCTCCCTCCTGCAGATCGTCGTCCCCAGCCGGATGGGCGTGCCCGAATACCAGGCGATGAAACGGGAACTCGACGAATCGGTGGGCCGAATCAACGGCCGCTTCACCGTCCTGGGTTGGGTGCCTATTCATTACATCTTCGGAACCCTGACCCCGGTTGAACTGGTCTCCCATTACCGCTCCTGCGAGATCGCCCTGATCACCCCCCTCAACGACGGGATGAACTTGGTGGCCAAGGAGTACTGCGCCAGCTGTCTCGACAACCGGGGCGTTCTCATCCTCAGCGAGTTCGCCGGCGCCGCGACCCAATTGAAAAAAGGCGCCATTCTCACCAACCCGCACGACACCGAGGGAACCGCGGAAGCCATCTACCGGGCCTTCACCATGAGCGACGCGGAGCGGAAGCGGAGAATGAGATACCTCCGCGGCCAGATCCGTCGCAACGACGTTTTCCGCTGGGTGGCCGGTTTTCTGAGGGCGGCGCGCGAGATCGAAGGGCCGGCGGCATGACCCGGCTTTTCGCGTACTGGCCCGGCTGCCGGCGGCTACTGGAAGAAGCGGAGCACATTTTCCTCTGCCTGGATTACGACGGGACCCTGACGCCGATCGTCCGGAACCCCGGAGCCGCACGCCTGGCGCGAAGCACGCGCGAGCGGCTCCGGAAGCTGGCCGAGAAGCCCCACTTCACCCTGGCCGTCATCAGCGGCAGGGCGCTCGAAGACGTGCGGGGGCGCGTCGGCTTGCCGGATATCGTCTACGGCGGCAACCACGGCCTCGAAATCCGGGGCCCGGGGATAAACTACCTCAACTCCACCGCCCGACGTGCCCGGCCCGTTCTGAAGACTGCGAAAGGAAGGCTCGCCCGCAGGCTCGCGTCTACGGCCGGTGCCTTCGTCGAGGACAAGGGCCTGACCTTGAGCGTTCACTACCGCAACGCCGCTCCATCCTCCTGGAAGCACCTGCGAGAGATCGTATGCGAAACCGTCCGCCCCTTCCGTTCCCGGCGGGAGCTGCGCCTGAGCGAAGGGAACCGGGTGATCGAGATCAGACCCCCTACCCCCTGGGGCAAGGGAAACGCCGTTTCTTTTCTACGTCGGAACCTGGCCGCCCGTTGGGCCGGGGTACAGCCCCTTACCGTCTACGTCGGCGACGACCGGACCGACGAGGACGCCTTCGCCGCGCTCGGAACCGGCGACATTTCCGTGCGGGTCGGACCGGACTCCCTCACCACCCGAGCCCGCTACCGGTTGGCCGGAGTAGGCGAAGTCAAACTGTTTCTTTCCCAACTAAGGAGACTGCCGTGAACACCGCCGCCGCGACCGCGCAACCGTTCGTTTTTTACAGCCGCTTCAACCTCCAGGAACTCACCGGCCTGAAAGCCTCCACCCTGGAGTCCCTGCTCGACCTCATCTCGACCGTGCCCGGCTCCTCGATCTACCACCACACCCACCGGTTCGTCGAAAAACACGATTACCTCCTCCCCGGGCCGCCCAACGACTTCGCGATGTGGATCGGAGACGTTCTCGGGGATCGGATTCTGCAGGAGAAGCTGGCGGGCATAGACCTCCTCTCCTTCACCTCCATCGGCGGCCTCCGTCTGGCCCTGGTCGAGGCCATCGACGGGCACCTCTCGGCCTACCCCCGCTGCCGCAAGCGGTTCGCGGAACCGGGCGGCGAGTTCCACTTCATCAAATCGGTCAGCGTCATCATCCCCACCTCCCACCGGGCCGAATCCCTGGAATCCTTTACCCGCTGTCTGGGGGAGGTGTCGACCTCCAGTATTTATTTTCACATGTTCGAAGCGCGCCTGCGCCTGGAGAGAAAAACCAACGATTTCTCCTGGTGGCTGGAAAGCGCGCTTCTGTTCAAACCGCTCGGGGAAAAAATCGCGCGCCTCGACCCTTACGCCTTCACCCTCCCGGGCCTGCGGGCAAAGATACTGGAAATTCTCTCAGGAGCCGAAGGAGGGGGATCGTGAGCGCGCTCGACAAATACCGGCCCATCGTCGGCGACGGCGCCGTCGAAGAACTCTACCTCCTGGGAGAGCGCCTTCGGGGGCGGACGGTACAGCACATCAACTCCACCCGGGTCGGAGGCGGGGTGGCCGAGATCCTCACCAACCTGGTCCCCCTCTTCCGGGAAGTCGGCGTCGACGCCTGCTGGGACGTGATCTCGGGCACGAACGAATTCTTCGAAGTCACCAAAAAATTCCACAACGCCCTCCATGGACAACGGGAAGACATCACCAAAGAGATGCTCCTCCTCTTCCGGGAAAACGGGCGCCGCAACCTGGAAACCATGCCCCTGCGGGGAGACATCACCGTCGTTCACGACCCGCAACCGGTGATGATGATCAGGAACAAGCAGCAAACCGCCGGACCCTGGATCTGGCGCTGTCATATCGACATCGCCCGGGCCGACCCCCGGGTATTCTCTTTCCTGCGCCAGTTCATCTCGGAATACGACGGCCTGATCTTTTCCAGCCCCCTCTTCTCCAAACGCTTCTCCCAGCGCCAGTTTCTTATCTCCCCCTCGATCGACCCCCTCAGCGATAAAAACCGGGACCTCGAGGAGATCGAGATCGGGGCGGTCCTCGACCGCTACGGGATCGACCGGAAACGCCCGATCGTCCTCCAGGTGTCCCGTTACGACTACCTCAAGGACCCGGTCGGGGTCATCGAAGCCTTCCGGCTGGTGCGCAAATACAACGACTGCCAGCTGGTGCTGGCCGGCAACCGGGCGGCGGACGACCCGGAATCGGACCGGGTCCTGGCCGAGGTCAGGGAGAAAGCGGGGAAGGACCCCGATATCCATATCCTTCTCGTCCCGCCGGAGAACAACGATATCGACATCAACGCTCTCCAGCGGTCGGCGACGGTCGTGGTCCAAAAATCGATCCGGGAGGGATTCGGGCTGGTGGTGAGCGAAGCTCTCTGGAAAGGGCGGCCGATGGTGGCTTCGGCCGTCGGGGGGATACCTTTGCAGGTCGAACACGGACGGACCGGGCTCCTCTGCCGGAGCGTGGAAGGCGCCGCGCTCCAGATCAAGCAGCTCCTCAACAATCCCGATTACGCCCGGAAGCTGGGAGAAAACGGCCGGGAACACGTGCGGCAACATTTTCTGCTCACCCGCCACCTGCGCGACTACCTGCTCCTCCTCCTCGCCCTCCCCCACGGAGAAGACATCATCAACCTCTGAGCGAACCTCCCGAGGGACCGCGGGCTTCCCCCTCGTTCCTCAAAAACTGCCGGGGGTACCCGGCGCGGTCAATCGTAACCCAGTTCCTCCAGGCGCTCCTCGCCGATCCCGAAGTAATGGGCGATTTCGTGTACGATCGTAAGCTCGATCTGCTCCTCGACCTCTTCGGGGGTGGCGCACATCTCCTCGATCGGTCCTTGGAACAGCGTGAGCGCGGCCGGGAAAAGCGGCGGGTCGAGGGCGGAGCGTTCCGTCAGGGCATAGCCTTCATAAACCCCCAGAAGCGGTTCGTCCGGGGGGAGCCCCATCTCCCGCAGCATCCGGGGCGAAGGGCGGCGACGGACGGAGATGACGACGTTGTCCAGACGGTCGCGGATCTCGGGAGGAAGGCGCTCCAGCGCCTGTTCCGCCATGCGGGCGAACTTTTTTTCGCTCAGTTTCACGGCCAAATGCTCCAGGGGCAGTGTTCAGGGCCCACCGAGCAAGGATTTCATCACAGAGGTCGCAGAGAGCACAAGAGAAGACCCTGGGGATCGTGCGCCTGTGAAAAGCATAGAGCATAGAGCATGGAGCATAGAGACAGAATTCAGTATTCAGTAGCCCCGACCTCACCCCTTCCCCCCTTCATGGTAAGGAAAGCATAGGGCATAGAGCATGGAGCATAGAGACAGAATTCAAATTCAGAATTCAGTATTCAGTAGCCCCGACCTCACCCCTTCCCCCCTTCATGGTAAGGAAAGCATAGGGCATAGAGCATGGAGCAGAGGGTAAATCCCCTGAACCCCGAACCCTGAACCCTCTTTTCCCCCCTTCATGAACTTCATGGTAAGGAAAGCATAGGGCATAGGGCATGGAGCAGAGGGTAAATCCCCTGAACCCTCTTTTCCCCCCTTCATGATCTTCATGGTAAGGAAAGCATAGGGCATAGAGCATGGAGCAGAGGGTAACTCAGCCCCTGAACCCCGAACCCTGAACCCTCTTTCCCCCCCTTCATGGCCTTCATGGTGATCGTTTCCTGAATTCTGAATTCCTCCCTTTTCAGAGTTAATCAGAGAAATCAGGTGCAGAAAGTGCCCAGGGTTCGCCTTGATTCCGAGCCTCCCGATCTGGGATGATTGAAAACAGGATACCAACCCTGGAGAGCAGCTCCCGGAAAGACCTGTATCCAAGGAGGCGCGGATGAAACGGCGGCAGAGGTTCTGGTTGGCCCTGGGCGTGTTGGCCGGAGGCGTGGCGGCCGCGCCGGCTCTGAAAGCGGATACGTGGGAGTCGGTTGGAGGGGGGGTGAATCACTGGGTCCGGTGCATGGACCTGAGCGAATCCGGCGTGTTGTACGTCGGCGGGGATTTCACCGCGGCCGGGGGAGTTGAGGGCTATTACTACATCGCGGCCTGGAACGGCCTGATCTGGTCGCAGTTGGGCGACGGCCTCAACCTCTACGTCGAGGCGGTGGCCGCGGCCGGCTCCGACACGGTCTACGCCGGCGGCTGGTTCGGAGAGGCCGGGGGCTACGAGGCCGAGCACGTCGCCAAGTGGGACGGGAGCGGGTGGTCTTCCCTGGGGAGCGGCGACGAAAACGGCGTCGACGACATCGTCCACGCCCTGAAACCCGACGGCTACGGCAACCTCTACGTCGGGGGGGAGTTCGTCACCGCCGGCACCGTTTCGGCCCGGCATATCGCCAAGTGGGACGGGACCGGCTGGTCGTCGCTGGGAACGGGGGTAGACGGTCACGTTTTGGATCTGGAGATCGATCAGTGGGGGAACCTCTACGCCGCCGGCCAATTCTGGAGCGCCTCGGGGGTGCCGGGCACCAGGGGGGTGGCCAAGTGGGACGGATCCTCCTGGTCGGCGCTCAGCACCGGGATCGGCGGCTACGTCTGGGACCTGGCCTTCGACGACGCCGGGAACCTCTATGTCGCCGGTGATTTCGAGTGGACCGGGGAAGGGGAAGTCAACGTCCGGGAAGTGGCGATGTGGGACGGGAACGAATGGTCCCGGCTCGGCTCCGGCTTGGGATACTCCGGCGCCTATGCCTCCGCCATAGCCCCCGATTCCGGGGGGGTCGTGTACTTCGGCGGCGGATTCCAGTCGGCCGGGAGCATCCTGGCCGACAACATCGCCAAGTGGGACGGGAGCGACTGGTCCGCTCTCTCCACCGGGACCGACTCCAGCGTCAAGGCCCTGGTCCGCACGGGGCCGGGCACGATCTACGCGGGCGGCATCTTCGGCCAGGCCGGGGGGGTGGCCGTGAGCAACATCGCCCGCTGGACGGAAGGCTCGCCCCTGTCCCCGACCCCGACACCCCCCCCGTCTTCCTCCGTCACCGGCGACTACGACGGCGACGGGACCTCGGACATCGCCCTTTTCCGGCCCTCGGCCGGGCTCTGGCTGGTCCGGGGCCTGACCAAGGCCTGGTTCGGGGCTTCCAGCGACGAGGTCGTCCCCAACGACTACAACGGGGACGGGACCTGGGAGCCGGCGGTCTTCCGGCCGGGGAGCGGGAAGTGGCTGGTGCGGGGCGTGACCAACGCCTTCTACGGGGTCTCCACCGACCTGCCCGTCCCCGGGGACTACGACGGGGACGGCAGCGCCGACGTCGCCCTGTTCCGGCCCGCGCTGGGCAAGTGGCTGGTGCGAAACGGGGCCCAGGTC
>Ga0116162_10001947_pt1 | contig 13162 bp, 12 predicted proteins | sample AD_UKC105_MetaG_FD_89875 | JGI IMG/M metagenome (GOLD analysis project Ga0116162, IMG submission 89875) | Active sludge microbial communities of municipal wastewater-treating anaerobic digesters from Hong Kong - AD_UKC105_MetaG | ecosystem: Engineered > Bioreactor > Anaerobic > Digestate... | reverse complement strand
GATCAAGAGCAGATACCAAAAACGTAAAGAGCGACGAGAGGCGGCGGAACGCAATCAGGTTGAAGGAAAGTTTGGTCAGGGGAAACGTGGATATGGTTTAAATGATATCCGCGCCAGATTGGCAACGACATTAAACAGTTGGATAGGGGCTATCATTTTTGTGATGAACCTGATCAGGTACATGAGGGATATTCCCTTGTCTTATTTTGTCTCGTTACTATTGAAGCTTATGAAAGTGAGAAATATAAACATTTATCCACTCAAGCCACAAATGAAATTGTGTTCCTGATTGGGATTTAATAAGCAAACCCTAGTTAATAATAAACTCCAACATCTGAGTTCCAAAAGATCCCTCCTGTATCTGGATCCAATTTCCAATGTTTTCCCCCTCTTACCACCTTCCATTTCCGGTCAGCGATGTCTTAGAATAATCAAATCCATAAATTAAAAAATGCCAATTGTCAGATCAAGTCTGAACTATTTCAGCTTAAAAAAGCCGGGCATATCCATGCCCGGCTTTTGACTTAAAAGTATGTTTATTACAAATTAGCGTACACTTCTAAAAAATCACACCATCTCTTCCACGTTCAACACAAAAGCACGAAGCCCCAAATTGTTATACTCATTATCAAGTTCTTTCAGATATTTAAGCAACAACGGCACTCTGTTGTTTTCAACGATGGTAATAATAGCATTATTTACAGATGGCCATGCATGGCTACCATAATGAGGTTCCCCGGTGTTGCTGCCTCTGCCGTAAACTTCTTTCCAGGATGAAAAACCACGAATATTAAGTTTCGATAAATCTCTCTCGATTTGGCTATAATGCGCCTGGTCAAATATAATCAATACTGCCTTCATACTTCTGATTGTTTGATAAGGGTTAAGGTTTGATTGTGTCTGGAAATTCTCTCATAATGTTTTTTACGTTGGCGTTTTACTCCGTTTCCTCCAAAAATTGAATAGAGTACGGGAATAAGGACAAGCGTCACAATCGTTGAAAATGTCATACCGCCAATAATAGCGATACCGAGCGATTGCCACATTTCAGAACCCTGTCCTGTGCCGATAGCCAACGGAACCATACCTAGAATAGTAGTAAGGGTTGTCATCAATACGGGCCTCAACCTCGAACGGCCTCCATGTACTACCGCCGTGATAATGGACATACCTCTCTCCCTGTTCAGGTTGATGTAGTCGACAAGCACAATACCGTTCTTCACCACCATTCCCACAAGCATCACAAGTCCAATAAGTCCCATAATCCCGAGCGGTTCCCCTGTGACTGCCAAGAGCAGCAATGAGCCTATAAACGCAAACGGAATGGAAAGAAGGATAATGAACGGGTATGTGAGTGACTCAAATTGGGATGCCATTACAATATACACCAAAAGGATAACGATCACAATCAACATGGACAAGTCTCCAAAAGCCTCTGCTTGGTCTTCAATGGATCCCCCCATTTCTACCTGTATCCCCATTGGAACGTCCAAAGATCTGATGGTATTGCCTACATCAGCGGCCACGTCACTCAACGCCCGTTTATAGATAGAACCGGTGATGGTCACTATTCGCTGGCGGTCTTTGCGTTCGATCTCGGGCAGCGACGAATCTTCTACCACCCTTCCCAAATCCCGCACACGCACACCCACACCCATCGGGTTATATATCATGATATTTTCAATATCATCAATCGATTGGCGCGACTGCTCGTCATAACGTACACGAATGTCATACTCTTCTCCTTCTTCACGGAAATGCGTCATGGTCAATCCGTTTATCCGGTTGCGGATCGCATTGGCAGCGGTTGACATGGTCAGGCCGTTAAGGGAGAGTTTTTCCCGATCGAACTCTATCTGGTATTCCATCCGGTAATCCTTACGAGAAATATTGAGGTCCCGCAAGCCCTTTACATCCCGCAATTTCGCTTCCACCTCTGCTGCGAGTGCATCGGTTTCGTCCAAATCATGACCGTAGATATTCACATCAATCGTACTTCCTCCCCCCACCATTGCTCTGGTAGTTCCTCCGGGTGTCACCACATAATTGCTGATAGCCGGGATATTGGCAAAGTCTTTGCGCAATTCATCGGAAATTTCAAAAATAGACCTATTCCTGTACTTGGCTTCTTTCGTACGGACATTGAAACTCATTATCTGCGGTCCGTTTTCTTGCATGGAAGCAAACATATTGTCTTCGTCTGCCTGTCCCACGGTAAATGAATTGATCTCTATCTCGGGATATTTCTCTTCAATCAACTGGTTGATCTGCAATCCTACTTCACGAGTGATCTCCATCCTTGTACCGGTTGGTAATTCCACGGTCACTGAAATAGTGTTATTGTCTGAACTCGGCATAAACTCAGTTTTCAGGGTGATCGCCGAGATGACAGCACCTACGATGAATATCCCAATGATTACTGTCAATGTCAATCCGCGTCTTCTTACCACGGCATTCACCAGCCTGCTGTAAGCGATATCTATCTTGTCGAGTATCGGAATAATACGCTTGTTGTACCACCTGTCGAACTTACTATCTTTTGCCTCTTTCACAGATTTCATCATCTTGGCACTCATCATGGGGGTCAGCGACAAAGCAATGATCATGGAGAGAGTGATGATGATGGTCACCATCCATCCCAGCTGTTTAAACATCACTCCTGCCAGGCCACCCACCAATGTCATCGGAAGGAAAGCCGCTACAATGGTCAACGTAGATGCAATCACCGAAAGCGACACCTCTTCGGTACCGTAAATCGCCGCCTGGCGCGGACGGCTCCCCCGTTCAATGTGGGTAGTAATATTTTCCAATACCACGATGGCATCGTCCACCACCATACCGATACATATCGAAAGCGCGGACAGTGATATAATATTGATTGTATTTCCCGTAATATAGAGGTAGATAAACGAACCTACCAGGGAAATGGGCACAGCCACCATGATAATGATGGTTGCCCGCCATCGTCCCAGGAAGAACAACACAATGACTCCCACAATAAGGAGGGCGAGCAAAATCGTTTCAAGCAAGCTATCGATGGAAGTTCTGATATTGTCCGAGGTATCGATCACCGTTACTATTTGGATATCGGGAGGGAGATTTTTCTGCAACTCGGGCAGCTGCGCTTTCACCGCATTGGCAATCTCCATCGTATTGGCACCTGTCTGCTTCTGGATCATGATGGAAGCACTGCGCCGGCCGTTGGTGTAACTTTCCATTACGTTTGTCTGCACGGTATCACGCACTACTCCTACATCCCTCAGATAAACAGATTGTCCTTCACTGACACCAATCACTATACCTTCCAATTCCCTACTTTCGGAAAACTCTCCCTGAAGGCGTAACATATAGGTTTGTGAACCCACATCAAGATTACCGGCAGGAATATTCACGTTTTCCGCCGCAATTTTCTGGGCGATTTGCTCCAGGGATATATTGTAAGCCTCCAGTTTTTCGGGGAACACATTTACCTGCACTTCACGCTGTGGTGCCCCGGAGATGGAGACCGTACCCACACCCGATATCCTGTTGAGAGGAGCTGCGAGCTGGTCGTCGAGAATTTTATACAATGCGTTGGCACTTTCGTCCGCCGTGGCAGAAAGTATAATCACGGGAACCATATCGGTACTGAATTTCAAGAGCATTGGATCTGAAACACCGTCAGGCAGATTGCTGGTCACCAGGTCCAACTTGTCTCGGATATCATTCATGATGATATTCATGTCCGATCCCCAATTGAACTCGAGCATAATCACCGATATCCCATCCTTTGAAGTGGAGGTAATTTCTTTGATATTTTCGGTAGAGTTCAAGACATCCTCCAAAGGCCGGGTAACGTTTGTCTCCACGTCTTCGGCACCTGCACCGGGATAAGAAGTCATCACCGACACCATATTCACTTCTATATCGGGCAACAAGTCTACCGGAAGCTGCCGGTAAAACATTATCCCGATAAGCACTATTCCAATAAAGATCAAAGAAGTCCCGACAGGATTCTTGACTGCTGATTCATATAATTTCATACAATTTTATTTTTGATTTGGGATTTGGAACCTCTTCCCACTTTCCCACCTTTTCACTTTTCCACCTTTTCACTTTCCCACCTTTTCACTTTCCCACCTGCACTTCGGTTCCATCAATCAACCCGGTATTTCCCTGCACGATCACACGGTCACCGACCTGCAAGCCTGATACTATCTCATACTTGTCGCCAAGCCTGGTTCCCAGCTCCACTTTTGTATAAACGGCCTTTCCATCTTTTTCCAGGAACACATACCTGTCGTTCGACCCGCTTTGTTTCAATACGGCCAAATCAGGGACAAGGGGACGTTCATTGGTGCCAAAATTAAGTGTTACCCGTGAAAACATTCCCGGGCGAAGACGTTGGTCGCTGTTGTTGACTTCAATCTCCACCGGGAAAGTACGTGAAACAGAATTTATAGTAGGATGGATCAAAGAGATTTTCCCTTCGAACTTTTCTCCCTGCAAAGCATCCACCACTATTGATGCGGGCATGCCCAAAGATACCCTGCTGTAATATGATTCCGATACATGGATGATGATCTTGACCGGGTTAATGTTTTCGATGGTCAAAATCGGCGTTCCGCCGGCCACATCACCCGGATCATAGTTACGGGCCGTCACCACCCCGCTAATGGGGCTTACCAGACGGGTATTCTCACCGGTATTATTCAGGGCTGTCTGAGCCACATCGAGCTGTGTTTGCATTTGATCCAACTGTTGTTTGGAAACTCCACCCACCTCATACAACTCCCGGTATCGCTCATAATCGCGCTTCAGGGTTGCCAGTTGCGTTTCCTGCTGGGAGTAGTTGGCAGCATCCATGGTCACCACAGTCTGTCCTTTCGACACGCGGCTACCCACATCCACATGAATGGCCCTGATACGCCCGCCCATGGCCGGAGCAATATTATTCACGATTTTTGCCTCCACTGTGGCTGTGAAAGATGAATTTTGGTCTACAGGTACTAACCTGACCTCGTCCACTGTCACGTTTCTTTTCACACTCTCTGTCTGTTGTTCACCCTTTGCACCACATGACGAGAGCGCCAATAGGGCTGCCAGCGGTATAAATTTTAGAAAGACTTTTCGTTTCATATGATTATTTTATTTTTATATTTCGATGTTTGGAACCAGCATAATTAGTTGATTTAACAATTTATCGATTTGTTGATTAGTAATATCACAAATCTTTAAATCCTTGAATCCTTGAATCCTTGAATCCTTAAATCCTTAAATCTTTAAATCCTTAAATCGACTTACATTGGTTTGTTTCAATTTATTGTATGAATATCATAACCGAGTGTTTTTTCCAAATCTGCTTTGGATGCCAGGTAGTCATAGATCGCATTTCGGTATTGCAACTCAGCATTGGTTACCGCAAGAGCAGCCGCATTCAGATCTACGATAGTCCCCGCTCCTGTTTCGTATCTTTTCTGCGTGATTTCGTATCCCTTCTTTGCCTGCTGAACAGATGACTCAGCGGCAACAACCTGTTCAATACTTTTATTGATAAGCTCTACGTTGTTCCTGACGGACAATTGCAGGCTGCGTTTCAGGTTATGGCGCTGCTCCTGCAGTTGGAATAATTGAATTTCAGACTGTTTAATGTTGTGATACCGTTGTCCTCCGCTAAAGATAGGGATGGCGAGCGTCACCCCTACCACTGAATAAGGATCCCAACGATACGTATTGAACTTAAAGTCGTTGTTCTGACTTATATAGGAATAGTTAAAGGTAGAGGTAAGCGTAGGCAAACGTTGAAGTTTTTGCATCTCATATGCGTTCTTCGCCTGCATGGCTTGCAGGTCGAACTGTCTTAAATCACTATTACCTGACAAATTATTATCGGAAGGTACAATGGCTTCAAACATCCATTTTTCATAATCAGAAAGTGATCCCACAATCTCCACCGGCAGCTCAGAGTCAATACCCATCAGCATTTTCAATTGAAGTTCTGCGATTTTCAACATGCTTTCCGACTGCAGGATATTGGGAATAATGCTTTTGAGGCGGACATCAGCGGTAATGACATCGTATTCGGCAACGATACCCTGCTCGAACTTATTTTTGATATTCACCAGATTCAAAGAGTCGGTCGCATAGGTTTCCCTGAACAACTCATAGCTGTCTTTAGCCAACAGTATACTGTAAAAGGCTTTTTTTACCTGATGGGTCAGGTCGATCTTCGATGAGCGCGACTGTTCCACGGCCATCTCCAGGTCGACCTTACTCATCTGGATGTTTTTCCATAACGAAGGAACGACCAGTGGTAAACTCACATTGACTGTTCCGTTCCATATATTTTTCCTTCCCACCTGAATTCCTTCATTGGCATCGGCACCGGAACCGGGTGTCATCATTTTCCCAAAAACTTCCACGATTTTCAATTCTTCGGGGGTGAATTGCGATGGATCAACAGACCCGCCGCCAAAAAGATTGCTCATATCCGTATCCAGATACATTGTCTGGCGCTTTAAAGTATACTGATACTGTCCGATAAGATCTATCTGGGGAAGCAATGCGCCATAAGCACTTTTTTTAGCATAATCCTTTTTCTCCACCTCCATATCGGCGACTTTTACCAAAGGATTTTCACTTAGTGCTATTTGAATAGCCGTCTCCATGTCTACACGCAAAATTCCGTCATTCGTTTCCTGCGCTGTCGTGACAGATAACCTTAACAATCCACAAATCGTCATTACAACGATACCAATTTTTGTAGCTCTCATAAAATATTATTAATTATTTGAATTCGGTAAGTCGGCAATATATTTATCTATGATTTCAATCCCAATAGAGGTTGAAATTCCACGAAGCATATTAACCGTTATATTGGAGATCAATTCTGTCTGGGATAAAGGAACTCTTACTGAATAAATACCGCAGATTTTTATGCAAGTACTTATATCCAGCATAAAGAGGGTTTCATTAAAATGTAGATTTTTACGGAAGTAGTTGGCTTCTATTCCTTCTTTTAGCAGTTGTTCCAGATAGATATTACTTTTCTCCATATCCTCCAAAATACATTGATAAATTTCCGGATAATATTTGTAGATATCTTCCCAGAATGTAGCAGTTGGCAATCGGGTGTATTTATAATGATTGATTATTTGTAAACATCCATAGACAACATTCTCAGATTGACTTATGATTTCATTAATTGTACGGCTCATATTCTGTTGTGAAACAAGGATGCAATTCTTTAAAATATCCTCTTTATTTTTAAAACACTGATAGATAGTCCGTTTTGAGATACCTAAAGAAGATGCCAAATAGTCCATGGAGACATCTTTAATGCCATCACGGCTAAACAATACAATTGCCTGCTGAATTATTCTTTCCCTTAACATTACCTTTTTTATATTTTTGACAGTGCAAAGTAATATTATAACTAAACTGGCTGTAAAGGACGCAACCCTTAAACGTCTATATTGATTACTGAAGCATAAAAAAACAATACCGAGTTTATGGCTGCCGCACTTATTGGGAAAGTTGAGTAAACAACTACCGCCCACGGTAGAGCTGAAATCAGGGGGCCGGATCAAAAATTATATCCTACACTTGCAAAAACATTCAATCGTTTCTCATGGTTAGAATAAGAGAGCTGCAATCCGGCCGGGCCCAAATTACTGTTGTACGAATATTGGATCGAAGTTCCCCATATATCCCGACTATTCGGCATATCATATTTATCACTGCTGTTCGCGTTTGCCCTGTAACGGCTATATAGTGATTTTCCCCAAGCCTTTGCCGCAGTGTCAATTTTGCAATAAGAAGCGAATTATCGAAAAGTTGGATCCTATGGATACCCGGGAAAGAAATCTGTTGCGACAAGTATCTTCCGTCAAGTTCGCCACCCATGTAGTTCCGGTATATGAATGGAATATTATTGCCGACAAGAATGCGGGTTTGGAAGGATTGAATCACACAAAACCGGTCGGAGAAACTGTCAATACCGTTCAGGTTGTATATGGCAGAAAAAACGGTGAGTATTTTTTGTACCTGACCAAATCATCAGTAAACATCCGGGCTTGCATATTCAAATAAAACCTCTTGTCGGGAAATAGCTTCGGTCGCGACTGTCAAACCTAATCGTAGCAAAATAGTTGAAAATGCCTTCCGAAGTCAAGAATAATACTCATTATTTGGGCCAACATACCGGGTAATTGCTCTATCTCTTCCTCTGTTTTCCAATCTGTGTTAAATCAACACCGATAATGACCTCAGCACCCATATCCATGACAACGTCTGTGGGGATATTATTTAACAGTCCGCCGTCTACTAGCAGCACATTGTCTTGTACAACGGGCTTAAAAACACCCGGTATCGCCATGCTTGCCCGCATCGCCTTAGGTAGCGAGCCTTTATTCAACACGACTTGCTTTCTCGAAATCAAATCGACCGCTACGCAAGCAAAGGGGATCGGGAGATCGTTGAACGATTCAACTTCATGATATCCGACGGTCATATTGGAAAATAGATTGTGTAGGTTATGGCCGGTAATGAGCCCTGCCGGGTCTTCTTGCTTTTGATTGAGATTATAGGGCAAGCTGACAAGATATTTTTCCCCGGTCTTCTTCTGTCGAATACACCTTGTAACGCCTGTCAACATCATCGCTGAGCAAAACTTCCAATCCTGGCACCTGAACATACTATTCATCGTATGAACGTCATTGTTTATCGAATACAATCCCCCGGCAATTGCCCCGATGCTTGTCCCGGTAACGGGGGGACTCCTCAAATAACCACATTGAGGGCTGAAAATTCAAAAAAAGAGACCAAGTTAACAATAACCGGAAAGCAACATTTCAATCATCTGTTCTCATGTACCATTTCTTAAAATCGGTACTTCGGGCACGACTCACAATTATTCTTTCGGGTGTAGGAACGGAAAGATTTACGGCTAACTTTCCGTCAAACCACATCGATAGATCGGATACTGCCTGGTGTGAAATAATGAATTGCCTGTTTGCTCTGAAAAACTGGTCGGGATCAAGTTGCTTCAAAAAATCATCGAGTGACGTATCCATTGTATAATCGCGCTTATTGAAACAGGTAATCACCGCCTTTTTATTTTGCGAGTAAATAAATGCAATATCGTCAGCTGAAACGGGTATTAATTTATCTTTAACCGGAATAAGAAAACTTTTCTTGTGTATTTTATTCACCTGATGGATACTTTTCATTATCTGTGCGATAACGTCGGAGTTATTGTTATTGGGAGAGAAATTTTCCAGTTTATCCAATGCTTTTTCAAGACTTTTTTTACTGATCGGTTTGAGTAAATAGTCAATGCTGTTCACCTCGAACGCTTTTAACGCATATTGGTCATAAGCTGTTGTAAAAATAATCGAACAACGGATATTGACACTTTTAAAAATAGAGAAAGAGTCTCCATCTGCAAGGTGGATATCCATGAAAACCACATCGGGCATCGTGTTTGTCGAAAACCACTCTATACTCTCGTCCACATTTTGCAGTACGGTAAGAATATCTATAGTTGAATCTATCGACTTTAAAAGCCTTTCAAGATTCTGAGCGGCGGATAATTCGTCTTCTACAATTACAGCGGTCATAATATTTATAAGTTATGAATTATGAAAGATAAACTTATCGCTATACTTATCTGATTTTTTAATCAATGGAATCTCTACCCTGAAAATAGAGTCATTAGCTTCTATGCTGATATTTTTCCTGAACATCAACCAATAACGCTCGTTAAGGTTTGACAACCCCACACCAGTCCCATATCTCACATCCTGTCTTGGCTGGAGATTATTCTCAACAATAATCGTCTCATCTTCCTTCATTTTAATGCCTAAATACAGTGGCTTGTTCAAACTTACTATATTATGTTTCACGGCATTTTCCACCAATGTTTGTATGGCGAAAGGTAGGATAAAACACCCTTGATACCCGTCCGGAATTTGGATTTTGACTGAGAGTGCCTCCCCGTAACGTATCTTCATTAAATGGATATAAGAACCTGTAAATTCCAACTCATCGGAAAGTGTTACCACAGGATGTTCCTGAATAGTATAGCGAAACACTGATGAGAGCTGTTCCAAATATTCATGTGCACGCTCATCGTCGTAACCGATCAATCCGTTGAGCGAATTGAACGAGTTGAAAAGGAAATGGGGATCGGTTTGATTTTTCAACGCATTGTACCGGTTTTTTAAATTTTCAATGGAAATGTTCTTGTTTTCTTCCATCCTCTCCTGATTTTTAATGATCAGATAGATTAATTGGGAGATAAAAACAGAAACAATAAAAAGCGCCAAATATTTGACAAACTGAATAATAGAATACTGGTATGTTGTCAGTTCACCCTTGAACCAAATTCCTAACAGTTGGGAGATGATCGTGCTCAAAATACCTATTAAAGGCAACATAGCTAAGAACAGTAACCATGATTTTCTTCTATTACTGGAGAAATATGTAAGTATCCAAAATTCAATCCTAAAACAGATATAGAGTAAAAATATATTTACAAAAAGTAAAACTATAAATTCAATATAATAAGATGATTCGGGAAGCCTTTTGGAAATCACTCCACCCACATTTTCTCCCATAAATAAACTGTAAACTAAGATGATAGAATTTACAAAGAGAAAAAATATATTCAAGGACAGCGCTGAGAAGAACGCCATTTTTTTATCTAATTTAATGATAGGGAGATCTGTTTTCCGAAACATTTGGTCTATAGTAATATATTGGTTGTATATAAATCAGCCGGGGGCAATGCAAATATAGTGAAAGCAGAGAGAAGAGCCAAGGTTGTTTGAGCTTTTCCAAGACGCATCCAATATTATTCAAATATAATCAAAATCATTCACTTACAAAACAAAGAAGCAAACTCAACGAGCAGCACGAAATATTATCCGGGGCTCGTTGAGTTTTGAAGAAGAAGAAACACTATATTTCTTCTTATTTGAGGAGATTGCCCCTGCCAAACCTCGCCCTTATCCCATCAAGCATGCGATACAAACTTAATGCCGGCATATCTGCATGGTTGGGGAAAATGTTGGTCATCGAGGCAATCTCTTTTCCTTAGGTTTCTCTTTAGAAGCGATAGCCAACGCCAAGACTCACAGTCTGTGGGCGCATGGAAGCGTCGTCTTTAAGGGCGTCCAACTGATCAACCAGTCCGAGCTGGTATCCGGCATTAATCTGGATACCATTCTGAAATTCATAGCCTACCAGTGCTCCCAGTCCAAAATCCCACCGGTTCATATCGGCCTCGTCATTCAATTTCTTGTACAGATCTTTATCGGCGTCTTTATATCGAGCATCAAAACCAAGTCCCAGATAGGGCCCTACACCGGCATAAAACTTACCGCTATTGGTATAGGTTTGTCCCAGAAAGTAAACCGGCACCTGCATTCCCCATTGCCTAAAGTCATCTTCAGCAGTTCCAGTTTCCATTTTGGAATTACGATAGAAGAACAATACTTCCGGTTGGATGGAGAAATTCTCATGCAGACCAATGTTCATAAATCCACCCAGCGTAGGGCCCAATTTCATTGTACTTGATTGATTATCTAAATCGCTAAGTAAAAAATTCGACATGTTTGCTTCAGCTTTCACCCCATAAGATATGTGAGTTTGAGCATTCACTGTAACCAATCCTGTTGTCATCAACACTGACAAACACACTAAAACCATCTTTTTCATTTTTCTGAATAATTAATTAATAAAATTGTTTTCTTTTCTCTTGTTTGACATTGCAAAGTTATGGCTTCATTTCACACAATACTTCCAGGACCTTACCCAAACGGTCGTTTTAGACACCTAACTTCAAAAACCAAACGCCGAAACCCAATTGATCATACAGTACAAACATATTACGTTTAGTTACCGACAAAAGAAGGCAGCCCACCGGTACTTAATAGAGTGTTTATCGTAAACTTACTGCAAACCCGATAAGCCAATAGTCATTGTAACTGTTGGTAAAGTTAAATGATGGTTTCCAGTCCAACCCTACACTATAAGGTGTGCGGGCGATATTGTATTCCAGTCCAGCCATCAAATCCACCCCCCAGCAACAATTTTTTTTGTGTTTATCTTTGTCATGGTATATACCTCCCACGTGACCGCCAATACCTACTAGCCATGACAAATCGTATGATCCAGTAAGAAGTTGCTGGTATTCATACATTCACGTGAGTTGAAAATAACGGGGTGATATAGAGAGAATGAATTCGGCCGCATTTTCGAGTGAGAAGAAATATTTTAGCGTTAAACCGCTGTCATATCCTAATCTCAAACCAAGGGATGTATTGTAGTTCTGCGCATTCAGAGTGGAAGTGAGTACCATGATGGAGAACACTGTGAAAAAAGTTTTTTGAATCTCATAAGCAGATGTTATATGTTAGTATTTCTTTCATTTGTGCCATGTCTATTAGCGCACAAAAAATTATGACCTGCCAGTAGGAGGCCTTTGTTTTCTAATTAAACTGCCTATCAGTCCTCCAAACAATAACCCATTCACACAATTGGCCCACCATTCCGAAGAAAAGCCGAATGTACCGTCATAAATTCCATAATATAGCCAGTAAAAATATCCGACTATCAATCCCATAGTCATACCCGGAATAGAGTTCATGGATGTTTCATTCAACTCTCAACCCAATCATATCCAACCAGATGACACAAAGTTATATTATAGTACTGTCCCGTGTTTTCACGAACTTTCATAAACGAGAGTTTTAGGCACTCTACTTTAGAAAATTGATACTCAAAAATTGTTCACCGTGATATATACGACGGTAAACTTAATCGAGCAGAAATAGTTGTTTTGCATGATTGTAATTGTAAAGATGAATCAATACATCCCATATATCGTTTTCGGATATAATGGTTATAGATAACTACTTCTCTCCGGAGAAGCTTCTCATTGATTCTTTCCGGAAGAATTTTCGTTTGTCGTAAACGGAGAAATAAGAAATAGCACGAGAGACCCCATATTCCTTTCAGATGTACGATATGTGGTTTCCTTTGCAGATTCCTGATTGAAAAAGGTTGGTGCCGAAAATCTCTTAATCATCACTTCAAGTGAGCCCAACAGAACAATTTCCAACGTGTTTCGCCCTTTATGTATGACATGCTCACTTTCGTCGAAAATCTTTGCTATGTG